>Ga0222714_10004447_pt1 | contig 13709 bp, 6 predicted proteins | sample C33_3DmetaG_FD_165048 | JGI IMG/M metagenome (GOLD analysis project Ga0222714, IMG submission 165048) | Estuarine water microbial communities from San Francisco Bay, California, United States - C33_3D | ecosystem: Environmental > Aquatic > Marine > Unclassified | place: USA: California... | reverse complement strand
GCGGCCGGAAAATGCATGGCCGCGGCGGTTCCGGCCATCCCGATCGAATGGGGTGTCACGGACGGCCCAGCAGGCGCCGCACCTGCTCCTCGCTGTAGGCCGGATTGCGTCGCTGCTCCTCGAGTTGGATGACCTGCGGGCGCTGATTCTTTTGCTGGCTGCGCAGGGCGTCGCGGTTGGGGCGGGTGCTGAATTCGTCTCCGGCCCCCGCGAACACTTTGCCGTCGGCGGGGGAGGCTAGATTGCCGAGCGGGCTGGCGTCAGCCTGGAAAACCGTGCCGGTTCCGGCCGCGGTTTCCTCTCCCCTTGCGTAGGATTGGTCGGCGAGGCCGCTGTCCCGATCCGCTCCCGTCCAGGTGCCGGCTGAGTAGGCTGGCGTGTGACCGTAGGTTTTGGCGTCGGCAAACTCGGAAGCCCGATAAGTCTTCCCTGACAGCGCCTTGCCGCTGCCACCCTGACGCGCAAGTGTCGACTGCACGCCGGGATCGAATCGGCTGCGGTCGTTGGGATCCTTCATGCGCTGGCGCGCGGACGCAAAGCGCTGCTGCATCGTTTGCGACATGAGGGGAGCATCTTCGCGTTCTGACTTGGACGTGCCACAGGCCCCGAGCAGGGGTGTCAGCAGCAGCAGGAGTCGGAGGATGAGGGGTTGCGCGGGCACGGGTCAGGGATCGGTCGATTTCAGCTTGCCGGCGCGGGCGGCGAGAAACAAGGCTTCTTTTTCAACCCCACAGGGCAAATGATACTTGGGCAGTTCCTCGTGGATGCGGTCAAGCCGGCCCCAGGCGCGATACAGGTCCACCAGCAGGGCCGCTGTCTCGCCGGGCAGGGCCCAGTTGTGGTGCATGAGGAAACTTTCCGCCGCTTCAAGGTCGCCCTCCTCGATCAGGAAGTGAATCCAGGCCGTGCAAAGACCGGCATGCAGGGTCTGGCTGCCGTCGTTCTTGTCGAGCGCGGCTTCGAACAGCTCACGGGCGAGACCGCGTTCGCCGATGGCGGCAAAGGTCTGGGCCCATTCAACCGGCTGACTGCCGCCGGGCTGGCTCTTGTGAACGACTTCCGAGAACAGGTCGTGCAGGCCGGCGGTGTCACCGAGGGCGTGGGCAATCCGAACCATCAGTGGGCGCTTGCGTCCGTCGAGACGCAGCGAGGGCAGTTCCAGCAGAGTATCGCAGGCCTGTCGCGCCCAGGTTGCGCGACCGAGTTCCAGCAGGGTTTCGGCACCCAGTTCAAGGCAGGCGTGATCCCCCTCGCGGGCGGCCGCCCAGCCTTCGCTGAGGTCGGCGGCGGCGCTCGCCGGCAGGGTGGCGGCGAAGGCGGTCAGGGCGAGTGTCGCCGCGGGTCGGTCGAGTCCGGCGCGCGATTCCGCTTTGAGTACGGCGATCCAGGCGTCGTGCTGCGGTCCGGTGGCCCTGCCGCGCATCCAGTCGACCAGGGCGCTCAGGGCCTCGCGGTCGCGGCTTCGCGCGCGAAACAGGGCGGCCACCTGGGGGCGGCCAAGTTCGGGCGTCCAGGCCGGGTCGGCGCTGTGCAGCTTGAGCTGTTCCAAGCGCAGGCGGAAGCGGTCGGGTTCCTCGCGCAAACTGCGTTCGGCCTGGATCAAATAATTGAGGGCCTCGGCGGGGCGGTCGCGGCGTTCAAGTTCACCAGCGAGTTCAAGGATCGCGGACAGGGTTTTTTTGTCGACCGCCAGTGTCATGAGCGTGCGGAATTCCTCCCAGGAACCGACCTCGGCGAGCAGGCGGGCTCGCAGGGCAAGAACGTCGCGCCAGTGCGGGTGGAGTTTGCCGGTGAGATCCACTTCGGCAAGGGCGGCAAGGGCGTCCTGCGGACGTTTCCTGCGTTCCAGCAGGCGTGCCCGGTGCAGGCAGGCCTCGATGTCCTGGGGAACGGATTTTTCGGCATTGACCACATGGGCCAGATGCAGTCGCTCCCAGGCGGCAAGGGCGGCATCATCATCTCCCGCGCGTTCGTGCAGCAGGGCCAGTTCGCGCAGGTAGGGGATCTCGTCGGGCACCCGGCCCTGCAGCACCCGTGTGACCTCCGGCGGGAAACCGAGCCGGTGCAGGGTTTCAAAGTCGAAGTTCTGGGCCAGGAAATGGGCGTGTTTTTCGCGCAGGACCTCGTCGCCCGGTTGCGGCGGCTTCATGGGGGGCTCGGCCGCCAGCAGTTGCTCGGTGAAGGCCAGACCATTGACGGTGTCGCGTGAGGCCTCACAGGCGCGCAGCAGCCAGAGGGCGTACTCCGGGTTGGCCGGGGCGCGTCCCGGCAGGAGCCGGTAGACTTCGACGGCCTCGCGCGCCATGCCGTTGTTCTCCAGCCGCCCGCCAAGCTCGCTGAGGGTGTCGACCGAGACTTCCATGCGCATGTCGACGCTGGCGAGGTGTTCGCGAATCAGGCATCGGCGTGTCGGCGGATCCTCCTGGCGCAGCCGGCGCAGGAGATGTCCGAGACGCCATTCACCGAACTCGAAGCCGGTGCGCGAGCTGAGGGTCATGGCGCCGAGGCGGTCATCGAGGCGGCGATTGCTTTCCTGCACGACACTGCCCAGTCCCTGCTGAATCAAGACGGCCTGGATTTCGCGCGTTTCCTCCCAGAAGCTGCGCAGGTGCTGCGGTTCCTCATGGCGCACCGAGCCCTGAGGCAGGAGAATGCCGCGGATTTCGCCCATGGGGCGTGCCGCGACGAAGTCTCCCGCAACGAGTTGCTCGAGTTCCCCCGCAGCCGTGTCACGGGCGCCGGCGAGACCGGCGACCACGGCCTTGCGCATGCGCGTCATGGCGGAGTCCGGCGTGCGCTGGAGGTGTTTCCATGCTTCGCCGAGCGTTTGCTCGCGCTCCTGCAGGGAGACGGCGAGGCGACTGGCCGTGGCGAGACTGTACACGTAGGGGTCGTAGGTGCCGCGGTAGGGCCCCGGGCGTGCAGGGGCACGCACCACCTGGCCGATGTACTGCCGGGCCAGGTCCCAGCGTTCTGCGGATTCGGCGATGCGCGACAGGAAGTAGGCGTAGTCGGCGGCCAGCGCCGGTGAGTTGTCGCGCAGGCTTTCGCCGAGTTCGAGGGCCTCGGTGTAGCGTTGACGGTCCTGCAGGGATCGGGTGATCTCGAGCACGGCCGCGTTGGGAAGCAGGCGTGAGGCCCCCAGGGCGGCGAGTTCGCCGCGGGCATAGCGGAAGTTGCCGAAGTCGGTCAGCATGGAGACTGCGGCCTGCAAGAGCCGGTGGCGTCCCTCCTGGGCGGCGATGTCGAGTCCGGCCTGACCGGCCCAGGCGAGGGCATCGTTCATGCCATGGGAGCGCAGCATGAGCCAGACCCGGCAGAATCGGGCCTCCAGACCGGGGGAATCGCCCAGGACGTCGTGCAGAACGCTGCGGAAGCCGTTGCCGTTGCCGGCGTAGAACAGGGCCCAGAGGCGCTCGATGGGAGCGCGTTCGGTCGCAGTCCAGTCACGGTTCCAGGCTGCAAGGGCGGACGCTTCGCCACGCCGCCGCAGCAGGCGGGCCAGTTCCTCGATGACGCGCAGGCGCACGAGGTCGACGCTGTCGGGCAGTTCGACGAGTTCCGGGCGCGGCAGGTTGACAAAGGAGCGCAACCGACCCGTCTCCTCGTGAGTCAGACCGGTGGCGGACTCGATTTGGCTGGCGAGGTCCGTGACGGGCCCCGGTGCACCCTCCTTGCGGGCGTCGGTGAGCGGCAAGGGCAGGCGGGCGGGGTCGGCGGCGCGCTGAGGGGCCGGAGCCCGGGTCTTGGCAAGGATTTCGCGAAGTCGTTCCTCCGCTGCTTCATCATCGGCCAGGCGCAGCGATTTCAGGGCGATGCGGAACTGCGAACGAGCATCCCACGGACGCACCCGGGCCACCTGCTCATAGACCCGGCGCTCGGCTTCTTCCTGACCGGTGGCACGGTAGTGTTCGGCCAGACTTTCAAGCGCGGTCGCGTCCTGCGCAAAGCGGCTTTCCAATCGACGCCGGACGCGGTCCGCTTCGGCGATTTGGAAGGTTTGTTCGAGCAGTTCAACCAGACGGCGTGATTCGGCCGCCAGCGAGGCGGGTGGAGCGGCGGCGGCAATCTGCTTTTGAAAGTAGATGGCGGCTTGAAGGTCCTGGACGCGCAGGGCGGCGTCGCGCAGCTGGCCGGAGGAAAAGGGGGTGTCGGGCGCGGTGTAGTAGGCCTGCTTCATTGCTTGAAAGGCGCGAACAGGGTCGCCCTTGCGTTCGTGCACCTGGGCCAGCGCCTCGTGGTAGAAGCCGTCGAAGGGATGCTTGCGGGCCAGAAGGGTGAGGTTCTTTTCCACGAGATCCAGGCGGCGCGCGGTTTCCTCCTCGTCAAGTTCGCCGCCGCGACTGTCCCAGAGCAGCCGGTCGAGAAAGCGCTTGTAGGCTTCGCGCCGGCGTTTGATGTCGGTTTCGCGTTCGGTGATGGCGGTTTGCACCGCCACAAACTCCGCGAGCTGATTCTGACGCAGAAACAGCTCGGCCTGGCGTTCCATGAGCGGGATGGCGGCGGCGTCACCAGCACGGCGAATGGCCTCGCTCCAGAGGGCGGCTGCAGCTTCAGGGCGCTGCTGCAGCAGGTAGCATTGGGCGAGCGCGGCGATCAGGGGTTCGGCATCAGGGTGACGGCGCAGTCCAGCCTTCAGCAGTTCGGCGGCATCGCGGCCGGGCGGGGGCGGCGGCTGGTCCGAGCGCCAGCCGCGGTTTGACGTGGTGGCCAGCGCGGCTTGTTCGGCTTCCAACAGCAGTTCACTGAGGCGCAGCAGATGACGAATGCGGCCGCCTTCATCCGCTTCGATCAGACGCCGAAGCAAGCGCATGGCGAGCGGACGATTCTGGTCGGCAAGGGCAAGTTCGAGCAGCAACTTGTCCGCCTCCAGGGACAAGCCCGGTTCGCCGGTGACGGCCTGCAGTCGCTGAAGCAGGGGATAGGCGGCATCGTGCTGGCCGCAGCGCAGCGCCCACCACGTGGCTCGAAAGAGATGGGAGGCGTCCCGGGACTCCGACGCCGCAATCAGGGTTCGGGTTTTTTCGAGCACGGATTCGGGCAGTGACGGCAGCCCGGGTTCCTCGGTGACGCCGGCGAACCCCCGGCCTGTGAAGGCGTCCGGCAGGCGGAACTCACCGGCTGTGCCCACCCGTGTGGGCGGCTCGGCACCGGCTTCGCCGAGCAGGACGGAGAACAGTCGTTCATCGACCTCGATGCGCTCCTCGTCGCTCGTCGAGGCATCCCAGGCTTTTTCCAGCCACGTGGCGGCCTCGGCGGAGTCGCCCTGCTCGGCCAGCAGGTCGGCGAGTCGCAGCCACTGCGCACGTCCTGCGACCGGCAGCGCCACCTGTTCACGTGCCAGGGTCAGGGCACTGGTCGGATCTTGGCCGGCGGCGAGAAAGCCGGCAGAGTCTTCGAGCCGGCGGCTGCGCTCGCTTTCCGTGGGGGCGGCGTTGATGTAGCGGCGCAGCAGCGCGTCGGCCGAGGCCTGATCCTTGCGCGTTCGGTGGAAGGAGGCCAGCTCGAAGACGGATTCCTGGCGGCCGGTATCGCGTTCGACCCGGTTGTGCAGAACCCGCTCAACAATGGTGTCTAGGGCGCGTGCCTGGGCGAAGGCAAGCACCTGCTTCTCCATTTCGGCGTCGGCTCCCTCGAGCAGGCGGCCGAGACGTTCGGCGGCGGCTTTCGGTTGGCCGAGGCGCAAATCCGCCTCACAGCGGAGGAAAATGAGGGCGGGGCTGGAGGTTCCTTGGAGTTTGTCGTCGAGCAATGCAGCCGCCTCCTTCGCACCCTCATGATCGAGCAGGACCCGGACGAGTTCCCAGCGATAAGCCTCCACTTCTGGCAGGGTGGCGACCAGGGCGCGCAGGGCCGCAACCTGGCCGTCCGGATCAATGACGGCGGCGCAGAAACGGGCGAGGTCGCGCAGCGCGCGTTCTGGAGGAGGTTGGGCTGCGGCTGCGGCATCGAGATGAGCACTTAGCTCATCCAGGCGGCCGAATCGCTCATGCAGACGCACGCGCCGGCGAAAGAATTCCTCGTATCGGCTGTCACGAAAATCGAGCAGGGACAGGCCTTGCATCAGGGCGGCATCTGCCGCTTCGAAGTCGCCGGCCAGTTCGTGAATGCGCGCCAGGTCATGGTAGGCCTCAAGGCGCCGGCGTGGATCGTCCTGCCGGGCCAGGCGTGAGAAGAAGGCGGCGGCTTCGGCGGGCAGGCCCGCCCGCAGCAGCAGGTCGGCCACGCGGCGTGCCAGGTCGAAGTCGTCCGGGCGCATTCCGGCGGCTTTTTCCCAGGCATCCCGCGCTTCGGCGGTGCGGCCCGCGGCCAGCAAGTGGGTGCCAAGTTCAAGCCAGGTTTCCGCCGCGGCGGGATCATCGGGGGGCAGCAAGGCAGCGAGGCGGGCGAGAAAGGTGCTGGCGCCGGCCGGGTCGGAAAGCTCGCGCGCCACCTCGGCGCGTGCGCGCAGGGCGGCGGGGTGGTCGGGCTGTTTGGCGAGCACTCCATCGTATAGACTTGCGGCACCGGCGAGATCGCCGCTGCGGCGGAGCAGGTGGCCATGGACCAAATTCAGGGTTGGGTGGCTGCTGCGAGCGGCCTGGGCGGCGACATTCTCGAGCAGCAGGGGCGTCGCGTCATGCTTCTCGTAAAGGGACCATAGAAGGTCGATGACACGGCCATACTCCGGCTGGGCCACCAGCAGGGACAGGTACTCGTTGGCGAGTCGCGTTTCACGATCACTCCATTGAGCGGGAGGCGACTGCGCCGACACATCGCCGTACCAGCAGGCCAGAGCCGCGAGGGCGGCTCGCAGGCAGCGGAGCAATGGAAGCGGGACGGGCATTGACGAGTTCAACGAATCTAGCATGGACGGTCTTGACGGCCAAGGCAGGAAACGACGGGTGTTCAAAGAGTGTCTGCGAAAAGGAGCGTTGCAGGAGCGTACTGCATGGCGCCCCATGTCCGCATCGCGCCCGTTCCTGATCCTGTTCGTCCTGCTGCCGGCCCTGCCGGTCGTGGCCGCGGTGGATTTCTCCCGCCAGATCCGGCCCATCCTGTCGGAAAACTGCTTTTTCTGCCACGGGCCGGACGAGAAGAAGCGCGAGGCCGGCTTGCGGTTGGATGATGAAATCGAGGCCAAGAAAAACCGCGAGGGAGTCACCGCCGTGGTGCCGGGCCGTCCCGAAGAGAGCGCGTTGCTGCAACGCATTTTGTCGACGGACCCCGACGAGGTCATGCCGCCGCCCAAGCAGCACAAAGTCATTCCGCCGGATCAGGTGGCTTTGTTGCGCAAGTGGATTGAGGAGGGCGCGGTGTGGGGAGCGCACTGGAGTTATCAACCCGTGCGACGCCCCTCGGTGCCCCGCGTGGCGGAAGGAAGGGCCCGCAATCCGGTGGATGCCTACCTGCTGGAGCGACTGGACCGCGAGGGACTGGACTTTGTCCCGGAGGCAGACGCGGCAACCCTGCTGCGCAGGGCGGCGCTCGACCTCACCGGCCTGCCCCCCAGTCTTGAGGAAATGAAAACATTCGCAGGGGAGCCACTGGAGAAGGTGATCGACCACTATCTCGCCAGTCAGGCTTATGGCGAGCACTGGGCCCGTCAGTGGCTGGACCTGGCTCGTTACGCGGACAGTTCGGGGTATCCAAGCGATCAACCCCGGACGATTTGGGCCTGGCGCGACTGGGTGATCCGCGCCTTTGATGCCAACTTGCCCTTTGACCGTTTCACCCTTGAGCAGATGGCCGGTGACCTTCTGCCGGAGCCGACATTGGACCAGCGGGTGGCAACGGCATTCCACCGCAATACGATGACCCAGAATGAGGGTGGAACCAGTGACGAGGAGTTTCGCGTGGCGGCGGTGATTGACCGGGTCAACACGACGTTCGCCGTCTGGATGGGCACCACGATGGCCTGCGCCCAATGCCACACCCACAAGTATGACCCGATCACCCAGAAGGAATACTTTCAGATCTACCATCTGCTCAACCAAACGGCGGATGCCGACCGCAAGGATGAGGCACCGCTGCAGGAATTGCAAAGTCCCGAGGTGGCGGCCGAACGGTCGCGTTGGCAGCGTGAGGTGAAGGAACTGGAAGCAAGATTTGCCAAGCCACCGCCCGCCTGGGAGGAGGGATTGGAAGCCTGGGTGGCCTCGGGACCCAAACTGAAGGACAAGAAACTTCAGGAGGCGGTTGTGGCGCAGCCACCGACGGCCGAGCAGCGGCAGGCCTTGAGTCAGCATTATGTTCGGAATGTCAGTCCGGCTTCAGTCCAGGATCGTTCCCGCCTTGCACTGTTGCAAAGGGATCTGACCAGAACCGCGCCCGTGACCGTGCCCGTCATGCAGGAACTGCCACCGGACAAGCAACGCAAGACGCAGGTGCAGCGGCGTGGCAACTGGCAGGACCTCGGGGAAGAGGTTGGGGGAGGCGTGCCGGCGGCCCTGCACCCTCTGCCAACCGGCGTTCCGGTCGACCGGCTGGCCCTCGCCCGCTGGCTGATCAGCCCTGAAAATCCCCTGACGGCGCGCGTGGTCGCCAACCGCCTGTGGGAATCGGTGTTTGGCACCGGCCTGGTCGCCACCAGCGAGGAATTCGGCAGCCAGGGTGAGCTGCCTTCCCACCCCGAGTTGCTGGACTGGCTGGCCGCGGAGTTGATGGACAGCGGCTGGGACCTTAAGCACCTCCTGCGCCTGCTGGTCACCAGCCGCGCCTGGCGTCAACAGTCGACGGCACCGGCGTCGCTGCTGGCGCGTGACCCCGACAACCGATTGCTGGCGCGAGGTCCGCGTTTTCGACCCACGGGCGAGCAATTGCGCGATCAAGCGCTGTTCGTCAGCGGACTGCTCAGTCCGAAGCGTTTTGGCCCACCCGTGCGGCCGCTGGCGCCAAATCTCGGGCTCACCACCGCTTTCGGCCGCAGCAACGACTGGATGGTCAGCGAGGGCGAGGATCGGCATCGCCGCAGCCTCTACACGGAGGTGCGACGCAATGCTCCCTACGCAAGTTTCAGCGCCTTTGACGCCGGCAATCGCGAGGTCTGCCTGATCCGCCGCGGTCGCACCAACACCCCGCTGCAGGCGTTTGTCACACTCAACGACCCGGTTTTCCTGGAGGCTCACCAGGCCATGGCAAGGCGCTTGGTCTCCGGAGCGGCGACCACAACCGACCGGCTGGGCCTGTTGTTTCGCCTTTGCCTCGGCCGTGAGCCAGGCGTCAGGGAAGGGCAGACTCTTGCCGCCCTGCATGCGGATGCGCTGAAACGCTATCGGGCCGATGTCAACGCTGCCCAGCGCATGGCCACCGAACCGCTGGGACCGGCTCCCGCCGGAGTCGACATGGCCGAACTCGCGGCTTGGACAGTGGTGGCCAATGTGGTGATGAACCTGGATGAGTTCCTCATGCGCCGCTGAGCGCAGTTGCGGTCATTTGCCCAGCATCACGCCCAGATTCTGGAACGGCAGGTGACTCGGCTCCCGTGAAGCGGCTGGGCTTATGGGCCGCGACCCTGCCGGCCCTGAGACCATGAAGGGCTGGTGAAGTTCAGCTTTTCACTTTCCCAGCAGGCCGCCCAGATTTTCCAACAGTCGCACGCCGGATTCCACGGCGCGGCTGCCAGCCTCGGTCGCGTTTTTGAGGGGTTCCGTCGGCTTGCCGGGCTCCTTGCCCAGCAGGGGTTCGAGCAGCAGGACCCCACTTTTTGCAGCCACTTCGCCCGGCAGCTCAAGGGCTGCCCTGCCGGCACCCTCGACCAGGCGAAGACTCAAATCCTCGCGAGGGGCATGGCGTGTTCCGGTCAGTCGCACCTGGGTCCAGCGCAGGCCAGCCGGTCCGGTGGCATGGGTTTCGGTAAAGACATGCTGCTGGGCGCCAGGCAACCAGCGCAGAGTTTCCGGGGTGACGCCCAGCCAGAACTGGCCATCCAAAGCATCGCCACGGACGCTCAGCCTGCCCTGCAGATGCATCAGGCCGTGCGAGGCAACGATGATGGGGTCGAAGACGAGTTCTTCCATCGAGCCTTTGACGTTGGCCTCAGCGACGTCGAGGACCAACCGCTTGAAACGCTCAACGCCGCTCCAGATGGCCAGCCGGTCAAGGATCGGCAGGGCCGTAAGCACGCCTTGCTCGAGACGCACCTTGCCGTGGCCCACAGCGGAATGCGCTGCCTTGGACTCCAGCTGGATCTCACCGGCAAGGTTGCCGGTCAGTCGCTGGCGCCAGTCTTCCGTCACCCATTCGGCCAGCGGCACGCGCTGAAATTCCAGGGTTGCCTGCCAGGACGGTTCGCCGGTTTGCAGCCGGCCTCGTACCACCCATTCGGCATCCTGTCGCTGCAAAACGGCTTCCTGCAGGTTAAATTCTTGGCTGGCGAGCCGGATATTCGCCCGCTTGAGATCCAGATGCAGGTTCGAGGTGCCGGCGGGGGGGCGCACGGGAGTAGTCACCGTTCCACCCTTGACCGTGGCGAGCAGGCTGGCCTCGCCCTGCTGCCAGGGGCTGAGGGCAAGTTCTGCTCCTGCCAGTTGCCATCCGCCCGGGTGGCGCAGGCCGAAACGCTGGATGTGCGCGCCGTCGACCGCGAATCGGCTTGGCAGCCAGGAGCGCAGCCAGCCGGGCAGGGGCAAGCTGCCTGCCATGCTTTCGGTCTGGACCTGCACCGACGGGTCCGCCCCGGCCTGCGACGGGTTGACGGCGAAATTGAGATCCAGCTGGTCGGCCCCGGCCCCGATGATCTGCCAGAGGCCGCGGCGGAAGGCGCCCCAATCGATGCCAAGATGCAGGCCGTGTGCCTCCAATCGGCTGCCATCGCCAAAGACGAGACCGGCGTTGGCGGCGCGCACCTCGTCGCCCGACCAGTGCAGGGGGGCGAGTTGAACCTGGGCGTCGAGGCGGCTGCCGGTCAGGGTTTCCAATCGGCTGCGAAAGGCGTCGTCCTGCAGGTGATGGCGCACCCAGCCCATGAAAAGAGCCGGCGCCATGACGCCCAGCAGGGCGAGCAGGCCGGCTGCGCCCAGGAGCAGGGCGATCCAGCGGCGTCGGGGCCCGCGTGGGCGGCGTCTGGTGCGGGGAGGCATCGGAGGCTGGGTGGGGTTGCCGAGTTCATCCACTCGTATCACAGTGAGCCCCGGGTGTCACGCAAGATGCGACCGGGGTTCGCCCATCTTTGCGCTTGCCATGGCCGGCGGTTTTTGCGGCTATGCTGATCTCATGCTCGAAGCCCACAACGTTTGTCTGGAAATAGATGCCCCGCCCGGGAGCGACGAAGCCATCCTGCATCTGCTGCGCGAGGTGGAGTTTCGCCTGCCCCAGGGGCATTTGATGGCGATCGTGGGTCCTTCCGGCTGCGGCAAGACAACCCTTCTGAAGGTGATTGCCGGCATTGTGGAGCAGACCGACGGGCATCTGCGCTGGGAGGAGCGTGACTTGCAGGAGGAGGAGGACCTGCACCCGGGTGAGCTAGGATATGTTCCCCAGTTTAGCGTCGCTCATGACCAACTGACGGTATCCGAGTGCATCGCCGCGAGCATGGCATTGCGCACCCAGCTGCCGGGAACCGACGACTTTGAGCCGAAGCTCGAGCACCTGCTCAAGATCACCGGCCTGGAGGAGCTGGCGGACCGGCGGGTCAAGGTGCTCTCCGGCGGCCAGCGGCGCCGGCTCGGGCTGGCGCTCGAATTGGTGACCAATCCCTGCCTGCTGTTGTGCGACGAGGTGACCAGCGGCCTGGATCCGAAGTCGGAACGCGAGATCACCGAATTGCTGCGTTTGCTGGCGCGTGAGAATCCGCGGCGTGTCGTCATCAATGTCACGCACAGCCTCGCTAGTCTCGATGCCTTCGACAGTGTCCTGGTCATGTATCAGGGGCGTTTGGTCTATCACGGGCCGCCGGCCATGTTGACCCACTATTTCACCGTCGCTCATCCGGAGGAGGTGTATCTCCGCCTGACCCAGCGCGAGGCATCCGCCTGGCAGGAGTCCTGGAGCAAAAAACGGGAGCATTACGAGTCCATGTTGGTCGAAGCCGCGGCAGCCGGGGCAAGCGCGGAGCATGACGAGGAAGTCGTTGCCCCCGAGGAACTGCCAGGCCTGTGGCGCCAGGTGGGCGTGCTGCTGCAGCGGCGCTGGACGATCTTCCGTCGCGACGCCGGCCAGGTGTGGCTGCATCTGGCGATGCTGCTGGGCTTCCCGTTGCTGGTCGTCATCTTCGGCCTCGATGGCATCAAGCCGCTGCGCCAATTGGACCCGCGCCAGGGCAGTGACATCCTCTACGAAGTCCAGCGCCAGGCCCAGCATCAGCTGGAGCAACTGCAGGCCGGCAGCCTGGTCAGCGGACTGGTGATGCTGCAGGTTGTTCTGGTCACTCTCATGGCCAGCAACAACGCGGCGCGCGAGATCGCCGGGGAACGCCTCATTCTCGAACGCGAAAAACTCGGGGGACTCAGCACCACGGCCTACCTGATCAGCAAGATCCTCTTTTTGGGAGTCTTCGTGCTTGCCCAAAGCCTGTGGATGGGAGTTTTCGTCGACATGGTGGTCGGCGGGTTGCCCGGTCATCTTCTGGTCAAACTGGTGCTGCTCGTGCTCGCCTCGGCGGCGATGACGGCCGTCTGCCTGGGCATCAGTGCCATGAGCCGAAGCCCGGAAAAAGCCACCATCCTGAGCATCTATCTGGTTGGCTTCCAACTGCCGCTGTCGGGAGCCGTTCTCACCCTGCCATCCTGGCTCGAGGGCGCGGTCAATCCCTTCATCGCCGCCTTCTGGGCCTGGTCCGGCAGCTTGCGCAGCATGAGCGACACGGCTTTTTACGACGCAGTCAAGAAGGTCACCAGCACGGCCTTGGTGACCCCGGAGTTGGCGGCCTTCGTTCTCGGCGCCCACCTGCTCGTCGGCCTCAGCCTCGCCTGGATCGGCAGTCGCAACAGCCAGTGGGAGTGATGGCCGAGCGTGGAACGTGCCGGGACAGGTTCGTCCCCGCACTTGGCTCTCAGCCTTGTGCCGCCCTCGATTTGACGTAGGCGAGCACCTTGGCGTCATCCTCGCCCGCGGCCCAGACCACCCGCAGAAAGTCCGCCGGATGGATGTCGTGTTTCGACAGGAAGGCGCGATCACCACCGCAGCCAAACATGGTGTCCGGATCCATCTCCCCGCGCAGTTTGGCTCGCGCCTTGACCAGAATCCGCGGCAGCCAGACAAAGCCCTCCAGATCGGCCGTTTTGGAGGGCAATTCCGACGGGGCGACCACACGGGTGCTTGGCACCCCCTGCTGGATGGTCAGAAAGTAGTCTCGCCGCACCGCCGCCACCAGCAGGGCCGTGATCGCGGTCGGGTTTTCGCCGCCCGAGGTGACGTTGTCCTCGACGAAGTCAAAAAACTCCCGCTCGCGGCACCCGATGCTGCGCAGGAATTCCTGGTCCTCGTCACTGAACCAACTTTGGTAATCGCGATTGCCCTCGTCGTATTCGTCGACACAGGCGTCGAAGAGTTCCACGAAAAAGGAGTCCCAGAGGTAGTGCTGCATGATGGCAAGAATGCCGAATTTCACGGATTTGGCACGCGGAACCTTCCGAAAAGCGGCGTCGGAAGGTGTTCAAGAGCCTTTTTTTTTTGCGTGCAAAAAATAGTCTCGACACGTTTGCCTGAAACGGGTTATCCATACGAGTAGCACAAAAAAGAGGAAAAATTCTTCCTTTCATGAACATCCGCACCGTCATTTGCCTGTGCCT
>Ga0222714_10004445_pt1 | contig 13713 bp, 28 predicted proteins | sample C33_3DmetaG_FD_165048 | JGI IMG/M metagenome (GOLD analysis project Ga0222714, IMG submission 165048) | Estuarine water microbial communities from San Francisco Bay, California, United States - C33_3D | ecosystem: Environmental > Aquatic > Marine > Unclassified | place: USA: California... | reverse complement strand
TCCGATCAGGTTGGTTAGGTGGACAAGGACCTCGTTCAGTTGAATTTGAAGAAAAAATTGCTAAACGTTTTGGAAAAAAATATGGTATTTTTGTTAACTCAGGATCATCAGCTTGTTTGTTAGCAATTGCCGCTTTAAATTTACCTAAAGGAAGTAAAATTATTACTCCTGCTTGTACATTCTCTACTACATTAGCTCCTATTTTACAACTTGGTTATGAACCAATATTTGTAGATGTGGGTTTAGATGATTATGTAGCTAATATTGATCAAGTAGTAACTGCTATTACCCCAGACGTAAAAGCAATTATGTTACCTAACTTAATTGGTAACAAACCAGATTGGAAACGTTTACGTCAAGAAATTAAATTGTTGGGTAGAACTGATATTATCCTGATTGAAGATTCAGCTGATACAATTACTAAAACTCCTGAATCAGATGTTGCTACAACTAGTTTTTATGCCTCACATGTAATTACAGCAGGTGGAGTAGGTGGTATGGTAATGTTTAATGATAAAAAACATGTTACTTTAGCACTTCAATATCGTGATTGGGGTCGTTTAGGTGATGATTCAGAAATTATGGATGATCGTTTTAACCATATTGTAGATGGTATCCCTTATGATCATAAATTCCTATATTCAGTATTAGGTTACCACATGAAAGCAAGTGAAATGAATGCTGCTTTTGGTTTGGTTCAACTCCACCGATTTGAAAAATTTGAACAAATTCGTAGAGCAAATATTGAGCGTTACATTGAAAATCTTCAAGATGTAGGTGACTTGATTTTACCTGATGATTCAATTAAACCAAATTGGTTAGCTATTCCTCTTCAAACAGAACGTCGTTTTGAATTATTAAATTTCTTAGAAGACAATAACATCCAAACTCGTGTAACATTTGCTGGTAACGTAACTCGTCACCCTGCTTATAGAGAATTCCTTCAAGATTTTGAAAACGCTGATACTATTATGAAAAATGGCTTCTTGTTAGGTGCCCATCATGGAATGACTATTGAGGATGTAGATTATGTTTGTGATAAAATCAAAGAATTTTTTAATAAATAATGGACTTAAAAAAACGTATATTAGAAATAGCCTATAAAAATAAATTAAGCCATTTAGGATCTTATCTCTCTAGTTTAGAAATAATTGAAGAGATATATAAAAAGAAAAATCCCGAAGACATATTTATTTTATCCTCAGGTCATGCAGCTTTAGCTTTATATGTTGTTTTAGAAGCATATGAAGGTAAAAATGCTGAAGAATTATTTATAAAACATGGTGGACATCCTCATAGAGATGAAGAAAATGGTTTGTATTGTTCAACAGGTAGTTTAGGGATGGGCATCACAGTGGCTGTAGGTAGAACATTAGCTAATTCTAAAAGAAAAGTATATGTTTTAATAAGTGATGGTGAGGCAGCTGAAGGATCAGTTTGGGAATCCTTAAGATTTATTTATGAACAAAATATAAGAAATATAGAGGTTTATGTTAATATAAATGGTTATGCTGCTTATGATAAAGTAGATACTGAATATTTAAGTAAACGTTTATTATCTTTTTTACCTAATATAAATCTTCGCTATACATCAGTAAATCAATATCCCTTTCTAAAAGGAATAAATGCTCATTATCATGCTATGTCTGAAGAAGATTATAAATTAACATTATGAGAAAAGAATTTGCATCATTCCTCCACTCAGAAATGTCTCATAATGAGAACATTATTTTATTAACTGGAGATTTAGGTTATGGTTTATGGGATAGAATTAAAATTGACTATCCTGATCGTTTTTTTAATACTTTATCCTCTGAACAACTAATGATGGGTATGGCTGCAGGATTAGCTATGGATAATAAAATTCCTATTGTTTATTCTATTACTCCTTTCGCTATATATAGACCATTTGAATTTATAAGAAATTATCTACATCATGAAAATATTCCTGTAAAAATATTAGGTGGAGGTAGAGATAAAGATTATGGTTATTTAGGTTTTTCTCACTGGGCTGAGGAAGATATTGATATTTTGAGTAATTTATCTAATATAAAATTATTTAAACCAAAAAAATTAACTCTTGAAGATGTTAAAGACTTTTTATATAATAATAAACCCTCATATTTAAATCTAGCCAAATGAAAATCTTAATTACAGGAGCAAATGGTTACATAGGAAAAACTTTAAATAAAGCTTTTAAAGATAAATATGATGTAACTTTACTAACTAGACAAACAGTTGATTTATATGATTCTAATCAAGTAAAAGAATTTTTTAAAGATAAACATTTTAATATTGTTATTCATTGCGCTATTAAAGGTGGAGGAAGATTAGATAAAGATGATCCTGAAACATTAGACACAAATTTAAAAATTTATTATAACTTAGTTGATAATCAATCCCAATTTGATAAACTTCTTCATTTCGGCTCAGGGGCTGAAAAACAAAATACTTTTTATGGTTTAAGTAAAAAAGTAATAAATGAATCTATTCAAAATAAAGATAAATTTTATAATGTTAGAATTTTAAATGTTTTTGATGAAAATGAATTAGATTATAAATTTATTAAAACTAATATTCGAAAATATATAAATAAGCAAGATATAGAAATCTTTCAAAATAAATACATGGATTTCTTTTATATGAATGATTTTATAACATTAATTGATTATTGTATTAATAACAATATCCCTAAAGAAATAGATTGTTGTTATAATCATTTAACTACTTTATATAATGTAGCTGAAATAATTAATGGTTTAAATAATTATAAAGTAAATATTAATATAAAAAATTGGGAAATGGCTCCTCCCTTTAATGGTAAATTTATTAATTTAGGTTTAAATTTTATTGGATTAGAACAAGGTATAAAAAATGTGTATAATGTTTTAAAAAATGAATATTAAACTTTGGTCTCATATAATGCCTTGGGATATTGATTACGCCTTATTAATGGCTATTCAATTAAAAAAATCTAAATATTATTTACCTAAGGATGTTAATATTACTCTTGATTTAGAATTAAATTTAACAAGTTATTTATATAATTGGGAAAAAAGTGAATTACCAAAAAATTATTTTATAGACAAATTTAATACTTTACTCTTATTTCTCTCAGATTATAAAATAAATTCATTCATATATGAAGGAGATAAAAAATATGGTCATTTAAATCAACAGAAAAAAATAATATCTTCTGAAGTAGAATATTATATTGGTGTTTGTCCTGATATTTATTTTAGTGAATATCTTTTAACATACTTGATTGAAGCTGCTAAGCAAATTAAAAATAAATATTTTGTTATAACACCCCAAGTATCTAAAGTTGGAGATTCTGATTGGGATAGAATTGTTAATCCTAAGTACTTAGATATTCCTTATAATGATTATTTAAAAGTTGATACTTTTAATATTAGATATAATACTAAAATATCTAATGAGTCTGTTAAAGTTGAACCTTTATATAAAAGTAAATTTGCTGGTTGGTTTGATTTATATAATAAAAACTTCTTTGAAGAACTTTGTCCTACTAGAGAAGAATGGTCAGGATATGGCCCATGGGACTATTATTCTATGTTAATATCTGATTATTGTAAATCTAAAGGAGTAGATTATCAACAATATCTTCTCACAGGAGAAACAATATGGATGTACCCTTCAGGTCCTTTATTAGAAAAGGGAATCGATGGATTTAAAAAATATTACTCAGATAGATTAAAAACTAATGATATTCCAAACCAAAGAAATGAATTTGAAAAAAATTCAGAAATGTACATTCAAAAAACTCTCACAGAATTAAAAAATAAAAATATCATTTAATGATAAAAGAATTAGTTATAGCAGCCTATGATAAAGATTACAATTGGGTTAAAAATCTTAATCCAGATGTATCTATTACTGTTTACAGAAAAGGTAATAATTCTTTACTTGATAAAGAAATATTAATTACCCCAAACTTAGGTAGAGATGTTCACACATTTTTCTCCCATTTATATAATAGATATGACACATTATCTGATGTAACTTTTTTTAGCCAAGATTCCCCCTTTGATCATGTTTATAATTATGTTGATATTATAAATGGAGATAAAAAAATATGGGATAATCAATCAAAACAAAACAATGATGGATGTTGGTTTTTTTCTCATCATAATATAATGAGATCTGGTAAAAATGGTTCCCCTAATCATCCTGGAATAGATTTACCTGAATTAGATATAGAAAAAACATGGAATGTTTTGTTTAATAAAGATTGTCCTGAATTTTTTGATTTCACCCCAGCAGGACATTTTGCTATAACAAAAGAGCAGGTTCATAGATTACCTAAACAATTTTACAAAAAAGTTATAGATATACTTGAAACTAGACATACATCACCTTGGGAAATTGAAAGATTAGAACCTTATATCTTTTTAAGTCCTTTAGATATTAAACTTGATTTTAGAAAAAATGCTTTAATAATACCTGTTTATAATTCTCTACATGAACATGAACAATATAAAAAATGTATTAAAACTTGGGAATTTTATTGTAAAAAACATAATATTGAACTTCATTTATTAACTGGAGAAAAATATTTTAATAATGAACCTGACTACGCTGCTATGTGTTATGATAGGTGGACAGAAGCCAAATTCCCTATTTCAGAATACGACAGGGTAACATTTGTAGATGCGGACACTATTGTTAGATGGGATTTTGATGATTTTAATAAAATATTTAATATTCATAATTTAGATATTGTAGTTGTACCTGACCAAGGAGGTAATCATGTGGGTCCTTATCACACAGCTCAATGGTCACAATTTAATCCAAATTCACTATCAATAGTTAAAAATTATTTTAATGCTGGTTTTGTTTCAATGAAGTCAGAACATTTAATAGGACTACAAAAAGTAATTGGTTCCTATAAAGAATATTATTATACTCATAAAGATATTGAAGGACATGTTAAAGGTATTGGGAAAAAAGGAGGCGTGAGACTAGATGCTATGGACCAAACAGCAGTTAATATTTCTTTACAAGAATTATATCCTAATAGTATAACCTTTGTTCAAAAAGATTTTAATTGTCAAGTGCCTTATTTATTTAATAATGAACAAGATTTTAGAAGTAATTACCATAGCTTTGATTTTTTAAATGAAGGTGTTATATTTCACCTAGGTTCAAGTACTTTAGCTTATACTAATTTAATTAATGATTTTTGGACTAATTTTAAAGAAAAATACAAATGATATCACTAATCATACCAACTAATAAAACTAACTCTAATTATACAAAATACCTTGTAAATAATATTAGGGAAATTTATCCTGATGAAAATCAAGTAGAAGTAATTGTATCTGAAGATGATACAGTAACTATGGGAATAAATTATAATAATGCTGTAGCTAAATCTAAAAGTGAAAAAATTATTTTACTCCATAATGATATGGTTATTAAACCAGGTTTTATTGAACAGATGGATAAAGATATTATTAAAGGTAGAATTACTGCTTATACTAGGATTGAACCTCCTATTTATCCTGATACATTTCCTGGTAAAATAATTTTAGATTGTGGAACTAATTTAGATAATTTTAATTATCAAAAGTTTCTAGATTTTAAAATTAAAGACACTACTTTACTTGATGGTGGTACTCAAATGTTTTTTGGTTGTATGAAAGAGGATTACTTAGGTATTGATGGAGTTACTTTTCAATTATTTTGTGAGGATGATGATTTACATCTTAGACATAAAATAGCGGGTTATGAACAAAAAGTAAGTTCCGCCCATGTTTATCATTTTGTTAGTAAAACTTCTAGAGTAGGAAATTATCAAGAAATTGAACAACAATCAAATTACAATTTTGTTAAAAAATGGGGTTTTAGAAATTCTCATTACAATGTTGTATATAATAAAAAATATGTTATTAAAAACACTAATAGTAAGTTAGATGAAATTTTAAAGTGGTGGTTTAATGATGGGGAGGATATTATTGTTGAAGTTGATGGAAATACATTTACTAATCAAGATTATAATTATATTACTCAACTAAATGATATTATAAAAGAAACAAATGAAATAGGAACTTTTCAAATTGGAAACCTTAAAGTAACAATAAACAGTTTAGAAGAACAACAGAACAAACTAATTAGATTATGATATTCGGATTTTATAACAGAAACGACAAAACTGAAGAGATCATTTCTCGCTCAGTAGGAACATCTAGATTAGAAGCAGCTAAAAAATTTGCCGCTCGCAAACAATTATCTTTAAAAGAATTTTTAAAAATATTTGGGGTTAAAACAATAGTATGATTAATATGAAAGGTTTTGGAAAAAATTTAAATTTAAAACTACGTAGTGAAGATAAATCTTTTGGTAACAATAAAAAGACATTTATCAAATTAGTAGAAACTTTTGAACAACTAGTACAGCGTACTTACCATCTAGAAGAAGAAACAGGTATTATAATGGAACGTTATGAGGAACCTTTCTTTATATTAATTGAAAGTTTATTTTACTTGAATTATGAGGATTGGAAGGCTGAGTTAATTATGTGGTATGCTTATGATCGTTATGATGAAGATGGAGAAATACTTCCTCTTAGTTTGACAGATATTGAAACTGAAACAGAGGAAGAAGTCTTTATAAAAACACCAGGTGAACTATATGACCTATTTAAACGTATAGACAAAAAAGGAAAAAAATAAAAGTTATATATTTAGAGTTATGAAATGTATTAAATGTGGAGAGATCATTCCTGAAGGAAGATTAAAAGCAATGCCTGGAGCAAAAACATGTATTACTTGTTCAAATGTTAAAATGAAAGGTGTAGTAACAGTAATGAAAGGTGAGGGTGACCACACCTGGATTGAAACTATTCATTTAGAACATGACGAGCATAGAAAATATATGGAAGCTGAAAATAAACTTCGTAAAGGAGGACAAACATCATTTGATCCATCAGATGATGAAAAAGGGGTTCCATATGGTTTTAATGAAACAAAGTTAAAAAAAGAAGAATAGTGCCTAAAGCTAGACCACTTACTAAAGAGGAAATTCTAGCAGCTATGTCTAAAACAAAATCAGTACGTAGCGCCGCTAGATATTTAAACTGTTCTTATCAACATCTTAAAAAATGGATGAAGTTATATGAGGGTAGTAATGGTAAGAGTCTATTTGAGGAACATAAAAACCAATCTGGTAAAGGTATTCCTAAATTTTTAAGTCATTCTCCCTTTGGTAAAAAAGAACCTGCTATTTTAGATATTGTTAATGGAGTAGTAGACCCATCTAATTTTAATCCTCAAAAAATAAAATATAGATTAATTGAAGGGGGTTATTTAAAAGAAGAATGTTACTCTTGTGGGTTCCATGAAAGAAGAGTATTAGATTATAAAATGCCTTTAATACTCCATTTTAAAAATGGTAACAAGCAGCATTATAGACTAGATAATTTAGAGATGTTATGTTATAATTGCTATTACCTTTCAGTTGGAGATTTATTTACTGATAGACAAGTTGAGATAATGGAAGACCATGTTCCAAGCAAAGAAAAGGAACCAAATTGGGAGGTAGATGATTACACTCAACAACGTCTAAAAGAATTAGGTTTATATGATTCTAAACCAGATGATGATCCTTATGATTTAGTATCTAAACTTTAAATATTTATAATAGTGAGTAAGAAGAAGAAACATGATAAGTTGGTCAAGGATTATGACAAGCAGAAAGAGAAACATCTTGAGAAATTAGCTACTAAAAAGTTAAAAGATCAAGATAAAATAGACCACTTACGAACAAAATATATTGATACAGATTTTTTAAATTTATTTTAATTATGGCAGGCGAGATAACAGTCAACAATCAAGATGAGTTTCAAGAGATGATTGACAGAAAAGACTTTAGAATAGCTAAAGCAATTGTTGAATCTATTCTAGAAAACATGGACAGTAAAAAACGTAATGTTCATATACTAACAGTAGCCTGTGTTGAGGACAGTGCTATTTATGATTTAACTTTAGATAGAAAATTCTTCTCAGATACATTAGAAGAAAATCTAAGATATTTCATTGAGCAGGAACGTTATGAGGAGTGTCAAAAAATAGTAGAAGCTATAGATAAGTTAAAAAAGAAAAAGTCTTAATTTGGCCTCATAATTTATTGATGTTATTTTAATAACAAAAATAAAAGTTATGTTTTACAAGTTTGACAAAGAACAACTAATGTTCACAAAAGACTACAAAAAACTAAGTAAAATTTTATTGTTCTTTATAGTATTATTACTATGCACTTTTGCTATAGGACGTTACATGCAATTCAAAGCATTAGACAAGTATGAGAAACAATTAATTATACTTAATCTAGAAAAAGAAAAAAACAAATTCACTGAGGAAAAATTTATTGAACTAATTAAAGAACTTAATATGAAATTTCCCCATATTGTTTATGCACAAGCCCGAATTGAATCTGGTAATTTCAAATCAGCAGTTTTTAAACAAAACTCAAATTTGTTCGGTATGAGAGAAGCTAGAGTACGAGTTAATACAGCTAGAGGAACTAATCTTAATCATGCCTACTATGATAATTGGAAAGAATCAGTTTATGACTATGCTTTTTATCAATGCCGTTATATGAGTAATGCTGATACTGAGGCTGAATATTATGCCGCGTTGGATGCTTCATACGCTGAAGTAGGAGGTAGTTACTCAAAAGCATTAAAAAGTTTAATTAATAGAGAAAACGTTAAAAATAAATTTAAAAAATAAGCCATGTATGTATTAGCATGGCAGCTAAGAAAAAAATATCATCAATAAGTGCTTCATTATCTTATAAAGAAAAACCTAAGAGAAGAAGAAAAGGAATTCATGCTAAAACTAAGACCAGTAAAACAAAAACTAGTAAAAATTATATTAAATTATCAGTTGGTCAAGGTTAATAGTAAAGTTTTATAAAAATTAAAAAGTAATGAGTAAATCAAGTAATCAACAAAAACTATCAGTTTTGAATGTATGGTTGGAAGACAACAAGAAAAACAACAAGTACAGGAAACAACAGAAAAAACAACCTAAATGGCTTACACAAGCCCTTAAGGACTTAGATGATGATGATTAATGGAACAACTATAGAGTTTTTTGAAAGTATCCCTGATGAATTATTAGTAAAAATAGCTCAACATGATTGGGAAGCTTTAGAAAGATTGTGTGTTGCTCTTGCTTTAGATTTGGAATTGCTTAGGCAAGAACAAAAATATTTTAAGGAACGATTAAAGGAGGTCAAAAAGAATTTGGCCTCCTAAATACCTTTACTTATATTTAGGTATAATAAAGGTTATGGCATTACATGAAGTAATAGAAAAACACAAAGTAAACATTTTAGGTCAAGAAATAAAATATACCAATAGGTATATTACTTATACTGAAGGTACTATTCGTAGTTACAAACCATCACCTAGCATGTATAGCTGCTCAGGTCGTTTATTTAAGTATGAGTTTGAACATGAATATATGTCTCCTGCTTTGTTTACTAATGACAAAGGTGAGAAATTTATTGTTCCAAGTTGGCAAAAAGTTCATCCTAAAACTACTTTAAAAGATATTGAAGTAATTAGACCAACTAAAAAAGTTGAGGACAAAGTTGAAAAAGGTACTTGGAAATTTGAATCATCAAGCGAACCAGGACATTTTTATGTTGTTCGTCAAACTGGTTTAAAATTTACTTGTAACTGTAGTGGTTTTTTTAGAGTAAAAGATAAATTAAAAGGTTGCAAACATATTCAAGAAGCTAGAAAACAATCTCAAAATGATAAAAACTAAAAAACAACCAAGTCATATTGAAATTGATTTAACAGGCCCACAAGGTAATGCTTACTTCTTATTAGGTACTGCTAAAAAATTATGTTCCCAATTAGGTTTAGATTGGAAAGTAATAAAAACACAAATGACTGAAGCTGATTATGAATGGTTAGTTCAAACATTTGATTATCATTTTGGAGATTTTGTAATATTATATAGATAATGGCTAGACAAAAATTATATGTAGATGAACCTGTAACAGTTGTGTTTAAAACTTCTAACAGGTCAAACGCCCAAACAAAAATTAAAACATTTAAAAATCGTAACATTGATGAAGTGATTGATCCTAAAATTAAACTACCAGGCATACCAGAAACAGCTGTATTTCTTGAAGTGGGTTTAGGAGAAAGTTTTATTGAAAAATATAAATTAAAATATAAACTGTAATATTTATAATATATGGCAACTAGAGGACAAATAGCTTATTTAGCAGATCCAAATACAATATTTTCAATCTACAATCATTATGATGCTTATCCTCAATCTTTAGGTAAAGCATTAGAAAATCACTATAACACAGATACAGAAGTTGAGAATTTAATAATGGGTGGTAATGATATTAGATTTATTGATGGTGATGGGATGGTAGATCGTTTTGATAACGGTGGAGCTAAAATAATTAAAGGAGACGAACCTGAAAGTCTATTCAATAATCTTTATGACCACTCAGATAGCGCTGCTGCTGATTATGTTTATGTTTGGTTAGAAGATAAATGGATTACTCTTCCAATAAATAAAGGCAGACAATACTTTGTAGGCACTTTACTTGATCAAATTAGAAAAGTAGAACCAACTATGGAAGCTGATGATGCTAAAACTGAATTAGATGAAATGTTTGTTCGTCAAATGAAGTATAAAGCTGGTATTATAAAATAAAAAACCTACCTTGTCAAGATAAAGAGGGGTTTGGCTTTGCCAACCCCTTTTGTTATATTTATACCATAATGAAAAAGGATAATTTCAATGGTTTAAGTAAAGGACAAGTGAAACAAATTATTAGGCGTAATATGATTACTAAAATCAAGCCTAGTAAAAAAGTTTACTCAAGAAAGTCTTTTAAAAGAGGTTTGGCCTCTCAAGATTGATTCATTATATTTATATTATAATAAAGGTTATGAGATACATTTTGAAAGTTAATTGCGGTAATGGCCAGATTGAGAATATATGGTCTGGTAATGAAATGAGCGAGGCCATCCGATTGGAGGCTATTGCTATCAAGCATTGGGGTAAAGACAATGTTTGGATATGTGATTGTGTAATGGAAATGTTAGTAGGTTAATTAAATAAAGGTTATGATAGAAAATAAAGAAATATTTCAAGAGTTGTTCAATGTGTTAGAGTCAAATAACATTGATATTGAACGTGATTGTGCTTTCATTGATGGTGAATTTGTTACAACTAATTCTCCAGATGTTAGAACTGGTTGGTATAATGGTGTTGATGGGTTTTATTTTAATAAATCCGACTATGGTTTCTTTGATCAAGAACAAGTTAAAGCATTGTTCCCAATGCAAATTCAAAATAAAACAATTGAATTGGTTGATGTTTCCGATATGGAAGTAGATGATGACCGTATGTGGAAATCAAGTATTAGTTTTATTATTAAATAAGTTATGAAAAAAACAAATGTTATAACACCTATGTGGCTACAATGCCAAGATGTTCTCAAATCAGGAGATTTAGAAACGGCAGATGAAAAATTGATGAAATTGATTTTTAAACTAGCAGATTATACTATCAATGGTTATAAAGATGCTGATAAAATTGAAGGTGTAAAACTTGAAACATGGAAAGAACGAGCATGGTATGCTCTTGAGAATGCTGGTTTAATGGATTAATATGGCAGAGAAAAGAGGTCAAACAGAACAACTAAAGTATGATTTTAATACTGCTCGTGCTTCATATATTAGAATGAAAGCAATGGGTAAGTGGTCTAGAGTAAGTTGTAGAGAGTTTAGGTCATATTGCGGTGAGCGAAGTCTTTATTTAAAAGATGAGGAAACAGGAGAGTATGATTATGTACCTTATGAAGGTCCTATTTATTATTATAACTCAAATAAAATATGTAAGGAACCAATTGAGGAACAAATTCAATATCTTCAAGACTCCCCTCGCCAAGTATTCGCAAGACCTCATGAAAAATACTTACTTAACACCTAATGGGAATATTTATTTATATGACTAATGAGGAGTTAATTGAAGAATTATATTACAAAGCTCATACAAAGGGTTTCTTTAATGAGTTACATGAAAAGGTAAACGAATTAAAAACAAAAAATACATTTAAGTGTAGACATGAAATGGTCAAAACAGCTTATGATGAAATAAAAAAACTAAAGCTTGCTCGACCATCCCACACCTAACCCTACGTATATACGAATTAAATTTGGCCCCACAAAAGTAAATACATATATTAAAAATAAAAGTTATAAAAATGTTTAGTTACAACTTGAGTGACACAGAGTGTCTATTATTTAATCCTATTCCAAACGGTTTTGAGTTATATAGCTCGGCTGAAGGTTTTAACGAGAAAAAGAAAGTGGCAGTTTACAAGGCTGGAAAATGGTTGTTTGAAAACTTTTCACAACAAAGTACATTTTGGAAACTATTCAGTATGTATAGAAACAGCTTTGGTAAAGCGTTTAAGGCCTATCATAGGTCATTAAAAGAAAAACCAGCCATGTATGAGTTTCAGTGCGTACGTAGGAGATTTTCAATCCGAGTAACAAAAGCGAAACGTGGGTGGTGGCAATGGATGTATAATACTTTTTACGGAAACAAATACAGATTTTAAAATGGGTTATTGGGAAGGAAAATGCTTTTTTTGTTTATATTGGGGCACATTAGCTGCTATCATAGCTTTATCAATAAACTCAGAAATTAAAGAACGAAAACGTATAAAACGAATAGAACAAATTAAAACACAATATCAAGATTCAATATGAAAAAATTATTAGTTATGTTGTTGGCTTTGGCTCCTATTATTGGGTTCAGCCAGTATATCCAGATTGCCACTCACTATGATGCAGAGACAACTGCTCATCATATTATTCATGGACATGTCAGCAATTACTTAAATGACTCAGTAAGGTTTGTTACTGAGAAAAAACCAGAGCGTTATATTATTAAGGAGGATATGGCTCCGGATTATGTTGAGGGTAAATTACAGAAAGCATTTACTAAAGGTAAACTTGAGTATGTTTCGCGCACTAATGGCGGTTATGTCTTCACTATAGCGGTTGTAAACACAAGTGATGATACAAAGGTGATAAATTATTGTACGTTTCATGTAGACGCGTATACACAAAAAATAAATGAAGTTGAAATTTTACTAGGAGAATAATATATGAAAAAATTAATTAATTTATTGGTTTTGTTGGTAGTAGGAGTTACTGCCCAAGCCAAATGTGACTGGTCTGGTTATTGGATGAAAAAAGTAAACCAGCAGCAAAATGTTTACACATTCCAAACAAATGTCGATTGGGACTCGTGTGTTGATTACTGGTGGATTGTCTATGATTATCAATTGAAAAGAAAAGACACTCTATCAGATTTTAGTGGTTTCACACAGGTTCAATTTAATGCTAAAGGTAAGTATAAAGTTATTTTGCATGTGTTTGACCAATGCAATAAGTGTGATACTAACTTCATTCAAGAAATTGATATAACCATTTATGGTAAGGCAGATGTAGGATATAAAATTGGTGCTAAAAACTGTCGTTATTATACATTCGAAATGACTAACATGAATGATTCTTGTGTTGAGTACTATTATTCTATTTACAAGAGTGATTTGTTTGATTCGTTGTATGGTTATTGGGACACAGCTAAAAACTTAACTGAGTGGTTGTATAACAATTATGATTTTGATGAG
>Ga0222714_10004444_pt1 | contig 13714 bp, 7 predicted proteins | sample C33_3DmetaG_FD_165048 | JGI IMG/M metagenome (GOLD analysis project Ga0222714, IMG submission 165048) | Estuarine water microbial communities from San Francisco Bay, California, United States - C33_3D | ecosystem: Environmental > Aquatic > Marine > Unclassified | place: USA: California... | reverse complement strand
GACGGCTCCGCAACACCGCGCCCAGGCCCTGTGATTATCGCCGGTGTGATGACGGGCACGTCGATGGATGGCATCGACGTTGCGCTCTGCAGTATCGAACCAGCCTCCGAGGGCGATCGTCAAACGGTCGCCCTTCTTGCATCTGTCACAGCCCCCTACCCTGCGGAGCTGCGCTGGCTGATTGATCGCGCGCTTCAGGGGCAGGCAAGTATGGAGGAGCTCAGCGACCTTCCCTATTTCTTGGCTCGCGCCTATGCCGACGTGCTCATGGAGATGCCTAATTGGAACCACGTGCAGGCCGTTGGAGTGCACGGCCAGACGCTCTGGCATCATCCACCAGTGTCTACGTGGCAGGCCGTGTCGGGTACGGCACTGGCGGAGTACCTCGGCGTGCCGGTGGTGTATGATTTCCGCGCCAGCGACGTAGCCCACGGTGGCCAGGGAGCTCCGCTCGTGCCGCGGTTTGACCACACCTTCCTGGGCAGTCCGGAGGAGCACCGCGCCGCCCTGAACATTGGTGGCATGGCCAACCTTACGCTGCTACCGGCAGATACATCCATCAATCAGGTCCGAGCATTCGATACCGGGCCGGGGAACGTGCTCATCAACGCCCTGTGCGAAAAGACCTTTGGAAAGCGCTATGATGCAGGGGGCTCGATTGCGCGCTCAGGTACGATCATCGATCAGGCCTTCAGCGAGCTCCGGACCCATCCGTTTTTCTTCGACGATCCTCCCAAGAGTACGGGACGCGAGGTGTTTGGTCCAGCCATGGCCGAGGCCCTGTATCGGCGCTACGCCCATCCGTCCGTACCGAGTGAAGATCTCGTGACCACCCTTACGGAACTCACGGCATGGTCCGTTGGCGACCACCTGCGCCGCTACCAACCAGACTGCCAGCGCGTGCTGGTTGCCGGTGGAGGCGTGCATAACACGTACCTGATGGAACGCTTGGCCGTCCATTGTGGTTCTGCCGTCGTAGAGTCGACGACCTCCGTTGGCATCGATCCCGATGCGAAGGAGGCCATGTGCTTTGCCTGGCTAGCATGGCGCACACTCCATCGCCTGCCAGGAAACGTCCCCTCCGTCACAGGAGCTCGGCGAGAGGTGATCTTAGGAAGTGTGGCTGGACAGCCCGTAGTTTTGTAGCTCATCACATCAACACGGAAGTTTTCATGAGTGGCTTTAGCGTAGAGTTCTCCGAAATGCACGACATGATCCGCACTACTGCCCGCGACTTTGCCGCCAACGATGTGGCGCCGTCGTCGGTGGAGCGCGACAAAAACGGCACCTTCCCTACCGACATCGTCAAGAAGATGGGGGAACTGGGCTTCATGGGTATGATGGTCGACCCGCAATGGGGCGGCTCAGGACTCGACGCCATGAGCTATGTGCTGGCCATGGAAGAGATCTCTGCCGTGGATGCGTCAGTAGGCGTGATCATGTCGGTCAACAACTCCCTCGTGTGCTGGGGACTAGAATCCTATGGCAGCGATGATCAGAAAGAGCGCTTCCTCAAGCCCCTTGCCCAAGGCCTCATTCACGGTGCCTTCTGCTTGTCGGAGCCAGAGGCGGGATCGGATGCTACGCGCCAGCATACCACGGCTGAGAAGACCGATGGTGGCTGGATCCTGAATGGTACCAAGAACTGGATTACCAACGGTACTACAGCCAGCACCTATCTGGTGATGGCGCAAACCGACCGGGAGCTGAAGCACAAGGGTATCACCTGCTTCATTATCGACCGCAACACGCCCGGCTTCGAACCTGGACTAAAGGAAGACAAACTGGGCATCCGCAGTAGCGACACCTGCTCCATCGGTCTGACCAACGTGTTCGTCCCGGACGATCAAGTCCTGGGTGGTGTCGGCGCAGGGTTCAAGATTGCCATGGAGAGCCTCAACGGTGGTCGCATCGGTATTGCTGCCCAAGCTCTCGGTATTGCCAAGGGTGCCTTCGAAGCCGCCCTTCGCTATTCCACCGAGCGCCAGGCATTTGGCAAGCCCATCAGCAATCTTCAGGCCATCCAGATGAAGCTGGCCGACATGGCCACTCGCTTAGAGGCCGCCCGCATGCTGGTGTACCGCGCTGCGTGGATGAAGGATCAGCACATGAACTACATCAAGGCAGCTGCCCAAGCAAAACTTGCTGCCTCCCAGGCTGCCGTCCACATTGCTCTCGAAGCCATTCAGGTCCACGGCGGCTACGGCTACGTGCGAGAGTACCTCGTGGAGCGCTACCTCCGCGATGCCAAGATCACCGAGATCTACGAAGGCACCAGCGAAATCCAGCACATCGTCATCGCCCGCGAACTCCTCAAGGAGATCGGCGCGTAACGTTAGCGGCTGTGGCTATGGCAGCCGAGCGCCGATTTTGATTTCCCACAGACGGGACTGTCGGGTGATGTTGCCCGAATTGTTTACCGTGTGGGAGAAGTCTGCGCGGAGGTACCGCAGGGCCTCTTCATCGCCGAGGACACTGAGTGGGATGGTAATGGTAAAGGTGCTGTTTCCCGACAGGTCGGCGATCTGGCCGGAGACGCGATAACTGACGTCGCCGAAGAGCTGACCGCTGAGGGTAAGACGCGACTGGGCGAAGTCTGCACCGATGTCCAGTTGGGCATTCTGCACAAATACGCCAAGGTCGCTGATAACATCCGAAAGAGCCGAGGTTGCCACGGCACTCAGTGAGGTACTGACCTGCCCTACGAGATCTCCCTGTCCCTCGGAGAAGAGCTCGTCCTGCGTTCGACCCACGAGGATCAACATCAGTGCATCGCCGGCAACCTTGGCACTATCGCCCACCACCTCACGACCATTACGCCACACACGGTAGGCAATCTTTGGCTTGTTCTTTGTGCCGGTGATGCCAAGCTCTACCTTGTACTCCTCCGTGCGCTCGTTCACGATCCTGCGATCCTCGTACGTTGCGGTGAGTTTGAGCGTTGGATTCGTAAGGCCCCCTGCCGAGAAGTTCAATTCGCCACTGGTCTTGAATGGTTTGTAGAACTTGTAGGTAGATGCCCCCTCTTTCACTCGCACAGAGCCACGCAGATTGGTCGAGTTGTTGCCGAAGCTGCCAACAAACGTGAGCGGTACGTTACGGTCCACTTGCTCGAGATCGGCCACGAGAATCTCTAATGGACCGAAGTTCATCGTCAGCAGTGTGCGCCCTTCGAGAAACACATTCAGGTCGAACTGCAACGCATCGACAAAGTCATTCGACTGCTCCTCGAGAATGGCACGCACAGCTTCTGTGGCTACGGTGGATAGTGTCTCCTGCGTTGGAGAGAGCGGCAGTGTGTCTACGGTTGGAAGGTCGCCCTGGGTATCAGCTGCCACATCGAGAATACTACGCTGAGACGCTTGGGAGGGGGCTTCCCGCGAGTAGGAGAACAGCGTACGCCGCGCCTTGGTTGACGATCGATCTTGGGGAAAGATCACGTCGGCATATCGCACGATCATATCCCCCGTTAAGCGCGGAGCGGTGAGTTTCCCAAACAGGCGGATCGGCTTGTCGCCCGTACGCACGACAAAGTCGCCAAAAAGCTGCGGGCTGCGTGCCTGGGAGGCCTTGCTCATCACCTTGACACCAGTTCTGGTTGTAGCGTGAACGACGAAGTCGATACTATCGGCACTCAATCCATCAAACACCACCACACCACTCGCCAGTGCCGAGCCCCCTCGCAGATCGCGATCAAGGTTGTGCACCAACACAGAGTCGATGTGCAGGGTGTTATTGTCGAGATGAATTCTGCCCTGGGCTTGGTAGACGATGTTGGTCGCCGAAGCCAGGAACATGCCATTGGAAAACCAACCGTCACCCTTCAGCTGAATCTTCTCCGGGGTTCCGGATACGGTAATGGCCGCGTCTGCTACTCCCCGAACACTCTCTACTGCTGGCAGAAAGGGTTCCACGGCCGCAAGCGACAGGCTACGTGCCCGCAAGCCGAGGGAAATGGGCGCTGTAGTGTCCCAACGCGTTGACACATCCGTAAAACGAAGATCCAACGGCAGAGCGCCCACCGTGATATCCAGAGCATGCTCCTGCTGCTTAGACGTAGGGTCTACAACAGAAGCCTGTCCGGTAATCGTGCCGTAGCGGTGCTGGAGCGCAGCGCTCAACGTGCCAATGGGAGCACGATTGTAAGTGATCTTCTCCGCCGCCAGGTCTAACGTCATCTCTGGTTGTTCCCACGGACCGTCTACCACCACGGTAGCCGATGAGAGCTGCCCGTCAAGCAGCCGTACAGGATCGTCCGACGACAAGCTCAGGAATAGCGGGATCTCGTTTAACGGAAACGACTGCACAGACAGCCGCACGCTGTCGAGTGATCGTGACGAGGCCGTGCCAGACACCGTAACCACTTCGCGTGCTGTACGTGCAAACGTCATGGATTTCACAACGCCAGTACCTCGTTGCATGGTGATGACGGCCGGCTGCTGCAAGAGCCACGTTAGTCCGCGAGCCGGCTTCAGGGAGTACGAGGCCGAGTCGATGGACAGCACCGTTCCGGTAGCTGTCGTGCGCAGCTGTCCGTGTACAGAGGCGGCCATGTCGTTTATGCCGGAGGCCGCATGTACGGATGCCTCGCCCTCCAGCTCGGAGATGTTGATGCGTGGCGACCTCAGCGTGAGATCATTGATGCGCAGGACCGAATCACAAGAGCCCTCCAACTGGAGCAACGCGACGTGGGCATCATGTTGTAGATCTACGATCTCCAAGCGTGCTCGTGCTGATGTGGGATCGGCATAGATGGTGGTACCGGGAGCTTCGATCTGTAATCCGTCCACATAGAACTGTGGCACATCAATCAGGACTTCCGTCGGTGTGGACCGCACGCGCATGGAGAATCGCGCCGTCCCCGATACGCTCTCCTCAGCCAGCATCAGGTTGATAGGACTCGTCTCGTAGAGATCCACGTCGATGCTGGCATCCATCGCCTCGATGCCGATCACCAGCGAATCCTCCACGCTAACATCTGCCTGGAAATCCGCCAGCCGTTGATCAATCACTTCCTGTACCGCACCAACGGCACCGGACAGCGCCCGCACGAGCGACGATGGCACAAAGTCTCCATCGATGGAGACGGAGCCAAAATCCGAGCGCACCCGTACCGACCGACCGCGAACGGTGCTGGTTGAGAGCAGGTCGATGTTAAACGGGAGCAGAGCGCGATCGCGCAGCACCAGCATCGACACACGGCCATCCAGACTCCCATAGAGGTCATCCAGAGCGGCACCTCGGCCGTTGAGGGTGAACCGTGCTGACAGCACGTTGGGCAGCGACGGCATCTCGAGCAACTCTGCGACGTTGAGATCCTGGGTACGAATCGTTGCCATGTACCGTGGAAGCTCTGGATCGGCAACGTCCAGTTCCCCTGTCATGACAATGCGTTGCTCCGGAATCAGGTCTGGCACCGAATACAGCAGCACGGTAGGGTCAGTCTCGCCGACCAGCTCAGCAAACGGAGCCACGTTGGCATCGATCGTGTCAATTGTCAGGACGCCGGCACCATTGCCACGGACGACGGCCAGGAGGTCCGTAACCGGTTTACCAGCAATGGTCGAATGATGCAGCACAATCCGAGTGGTACCCTCCAAGTCCTGCAGCGTGGTACCACGTCCCTTCATCTGCACGCGCCCGTTAATCGCAGACGAAACGGCAGAATCACCGAACACCGAGAGATCACCCGCGCGGACCTCTGCATCCAAGTCGTAGCCAAGTATAGGCCGATCCAGCTGGAGGGTAAGCTGACCAACAACCTCACCTGGACGATCTTTTCCCCGAACATCAATCTTCAGAGCATGGTCCGGTTCTCCGGTGAGGCGCGCATAGTCCACCACTGTGCGGTCGAGGAAGGGCAGGTCTGGCAGTGGAACAAAGCTCAGACGCTTGCGGACATCAGCATACCGTGCCGACGACTTGTGGACGCGAACATCGAGATGTAGGGGGCTTCCGTCAATGAGGTGATCAACGATCACCGTGCCATTCACCCGACCATCTCCCGCTTGCAGCCGCAGGTCAGAAACGGTCACGCGATTACCGTTGAAGCTGGCGCTTGCTTCCAACGCATAGGAGCCGTCGACGTCGATGTCCGGCAGGAAGTAGTGGACCTCCGGACCGGAGACAGCAGCAGCCTGTATCCGGGCTTGAATTCCCTCCCCTGTTCCGTCTAACTGCATCGTGGCCATCGTGGCCTCCGCACGCACATCGCTACCATCGGTTCGCAGATGCATACCCGTGAGTGCAAGTCCTTGTGGACCGGCACGGAGCACGGCTGTGAAGTCGCGCAGGCGCAACGGCCCCCCTACTTGCTCACACTGCAGTTGATTGATCACCACCAGATGATCTGTCCGCGCAGGATCCTTGGCAAAGCCCAATCGGACAAAGGCGTCGAGATGGAGGTTGGTTAGTTCCAGATGGGATGGTGAGAATGCCGAGGTATCTGGTTGTGGCATGGTACGATCGTTCACCGACACCCGAGCCCCTTCCAATCGCAGCGAACGCACGAGAACCGCCAGATCTGGAGAAGCCGATGTGGACGTGTCACTGGACGGCCGCACAATCCTCTCGAAGTTCCAAACGCCGGATGGATCTCGATCGATCGTGATCACCGGACGTTGGATCGACAGCTCGGACACGGAGACTCCTCCATGCAGCAATGCCGCTAGGTTGTACGAGAGCGTAAGTTGTTCGGCGGTGACAACCGAGGTTCCATTGGCGCGCAACTCGACACCACGCAGAACCATGCCGTGCAACAGGTCGAGGTGAACCGACTGAATCGACAGGTCGGCAAGCAGGGCCTCGTTGGCGGCGTTCACAAGCATTGCCGTAAACCAACGACGAGCGGCCCCGGTGTGAGCTACCGCCACCACCAGGGCCGCCAGAAGAAGAAGTCCCCCTACACCGCGATAGCACCAGATCAGAAGTCCGCTCCAGAATGCAGTAGCCCCGCCACGCTTCGGAGGCGCGGGCTGCTGCTCTGGTACGATCTCACTCACCCTGGGCCTTGGAGTAGCGTGGTTCGCTGTTGCAGGTATTCAGAAGTTCTACGTGGCACCACCGAATGCCCTTCTCCTCCAGAGCGTGCAGCACGGAGAGCACGTCGGCCGTGGTCACCGGTCCCGTGGACGAGGTGTAGCGGCAGCGATGATGGTCCACGATCATGATATCGGGCTGCGGACCCGGATACACCTTGGTTCCGCGGTTAGACATCATCGTGAGTTGGAGCGACCCAACCGTTGGAGGAACCGGTGGCAAACCACCTGGCCACTCAACGAAGACGTCGGCACCTACCAGCGTCCAGTCCTCCTTGGTGTCGGCCGGCACAGGATGCGTCACGCGCACCGGCTGATCAGACACCGTCTCTTCGTGACGAACCGGATGCATGTTGGCGATGATGGCATCGGTAAACTCCGTGGTAGACAGCGAGCCGCCCAGATCGCGCGTGCGCTGACCGTCAGCAAGCGTCTTCATCAGCGCATCACTGACAACGTCGGCATAGTTGTACAGACCCATGTACTGAAGCATCTGTACAGCCGACAGCAACAGTGCTGTAGGATTAGCCAGGTTCTTGCCAGCAATGTCTGGAGCTGAACCGTGTACCGCTTCAAATACAGCTACGTCGCGTCCGATGTTGCCACCGGGTGCCACGCCCAAGCCCCCTACTAGTCCAGCGCACAAATCGCTCACGATATCGCCGAACAGGTTTGGCAGTACCAACATGTCGAATTGCTCTGGCTTGGATACGAGCTGCATGCAACAGTTGTCCACGATCACGTCGTCGGCCTCGATGTCCGTGTACTCCGCAGCTACTTGACGGAAGCACTCCAGGAACAAGCCATCGGTAATCTTCATGATGTTGGCTTTGTGCACAGCCGTCACGCGCTTGCGTCCTAGCTTGCGCGCCGTTTCAAACGCATAGCGAGCAATGGCCAGCGAGCCTTGACGCGTGATGAGCTTCAAGCACTGAGCAACGTTCGGCGTCTGGAAGTGCTCGATACCGCCGTACGTGTCCTCGATATTTTCACGAATCACGAGAAGGTCGATGTTCTCGTAACGGGAGGGGGCTCCCGGTATCGTGCGCGCCGGACGAACGTTCGCATACAGCTCAAGCGTTTTCCGGATCGTAACGTTCACGGACTTGTGTCCTCCGCCAACGGGTGTGGTGGTCGGCCCTTTGATGGCCACTCCGTTACGCTTGATACTCTCGAGCGTTTCCGGTGGCACACCGTTGCCGAACTTTTCGATGGCCTCTAGGCCAGCAATGGCCTCCTCGAACTCCACGGGAACGTTCGCTGCGTTGAAGATGCGGATCAGTGCATCTGCAATCTCGGGACCGATGCCGTCGCCTTTGATAAGGGTGACTGTGTGTTTCATGGTGTAAGATGTGGTAGGAATGATGGTGTGACGTAGCGGAGTTGCTTACACAAGTTCAATGATGATGGCACTGGCTTCGCCACCACCGATGCAGAGTGTCGCCAGGCCTGTCTTCTTGCCATGAGCGCGCAGGGCGTGTACCAGCGTGGTGAGCACACGTGCTCCTGACGCACCAATGGGGTGTCCCAGTGCAACAGCTCCACCGTGAACGTTGACCTTGCTGTGCGGAATGTCCAGCGCCTGCTGTGCCGCGAGAGTCACGACGGCAAATGCCTCGTTGATTTCAAACAGGTCGATGTCAGCCACGCTCATGCCCGCCTTAGCCGTCACCTTGCGGATCGCTTCGATGGGAGCCGAGGTGAACTCCATCGGAGCGTGAGCATACGAGGCTTGTGCAACAATGCGTGCCATTGGCTTCAGGTTGTGGGTGGTTAGGGCTGCTTCCGATGCAATCACCAAGGCCGCTGCACCATCGTTGATGGTGGAGGCATTGGCAGCCGTAACCGTACCGTCCTTCGTGAACACGGGTTTGAGCGAGGCGATCTTGTCAAACTGAACTCGACCAGGTTCTTCGTCCGTGTCAACGATCGTATCGCCCTTGCGTCCGGCGATGGTCACAGGAGCAAGTTCCGCTGCGAACCGACCCTCGGCAATGGCGGCTTGGGCTCGCTTGTAGGACTCAATGGTGAAGGCATCCTGCTCTTCCCGGCTGATATTGCACGTAGTGGCGCAGAGATCTGCGGCATTACCCATGGGGACCTGGTTGTATACCTCCCATAGACCATCCCATTGCATGAGATCAACCATGCGAGCATCACCGAACTTCACCCCCTTGCGAGAGTCGAGCATGGCATGCGGAGCGTTGGTCATTGACTCCTGACCTCCAGCTACCACAACGTGGGCATCGCCACAGCGGATGGCCTGGTCGGCCAGCATCACAGACTTCAATCCGGAGCCACAGACCTTGTTAATCGTCATACAGGCAGTGTGCTTGGACAGCCCAGCAAAGATGGCAGCTTGACGCGCCGGAGCCTGTCCAACACCCCCGGTCAACACGTTTCCCATGATCACTTCATCAACGTGATTCGGATCAAGATTGGCGCGCTCCACGGCGGCCTTGATCGCCACGGCACCGAGTTGCGGAGCCGACAGCGAGCTCAGTGATCCCAGTAGTGCCCCAATGGGCGTGCGAACTGCAGAGATGATGTACGATGACATGATAGACTTTCTAGGATGAAGGGGTTCCTGGTTGTACCTGAGTACCAGTGGCAAAAATACCATGTGGAAAGTTGTGAGCCATTCATGTATGGCGACTTTACCCCGAATCTCTATTTTTGCAGGTCGTTTTGTTACCGTGATCTCCAAAGTCATCTCCCAAGTCATCTCATTTAACGAGCTAGCATGAACAAGGGCCGTATCGTTCAGGTCATCGGACCGGTGGTCGACGTTGAATTCACCGCAGGTGAAATCCCACCCGTTCTCAACGCACTGCACATCCCCCGAACGTCTTCGGACACGGGCAAGCAGGAACTCCTTGTCTGCGAAGTGCAGCAGCACCTCGGTGAGGATCGCGTTCGCTCGATCGCCATCGACTCCACCGATGGTCTGGTGCGCGGCATGGAGGTATTCGATACCGGTGCGCCGATCTCGGTTCCGGTTGGACCGTCCGTTCTGGGGCGACTGATTAACGTGACCGGCGAAGGCATCGATGGTCGCGATCCGATCAAGTCGGAAAAGAAGTGGTCGATCCACCGTCCAGCTCCTTCGTTTGCGAGCTTGTCGACGCAGTCGGAAATGTTCGAGACGGGCATCAAGGTGATCGACCTGATCGAGCCCTTCACTAAGGGTGGTAAGACCGGCCTTTTCGGTGGTGCCGGTGTGGGTAAGACGGTGATCATTCAGGAGCTCATCCACAACATCGCCAAGCAGCACGGTGGCTACTCGGTGTTTGCCGGTGTAGGCGAGCGTACGCGTGAAGGTAACGACCTCTACCTCGAAATGACGGAATCGGGCGTTATCGACAAAACCGCTCTCGTCTTTGGCCAGATGAACGAACCACCAGGAGCTCGCGCCCGTGTGGCTCTGACAGCACTGACCATGGCGGAATACTTCCGCGATGAAGAAGGTCGCGACGTACTGCTCTTCGTAGACAACATCTTCCGCTTTACCCAGGCAGGCTCCGAGGTTTCGGCTCTGTTGGGCCGGATGCCCTCGGCCGTAGGGTACCAGCCAACGTTGGCCACGGAAATGGGCGTGCTCCAGGAGCGGATCGCGTCGACAGACAAGGGATCGATCACGTCGGTACAGGCCGTCTACGTGCCCGCCGACGACTTGACCGACCCAGCTCCTGCTAACACGTTTACGCACTTGGACGCCACCACGGTACTGTCGCGCCAGATTGCCGAGCTTGGTATCTACCCAGCCGTGGATCCGCTGGATTCAACGTCGCGCATTCTCGATCCGTTGGTGATTGGCAACGACCACTACAACACGGCCATGCGGGTGAAGCAGATTCTGCAGTCGTACAAGGACCTCCAGGATATCATTTCGATTCTTGGCATGGACGAACTCTCCGACGAAGACAAGCAGACCGTGTATCGTGCTCGGAAGATTCAGCGATTCTTCTCGCAGCCCTTCCACGTTGCCGAACAGTTTACCGGCTTCCCAGGCAGGTACGTCAAGGTTGAGGACACCATTGCCGGGTTCAAGGCTATCCTCAACGGCGACGTGGACCACGTTCCCGAGGGAATGTTCTCGTACAAGGGAACACTCGATGAAGTTCTTGAAGCGTATCAGAAGTCGCAGAACGCATGAGCACCGACCATATCCTCAACGTGAGCATCGTTACGCCGGCAGCACCTGCCTTTGAGGGTGCTGCGCTGGCCGTAACGGTTCCTGGCTCCAACAGCCCCTTTCAGGTTCTCTACAATCACGCACCCATCATCTCCTCGCTGGAGATTGGTGTGGTCAAGATTGAAGATCCAGCCAACAAGATGGTGGTGTTTGCGGCAAAGGAAGGCTTTGTAGAAGTCCTTCGGAACAACGTCAATATCGTGGTCGAGGAATTGGTGGATGCTACCACAATCAACGCTACCGACGCTGAAGACCACGTCGATCGTGCTCGAGCACACTATAACGACGTCTCCGGACGTGAGGCCAAGGAGGCAGCACTGCGTGACTTGCATTGGGCTGAAGCTCAATGGCGCGCAGCGAAGCTGGCTCGAGGCCTGTAAGGGTAAGATATGACCGACGGAAAGATTCGTGCTGAGGGCATCACCTTTGATGACGTCCTACTGGTGCCCCGTTATTCGGACGTTCTCCCCCGGGACGCCAGCACCTCTACGCGGCTCACGCGGCACCTGCGGCTGAACATTCCGATTGTCAGCGCAGCGATGGACACCGTCACAGAGTCGGCGATGTCGATTGCCCTGGCCCGTGAGGGTGGCATCGGCATCATCCACAAGAACATGTCCATGCAGCGCCAGGCCGAAGAGGTAGACAAGGTCAAGCGCTCCGAGAGTGGCATGATCCGCAAACCCTTTACCCTTCGGCGGACGTCCACGGTAGACGAAGCGCGTCAGTTGATGCAGCGATACAAGGTGAGCGGATTTCCCGTGGTGGACGACGACAACGTCCTGCTTGGCATCGTTACCAACCGCGACATGCGCTTCGCTACGTCCCCTGACATGCTGGTGGACGAGATCATGACCTCGACCGGTCTGATTACCGGACAAGTCGGGCTTACGCTCGATGATGCCGAATCTATTCTGCAGCAACATCGCATCGAAAAGTTGCCGATCGTCAACGCCGATGGCACCTTGGCAGGACTCATGACGGTCAAGGACATTCAGAAGAAGCGGACGTTTCCTCGCGCGGCCAAGGACGACCAGGGTAGGCTGCTGGTAGGCGCCGCGTTGGGGATCTCACCCGATACTCTCGACCGCGTGGCAGCCCTTGTAGAAGCTGGTGTAGACGTTGTTGTTGTCGACACCGCTCACGGACACACGAAGGGTGTGCTCACGACCGTGCAGGCAATCAAAATGAAGTATCCCACACTGGAAGTGGTGGGTGGAAACATTGGAACCGCCGAGGCCGCCCAAGCTCTTATCGATGCTGGAGCCGACGCCGTCAAGGTGGGGATCGGGCCCGGATCGATTTGCACAACGCGCATCGTTGCCGGCGTTGGCGTGCCCCAGATTACGGCCGTGATGGATGTTGCCAGCGTGTGTGCCCAGCACGGTGTTCCAGTGATCGCCGACGGCGGGATCAAGCAGACGGGTGATATTGCCAAGGCCATTGCCGCTGGAGCCGATACCGTGATGGTAGGGGGCTTGCTGGCTGGTCACGAGGAATCGCCGGGAGAGAAGGTGCAGCTTGAAGGCCGGGCCTACAAGATTTACCGCGGTATGGGCTCGCTGGGGGCCATGGGCCAAGGCAGCGCCGATCGCTACTTCCAAGATGTTGAGGACGAGATCAGCAAACTCGTGCCCGAGGGTATTGAGGGACGCGTCCCCTACAAGGGTACGGTGAGCGACACCGTGTACCAGTTGGTAGGCGGACTGCGCTCAGCCATGGGCTACTGCGGATGTGCGACCATCCACGACATGCACGAGCATGCACAGTTTGTGCGCATGACGGCAGCTGGCTTACGAGAGTCGCATCCCCACGATGTGATTATCACCAAGGAATCTCCGAACTACTACACAAGGTAACCATGCCATCGGTATCCCTCACAGCAGCAGCGGCCGCGCGCGTTGCCGACGTACGTGCATCCATGCGCTCGCACAAGATCGACGGTCTGGTGATCACTGATCTGCCAAGCATTCGCTACCTGTTTGGGTTCTCGGGTTCGTCGGCCGTGGTGATCCTTGGACGCAAGACCGCGACGTTCATCACCAACGACCTCTACACCGTACAAGTGGAGCAGGAAGTGGTGAAGCTTCCCGGCACACGGATCGTGATTGACCGTAACGTGTGGTCGGCTGTCAAGCAAGCGGGTGTTGGATCTTCAATGAAGGTTGTGGGCTACGATGCCAGCCGTACCACCGTTGCTGCACTGCCCGTCATGAAGAAGGCGTTGGCACCTGCCAAGCTTGTGGACGTTGGCGATCTACTGAGCCCGGTGACCCAGGTAAAAACAAAGGCAGAAATCACATCGATCAGCAAGGCAGCAGCTATCGCATCAGCAGCCTATGAACGGATGCTTGGCATCGTTTCTGCCGGCATGACAGAGCACCAGGTGGCCACCTACCTTGCAGCGACGACTCGTGAGTTGGGTTCGGAGAAAGATGCCTTCGACATCATCGTTGTGGCTGGAGCACGCAGCGCGATGCCG
>Ga0222714_10004440_pt1 | contig 13728 bp, 10 predicted proteins | sample C33_3DmetaG_FD_165048 | JGI IMG/M metagenome (GOLD analysis project Ga0222714, IMG submission 165048) | Estuarine water microbial communities from San Francisco Bay, California, United States - C33_3D | ecosystem: Environmental > Aquatic > Marine > Unclassified | place: USA: California... | reverse complement strand
GGTTATTGTAGTAATCACCTATTCTGCTGTCATGACAAATGCTTTTGATAACACTTTTTGATGAAAGGCTATGTCTAATACAAAAAGTATCTAATTCATTAAAAAATGCAACTCTCATAGCAAGATATGTATTAGCAAATAATTTAACTGATTCAGCTTCTTTATAACCCATAATTTCTACAGGAAATTTTTTGATAGTTACTTGGGTCATGAGGTCTAGAAATTTTTCTGCTGATATATTTGGCCCGCCAATTACTAGCCTTGATGGTGAAATATTATCTTGAATTGAGCTTCCTTCACGCAGAAATTCTGGAGAGTATATGATGTTCAATTCAGGATAATTAATTAATACCTCATCACAAAAACCGACAGGTAGAGTTGATTTGATTATGATCAATGATTTATTGGGTTTTATTTTTGACAGGGAATTAAGGGTAGTAATTATAGATGAGGTATCAAAAAATCCTGTACTTCCATCATAATTAGTTGGGGTGCAAATTAAGTAAAAATCATGATGATTGCCCAAAAGTTCAATATTTGAAGATGCCGTAATGTTATTACAAGGAAAATAGTCCTTCAATAAAGGATCATTGATGGGAGCAATTTTAGCATCTATAGACTGGATTTTCTTTTGATCAATATCAAATACTGTAACAGAAAATTTTCTGGCTAAAACTACTGCAATAGAAAAACCTACATAACCTTGTCCAATTACAGCAATTTTCACTTATCTTTCCTATAGTAAGATTTATACCATCTTACAAAAGAGTGAATGCCCTCCTCTATACTTGTTTTTGGTCTAAAACCTATTAATTTATAAAGATCATCAGTGAAAGCACTCGTATTTGATACATCCCCTGCTTGCATTGGTAGAAATTTTTTCTTTGCTTCAATTCCGGTAACTTTTTCAATCTCATGCACAAATGACAATAGGTTTACTGGAGCACTGTTCCCAATATTGAATATCCTATATGGAGCTGAACTAAAATTGGATTGAAAGTTACGTTTAGCTGTTAATGATGATGCTTTGGGTGGAAAACTTATAAGCCTGTATATTGATTCAACTATATCCGCAACATAGGTAAAATCTCTTGACATATTGCCATTGTTATAAATTTCAATCTCTCTGCCGTTGTATATATTGTCAACAAATTTAAATAAAGCCATATCAGGACGACCCCAGGGGCCGTATACAGTAAAAAATCTTAGGCCAGTAGTAGGCAAAGAGAATAAATGTGAATAGCTATGAGCAAAAATTTCATTAGATTTTTTAGTGGCTCCATACAAAGCTGCTGGATGATCGGTAGTATCTGATGGCCTAAATGGTAATTCATTATTTAGTCCATAAACAGAACTAGATGAAGCATAGATTAAATGTTTAACATGTAAATCTTTTGAGCACTCAAGAATATTTAAAAAACCTTCTACATTCGAATATAGATATTCATATGGATTCTCAATTGAATACCTAACCCCAGCTTGGGCTGCAAGGTTAATCACTATTCTTGGCTTATGCTTTTTAAAAACCTTTTGTAACGATCTTTTGTCTTTAAGATCAATTTTAATAAAAGTGAAGTTCTTATATTTCTCTAGGATTCTTAATCTATCTTTCTTCAAAGAAGTGGAGTAGTAATTATTTATATTATCTACCCCCACAACTTTTTTACCTTTTTTAAGAAGAAACAGAGCTAGATGGAATCCGATGAAACCTGCTGCTCCTGTAACTAAAATATTCATATCTTTATTTTATCATTTGAAAAAATGTATTTTACTTTACTGATTCATATACATCATTATATCTTTTGATAAATGATTCCATGTTAAAAGAAGATTGAATCTTAGATCGAAGCTTGAATTTGATATTATAAATTTCATCACTTTTAAGATTTAAGGCATACTTTAATTTGGATGCTAAATCTAGAGGATTTGATATTTCAGCCACAAACCTATTGTCATTCATTATTTCAGCAGCATCTCCACAATCAGTAGTAACACAAAGACAATTATAAATAATGGCTTCAACTAAAACATTTGGAAAGCCCTCGCTTTTAGAATGTAAACAAAAAATATCGAATGCATTAAAATATGGTTTGAGGCTTTCAACTTCTCCAATAAGAATAAAATTATTTCTATAGCCTGTCTTTTCAATCATCGAAGTTAGCTCATGATTATCTTCATTAATATTCTCTCCGACTAGCATAAAGCTTAGCTTGGTATTTTCTTGTAACATTATCTCAGCTGTATTTATAAGATTTTGATGATCTTTAAATCTTGAAAATCTTCCAACTGATCCAATAAGATTATTCTCTATTGGGATATGATAGATGGACCTAATAGATTCTTGTTTGATCTCCTGAATATCATCAAATTCATAGCCGTTTGGAATTACTAAAATCTTATCTCCGTCATAGCCATAACTAATGTGCTGATTTTTTGCAGCCTTAGCCACGCAAATAATTTTATGTGGCAATAAGTATGACAGAGCAGCGCAAATCTTCATCAATAAATATGTCTTATTAAATTTACCCCTAGCGCTTATTGCATCAGTATTTCTAATATTCCAAATCACCTTAATCCTCAAAATAAAACCAATAATGCCTCCAATTAAATCTGAGTGATACATCCAGGTCACCAAAACATCTGGTTTAGATGATTTAATGATATTAATGGCTTTGAATATAGATACCGGTAAATTAAGAAAATTTTTAAGCCCCAGTGAATAAACCATAGCCCCTATGGTTTTAGCTTGATAGGACATACTCCCTTCTCTAAGCAGACATATTATTATGTGTGTGTTCTTTTTATCATTTTTTATTAGTTTTATTAGGGTTTTTTCTGCCCCACCGATTTCTAAAGAGGGAATAATATGCGTTACTAACATAATTAAATTAAATAGAATTAAAAATCTTGAGGAATTCTTTTTTAATTAGGCTGTCAGAATATTCTAAAGGCAGCAAATTTTGATCAAAATCTTTATTCTCTTCAATTAAAAATCTAAGCTTCTTATCAACTTTTTTAACATTATCAAATATCCTAATTTTAGGATGATTGCATAATTCAAGAATTTCACCAATTCCGCCTGCAGTGGATGAGGATAATACAGGTGTATTAAGGGCAAGAGATTCAAGAACAACATTTGGTAATCCTTCCCATCTAGAAAAAAGTAGCAGGCAATCTGCTTGAGCCACCCAAGGATATGGATTTTCTTGAAAGCCCAAGAAGGTAACTGATTTTTCTAAACCCAAATTTTTAACTAGCGTCATTAAGGAGTTGGCATCAGGGCCTTCGCCCAATATTGATAAATGAAATTTTGAGAGATCTTGATCTTTAAACCAGTTAATCAAAATATCATAACCTTTTTGATAAGTTAGTCTTCCCACAGATATTAAGTTTATATATTCCTCAGAAAATAATCTTTCTTCTGAAAAAGAGGATTGTTGAATTCTACTAACATCAATCGGATTCCTAATTATTGATATCTTCCCTAGAAGGCACTTATTTATACCCTTAAATTCATCTCTCATTACATGAGAGGTTACTATTAATGAATTAGAAAATAAATAAAGATATTTATACCCAAATTTATATAGCATTTTATATTTTGAGGATGCAATATTGGCAAATGGCATATTTGCCTCTCTTATGATCAGTTTAAATTGGTAAAAAAATAATATTGGCTTAATTAAACACAAATAAAAATTGATATGCGCAAAAGTAGAATAAACATAGTTAGGTTTAAGTTTATGAATTGTCTTGATGATTGAAAATAAATTTCTTGATAACCTAGCTTTGTTTAAAAGTATCATTTTGGCATTATTATTATTAATAAGCCAATGCTCATTAGAATCAGCGCTAAATGTTGCTATGTGCACTTCATAGCCTGCTGATAATAAGAAATTTATAAACTGTATTGATACTCTCTCAGCTCCTCCACCAGAAATACTTGGTAAGAAAAATAGGACTTTTTTCAATTATTTGATTCCAGCCAAGATTGCAATATGATAATGTTCCATAAACCACTAAATTCGTTATTCTTCCCTTCGCAAAAATTTTTCCAAAGCTTATTTACCTGATGATGATTTAGGTAACCATATTTTTGAATACTTGAGCTAGTCAAAAGATCATTAGCCCAAACATGAATAGGCCCACTTTTTAACCAATCTGTTAAAGGTACAGCAAAGCCTTGTTTGGGCCTGTTAAAATTAACTCCTGGCATTAATTCGCTTAATAATTTCCTTGGAAGTAACTTAGTTGTGTTTTTTGAAACTTTGAGTCGTGAGGGTATTTGATATGCTAGTTCAACTAGATTTTTATCTAAATAAGGAGCGCGAACTTCCAAAGATTGAGACATAGAGGATCTATCAACTTTGACTAAGATATCATCAGGAAGATATGTTCGAATATCGGCATGCATCATGGCAGCAATGCTATCCTTATTATCTTTAAGAAAATATTCATCTTTTAATCTAACCTCTTCGTAGGATGAAAAGATTGATTTAAATGTATCGTATTGGTCCCAAGAAGAAATTAAATTGAAATATAATTCTTGAAAACTTGATGCTCTAAGGGCTCTCATTGCTTTTTTAACTTTATTTTTTTGTAAATAGTGTATGTTATATTTTTTAGAGTCTAGAAGTTTATAAAGCCGAGATAAATAAGAAGTTAATTTATTTTTAAAACTTGAAGGCATTCTAAAAAAATATTTAAGTTGGGCATGATTTGTATATCTGTTATATCCTCCAAACAATTCATCACAACCATCGCCGCTTAATGCTACAGTGACATGTTTTTTGATTTCATTGCTTAAGATAATAGAAGGGATTTGCGATGAGTCTGCAAATGGTTCATCAAAAATATCTGTTAAGTTTGGGATAATGCCCATGAACTCATCTGGATTAATAAATATTTCAGTATGATCTGTACCTAAGGCTGATGAAATAATTTTTGCATGGGGTACTTCGCTAAAATCTTCTTCATGCATACCGACTGTAAAGGTTCTTATTTTTGAAGTTGAATTTGCTTGCATTAATGCTGTTATTAGGGAAGAGTCTATTCCTCCAGAAAGAAATGATCCAATTGGAACATCAGCAATCATCATTCTTTTAACGGATTGATTTAAGGTATTTTTAAATTCTTGGTAAATTGCCTCACTGTCATTTTGAGTGAAGTTGAAAGATAAGAAATCCTTATCATCCCAATATTTTATTGGTTGAGTCATGCATAAATTGCTCAGACTAAACTTGATGTAGGTTGCTGGTAATAATTTTTGAATGCTTGCATATATTGAGTCAGGAGCAGGTACATAACTCAGTTGAAGAAATAATCTAAGTGCATCTTGATTAATTTTATTACTAAATTTTGAGTGTGCTTTAATTGCCTTTAGCTCAGATGCAAAAAATAAAATATTATTATCAATGCCATAATATAACGGCTTTTCCCCCATCCTATCTCTTGCTAAAAAAATTTCTTTCTTTTTTTTATCGAGCAAAGCAAAAGCAAACTGACCTTCTGCAATTTCTAACGCTTTATTAATGCCTGTAAATTGAATATATTCGAGTAATGATTCTGTATCACAACCACTTTTAAACTTTGCATCATATTTAGAAATTAACTGATTTCTAAGTTCAAAATGATTAAAAATTTCGCCATTAAAAACGATCACATATCTTCCATTCGAGGACGTCATAGGCTGGGAGCCTAAACTGGAAACATCTATAATTGAAAGGCGGGTGTGCCCCATGAAAATGCCCTCTGACTCTGAATAAAAGGTCCCTTGAGAATCTGGGCCTCGATGCTCAAGAGAATTAATCATATTCTTTAGATCATTTATAGAGCTATCTATAGATTTTCCCTTACTTATGAAACCCGCTATTCCACACATTAGTTAGGTACTACCAGTCTGTAAAATGCATCAACCCTGGATGCATGCTCTTTAGTATTGAATTTTGTTTTTACAAAATTAAAGGCTTCATTTTGAATATCTTGTATATTATATTTTGACAAACTTTTAATTGTGCTTGCCAAGCTTTCACTCGATAATGGATCAAATAGGAAACCATTTTTGAAGGGTGTGATTATTTCTTTATGAGCTCCAGAGTTGCTTGCTATGCCGATAAGGCCCATGCTCATACCCTCTAACAAAGATCTTCCTAAACCTTCATTAAGACCAGGAGATACTATGATGTCATTAGCAGTTAAATGCATTTGGGTATTTAAAGTAAAGTTGTGAAAAGTGACTAAATGTTTAATTTTTTGCTTTTCTAGCAATTCATTAAGTTCATTTTTATATGCTATATCAACTTTTCCAACAATATTTAGAACATAACGAGGTTTTAATCTTTGTTGAGAAGTTGATAAGGCTTTTATTGCCTTTAGCAAAACTTCAATATTCTTCTCTTTTACAACTCTTCCGAGATATAAACATTTAATAGTTTCAGCATTGTTATCAAAGCTGAGCCTCTTTATATCAAAACTTTTTATTTCAATAGGATTGGGTATCACTTCTAAGGGTCTATAAAATTTCTTTGGAAATGATTGATAAACAAAGTTTGATATTGCTATAAACCCTGACCCAAGTAGATTAAGAAATACATACTTCTTAGAATTGCTTAATACTGTTCTTTGATGCCATACAAATTTTTTTCTTAGTAATTTAGACAGAATCCCCCATGTGAGGTTAATTCTAAGATCATTTCCATGGATAATATCATAGTCTTCCTTCAGCATGAAAGAAATAATACCAGGGCTGGATTTTAATAGATTTAATAAAATAGCAAAAATGGATGGACTACTTCCTGGCAAATTTTTAAGAAGAATGTATTCATATTTTACACTTATATTTTTAAGACATAATTCTATTTCAGAGTTAGGCTTATGGAGGATAACTTTGACGTTATGCCCAATACTAGCAAGCTCTTGAATTAATATTAGAGAAGATTTGTGGCTGCCTCCAAATGAATCACCCACAAAAGGAAAAATTATTTTAAAACTATGTATTTCTTTTTTCCTTTTCATTTGAAAATAATATGGGCAAAATACTTAACCACCATTGGACATAAGTTTCAAAAATGCCAATTCCAAATAAGAACCCATAGGTAATAACTAAAGCTTTAATTGTTGGTTTTTTATGCATGACATAATAAATCACAAAAAACAATAAGGTACCTATAATTCCGTACGCAACTGTATACCTCAGGATAAAGCTATGAATTAATAACGGAACAATACCTGGCAGTCTAAACGAATTTTCAAATGCAGCTCCCTGCCCCAACCATGGATAATCCTGGATTTGGTTCCATGTATAAAGTATCATCAAAATTCTCTCGAGCCCACTTGAGTCACCCAAATCAGTTATTCTTGATCCACCGAAAACAGTGATCAATCCTAACAGGCCAATTAGAGAAAATATTAGTAGTAAAAACTTAATAAAAATATTTGATTTAAAATAAAAAATCTTAAGAAAAATAAAGGCTAGCCCAAGCAATATAGCACCACGTGATTGATTTAAAAAAATTAATGCAATTGATAAAATAAAAAAGAAAAAAAGATATCTTCTTTTTATTTCCATCTGATCTGAACAGAAAAATATCAAGACCAGCATAAAAACAGCATAGTAGGAACTAATGTTCATTTGAACTACATTTAATCTTGATGACCCTGTTAAATTTGCAATCCTTCCATCAGTATCTGCAACACTTAAAAAATGAGGAACCAAACCCATAAATCCAAGCATATGAATAAATAGAATAAGGCCAACAATATAAAAGCTATATTTAGCAAGCAGTTTTTTGTTTATCGTTGAATTAAATAAACTAAAGCCCTTAAATAGAGTATAGAAAAATATTAAAAATATTATCGGCTGGATGATCCTAAGGGATATCCTAAAACCATAGAGAGCAGAGTTTAATAATTCCAACGAAAAAATACCCAGAACAGCCAAAAAAATTATTATGTGTTGAGCTGAGATTTTAAAAGATTCATATTTATAAAACCTTGATGCTATAAATAAATAAATTAATATCCCAAAATATAAAATTGGTAAGAAAAATGGAACAAGATTATGCCCATGATATGCTAATAATTTATCCAAAGAAAATCTTTCATAAATTAATCCTGGAAGATTTAACCAGGCAGCAACAAAAAGGAAGATAAATAACTTATTTTGAATAAATAAGTGAAAAGCTTTGGTAAACATGATTATTTAAGATCACTCGGCGTAAGCAAATATTCTGAGCTATAATCCCTAGCTAGTTTTAAACCAATGATTGAAGACCTTTGATCAAGAGGAATACCATTGCCTGGTTTTTTTTCAACTATCATTTCATCACTAATAACAGTTCCTTTGGGAAAATCATTACATAATGCCAAACTTCTGGAAAATAAAGACTTAGTTTTGATTAGTTTATTTACAGATTGATTTTTTGAAACTTTTACTTGATCAAGTGTAAAAAATGCATCTCTAGCCGCGCATAATTCAGATAATTCATGTGGCAATAATGATGATGAGCTATCAGGCCCATAAGCGCCTTTGCTTAGCTTAACATGCACTTCTACTATTTGAGCTCCAAGACTTATTGCCTTGAGACCAGGCCATATTGATCCAGAGTGATCTGAAAAACCAATAAATTCATGAATATCATTTTTTAAGTATTCTAAAAATGATAAGTTTATATTCTCTAATTTTGTGGGATATTCTGAATAGCAATGCAATAAGCAGAACTGGTTATTATTGTTTACTAAAAAATCTCTAAGGTTAACTATTTCTTTAATGTTGCATAGGCCAGTGCTAATGATAAGAGGAATATTGGCCCTAGAAGCATGTTGAATCATTAAAGGCCATAGTGCCTCAGCTGAACCCAGCTTAATTGCTGCTACATTCATATTCATTAAAATATCAAATGCTTCCAAAGAAAATGGGCTGCAAAGAAAGTCCATCCCCTCAGATTCACAATGCTGTTTAAGCTCAATTAGCATCTCCTCGCTAAACTCCATTCTTTTCCAATATTCAAACCTGCTTTTATCTTGGGTACTTAATTGCACTCTAAAACGTTCATTCTTTGTTGACTCCTTGTTAGCAATATGTGCTTGGAATTTCACAGCATCAACACCTGTATCTCTTAAAGAATCAATAAAGGAGTGAGCCATACCCAAAGAGCCATCATGAGCTTGTGCAACCTCTGCAATAATATAGGGCTTGCTCTTACTTGAGATTTTTCGTTTACCAATCCTAAAGGTTTTATAGTTCATGAAATTAGTTTTTTAGCTAATTCAAAATCATCTGAATCATCGATATCAACATGTTTATAAATAGGCATGAGATATGGGTAAGTTTTATTGGTATAAATAGTATTTTGCTTGAAAAGCACATCTCTTCTGACTACATAAATACCTCCATTTGATTTAAAAAATCGTGATTTTATGTCTTGACGCCTTAAGCTATTTGTCTCCTCTGTTATCTTCTTAAGATAAGTATCCTCTCCTAATACATAAGAGGAATGAAAAAAATGTGATTTAAGCTCAGTAACAGAAATAATTCCGTCAACTTCATCTTCGATTGAAATTAACATTTCCATAACATTATCTATGTCAGTGCTGCTAACAAGTGGGTTTGTAGCCTGTAATAGCATTACAAAATCTAACTTATGATTAAAACGATTCTCATGATTTAGAACTGCATGCTTTAATACTTCAACCGAGGTCGTTTCATCCTCAGCTAGCTGCTTAGGCCTTTTGAATGGTGCCGACATTCCTAACCCCAAAGCAAGATTAAGCATCTCTTCACAATCAGTAGAAATTACTTTTTCCTGAAAATAAAACGAGCACCCAATTGCAGACTGAATTGCATACTCAATTAGCTTTTTACCATTTAGTTCTAACAAATGCTTTCCTGGCAAACCTTTTGATCCAGCTCTTGCAGGAATAACTAACAATGTTTTAAGGCTCTTCATTAATATGAGATAGTTTTTTCTGAAGTGAGATTTAATTTTGTCAATAAATCTGCGATTTTCTTTCCACTTTGACCATTACCATATATTTTTGAACTTTTATATTTTCCTATCTTAATTTGTGCTTTTGCTGCTCTAAGAATTTGTTTTGATGAAAACTCTACATCTTTTACATTAATTCCTCTCACTCTTTTTCTTTGTCTTGAACCGATATTTACAACAGGCACTCCTAAGTATGAAGACTCTCTAATTCCTACGCTACTATTCCCAATTAAGCACTTAGATCCAATTAATAATCGTAAAAATTCTTCAGGGGGTAAGTTTTTAACAAAGCATATTTTTTCAGAATTATTTTTTTCACGAGATATTCTCAAAACTTTAGAAATTTCATCATTACCGACATCGATATTTGGCCAAAACCAAAATGTTGGGATATCTAGATTAATTACTGCATCTAAGGTCTCTTTTGCCTGAGAAGATGAATCGAGATGCTCATAAGTTACTGAGTGCTGCATGACAATAATATAAGGCTTAGTGATATCTATTCTAAAACCAACTCCAATATTCATAACTTTTTCTTTAAGGGGTCCAAGTAATTTAGCTTGTCTAGCTATATCTATTGATGGGCAGCCAGTATTAAAAACGTGTGATGAGTTTTCACCCATCTTAACGACCCGCTTAAAAGAGTCAGCATTACTTACAAAATGAAAATCAGATAATTTAGTTATTGCATGCCTAACCTTTTCATCAATAGAGCCTGTAACTTCTCCCCCTTGAATATGAACTAAAGGGATCTGAAGAAATGCTGACGCAATAGCAGTTGCTATTGTTTCAAATCGATCTGCAATAGTTATAACAATATCAGGCCTGAGATTCTCTAAGGCATGTGATAACTCTATCATGCCTAATGAAACTGTCTTGACAGTATTTATTAATTGAGGGCCCTCTATCGAGTTACTTATTAAAATGTCAGGATTCAAACCATCTTTTTTTAGAATATTTTCCATAAAACCATATTTATTTAAGACAGCAGAGCCACATAAAATGATCTGTAATTTAAGATGAGGATTATCTTTAATTGCTTGTAGAACTGTTTTTACTCTAGAATAAGAAGGCCTTGCAGTAATAACACAGCAAATTGTTCTAATTTTTTTCATTACATAATTCCTTTATAAATCTTCTTGTAGCTAATCCATCATACTTAAAGATGTACTCTTTGAAAAAGGATCGATAATCTTCTAATTCTATCTTCTGTGAGGGGTTTGCAATTTCTTCCTGTATCATTTCAAGCAATTCATCTGCCGAATTACAAATATTTAAGAGGTTAAAATATTTCTTAAAAAAAACATTAGTATTAAAGTATTTTGTAAGCGCCTCATCAAATACTGGGATAATGGGAATCTTCCCGAAACAGATTGCCTCAAGGACAGTTGTGGAGTTGAAACAAACTATTGCGCTTGATTGTTCTATCAAATCATGGCTGGAGGTTAGACAATCTAAATCAATATTTTTAAATTCCTTCACGCTTTTTTTAAATTCTCGAAGGAAAACATCATCTATAGCTTCAAACCAATTTCCGCCATATTTACATTTTATAACAATTCTTATTTTTGGATACTTAGATGATAAATACCCCATTGTTTTATGAACATTATGAAAAAGATTGTAAAATCCTTCCTCTGTATTTTTAGTAAAATGGTGTTTGTTTTCTAACTGCAGTAAACCAGAGGCATGCATAAATGAAAATAATGTGATAACTTTGGTCTCTTGCTGCGAACTTCTTTTTTTAGAATAGATTCCATCAAATCTTATGGATCCTATAATTTTGGATTGGTGCGGAAGTATAACTCCTGCTTCAATCAGTATTTTTTCAATTGTTTTATTAGCTAAAAAAATGGTATGGCCAATAAATTTACATTGACTACTTTTGTATCTATTAATGGTCTCATTTAGAATAATCTCGTCTTTCAAGAACTCTTTATAAAGCAAATTAAATTTAACATTTTTGTTCTTTACGCAATATGTTGCTATGGGAAAATCTTGCTTGTAAGTAAATGAGCATGATAGAAAAGAGTGAATATTATACTTATGCACAAGTCTATCTAATGATCCCTCAATATTTACTATGCATTCAAAATTTTTATTCTCTATTGCTTGATAAAAATGATTGGCTTCTTGTAAATTCTTTCCGAAAAATATAGAGATAAATCGATGATGCCATTTTGAGTTGAGAAATAAAATATTAAACTCAGGACTCTTTTGAATTATATCTAGATCTTGGGTAAATCTAAAAGAATTTAATACAAGTATGCTCTTTTTATTTTTATCAAAAGAGGAATACTTGATATTACTTTTAAAGAACTCAAGGAACAAAACATCATAGAGAAAATTGATTTTAAAGAATTTTGAAAGTTGGTAAGTGCTCTTAATTAATTTCAGTATTAACATTTAATTTATTTGGAAATTATTTTCTTTCGGGATACAAAATCTTTTTCAATGAGCCATCTTTAAGTTCGTAAACAATGTCTGACATTGACATTAAAGACTGATCATGTGTGACGCAAACTACTAAAATTTCTTGGCTAATATTTTTGATATTTTTTAAAAGCATAATTTTAGTCTGATGATCTAAAGCAGAGGTAAACTCATCTAAAATTAAAATCTTTGGCTTTCTAAATAAGGCCCTTGCAAGAGTGACTCTTTGTTTCTGTCCTCCTGAAAGAAGGTTGCCTCCCTCAAGCAAAATAGTATCAATGCTATTCTCTAGTCCGGAAATAAACTCCTCCACACCAGACAAACTTATAGCAGTTTTTAAATTATCTTCATCCAGCGTCTCTTCCAAGCCAATACAAATATTCATTTTAAGAGTATCGTTAAATATCATTGACTCCTGAGATACATACCCAATCGATGATCTATATTGATTGATATTTATTTTGTTGATGTCCATACCATTTATAAAAACAGAATCATCGTTTACTTTTATAAGGCCGAGCAAAATATCCAATAATGTAGTCTTACCTTGACCGGAAGGCCCGACTATAGAATAAAGGCCCTTAATGGGAAAAGTTAATGAAAGATCTTTTAAAATCTTTTTATCTGGATAATTAAAAGAAAGATTCCTAATTTCCAAAAGATTGGAGTCATTCTCTGGTAAGCCGTGATTTAAATCGATGTTATGTATAACATTTGCCTCAACTTCATTAAGTAAACTATTAACTTTTTCATTAAGGGAAGTTAAGTATGGATAATTGGTAGCGAAGGTTTGATAGTCAGACTGTAGCTTGCCTAAAGTTTGCGAGATTCTAAAAAACACTATTAGTAAAATTAATATACTAGTAGTCATTAATTCATCATTAGTACTTAGAAAGATTAAGCCTGCGCATATAAAAAACATTGTAATGGGCTCTTGAAAGTAACCTGACCCATGCTTTGCAGTAACTTGTTTCTTAGTGGTTGCATTAATAATATTGCTTTCTTTAAACAGAAGATCTTTGATAGAGCTTTGAATATTCATTGATTTGATGACTTTTAAACCTTTAATTAATTCATATAAGTTGCTGAGAAAAGAATTCATAATTATTATTTGTTTATTGCTTTGTTCTCGAGAAATCCTTACATATACTGATAAAAGAATAAATAAGATAAAGCCCATAATCATTCCAGCGACAGCTGCTACAGGTGAGATTAAATAACAAAGATAAACCAATATCGATATCTCTATAATTTTAATCATTAATAAACATAAATATCTAAATATAGATGCTGCTTTTGGGATTTCGTA
>Ga0222714_10004439_pt1 | contig 13734 bp, 10 predicted proteins | sample C33_3DmetaG_FD_165048 | JGI IMG/M metagenome (GOLD analysis project Ga0222714, IMG submission 165048) | Estuarine water microbial communities from San Francisco Bay, California, United States - C33_3D | ecosystem: Environmental > Aquatic > Marine > Unclassified | place: USA: California... | reverse complement strand
GGCGGGAAAGTCCGGAGCGCGGGATCGAGAAAGGGCTGCTCGAGCAGGCCAACGGCGGTGTCATCTATTTCGACGAGGTCGCCGACATGCCGCTGGGAACCCAGTCCAAGATCCTGCGGGTTCTGGTCGATCAACAGTTCACCCGCGTCGGCGGGGCGGGCAAGCTTCAGGTCGATCTGCGGGTCATTTCCTCGACCACGCGGGATTTGGGAGAGCTCATCAAGACGGGCGGGTTTCGCCAGGAACTTTATCACCGGCTCAATGTGGTCCCGATCCACGTGCCGTCATTGGAGGAGCGCCGCGAAGATATCCCGATGCTGGCGGAACATTTTATCGCCCAGCTCAACCGGTCTCAGGGGTTGCCGCTCCGCAAACTTGCGGACGATGCGCGCGCCATGCTTCAAACGATGAACTGGCCGGGCAATGTCAGGCAGCTCAAGAACGTCGTTGAACGTGTTCTGATCCTTGGGGAAACCACCGAGTTGATTTCGGCTCGCGAACTGCCTTCGGGCGACGAGCCGCAAGGAGAGGAAGGCCGCGTGGTTCTGGGAAGCGCTTTGGCGACGCTGCCGCTGCGGGAAGCCAGAGAGCTTTTCGAGCGCGAGTATCTTCTGACCCAGATCAACCGCTTTGGCGGCAATATCAGCCGAACCGCGTCGTTTGTGGGAATGGAGCGCTCGGCACTGCACCGCAAACTCAAATCGCTCGGGGTCACGACCGCCAACAAGGCGGGCGGGCGTGTGGCTTTTGTCGAAGAAGACTGAGCGGTTGACCCGAACATGGCACTCTGGCACCACGAAGCCACCGGAATCCTGAAGGAGCGGGCATGAAGGTCATCATCTGCGGGGCGGGTCAGGTCGGATGGCAAATCGCACGGCATCTGTCGGGCGAGAAAAACGATGTGACCATCGTCGATGTGAATTCAGAGCTTGTGCGCCGCGCGACCGAAACCCTCGATGTCGGCGGTGTTGTGGGCCACGCCTCCTATCCTGACGTGCTGGAGCGGGCAGGCGCCCGCGATGCGGACATGATCATCGCCGCGACCCATTCCGACGAGGTCAACATGGTCACCTGTCAGGTGGCGCATTCGGTCTTTTCGGTTCAGCGCAAGGTCGCCCGTATCCGGTCTCAGTCCTATCTCGAAACCGCGTATTCGGATCTCTACCGGCGCGAGCACATGCCGATCGACGTGCTCATCAGCCCCGAAAAAGAGGTAGCCGAGGCGGCGCTTCAGCGCCTTGCCGCACCTGCCACCTTCGACACTGAGAGCTTTCTCGACGGCAAGGCGCAGCTTCTTGGCATCACGATCGGGCCAGACTGTCCGGTCATCAATACGCCGCTGCGGCAGCTCACCGATCTGTTCTCGACCCTTCAAGCCATTGTCGTCGGCATTCGCCGCGAAGGAACCCTTTTCGCCCCCGCGCCGGGCGATCAGATCTTCGCAGGCGACGCCTGCTATGTCTTTGCCGCAACCCAAGACGTGAACCGAACGCTGGAAATCTTCGGGAAATCCACGAAGAAACAGGAGCGGGTGGTTATTGTCGGCGGTGGCAATGTCGGTTTGGCGGTGGCGCAAGAGCTTGAGCGGCGCACCGATCGGGTCAGGGTCAAGATCATCGAACGGGACCGCGCGCGGGCCGAGCTCGCCGCAGATTCGCTCAATAGAACGATCGTTCTGAATGGCGATGGTCTTGATTCCCTGCTTCTGAGCGAGGCCAATGTCGAGACAGCCGACGCCATCCTTGCTGTCACCGACGACGACAAGACGAATATGCTTGCCGCCGTGCGCGCCAAGGCGATGGGATGCCCGATGGCGATCTGCCTCGTCAACGATCCAACGCTTGCGCCGCTGATGGCGCCGCTTGGGATCGACGCCTACATCAACCCAAGGGCAACAACGGTCAGCTCAATCCTGCGCCATATCCGTCATGGCCGTGTAAAGGGCGTCTATTCCATTGGCGATGTCGAGGCCGAGCTGATCGAGGCACAGGTTCTTGGCACCTCTCCGATCGCCGGGCAACGCATCCGCGACATCGCCTTCCCCGAAGGTGTCTTGCTTGGCGCGGTTGCAAAAGAAGGCAAGCTGGTCAAGCCAAACGGCAGCCTGCGGATTGACGAGGGCGACATCATCGCCATTTTCGCGATCGCCAATGATGTTCCGGAGGTCGAGCGCCTTTTGCAGGTCTCGATCGACTTCTTCTGATGTACTCCCGGCTCGCCAGCCTTCCGCTCTTCGTGCTCTTGATGGCGATCGGTTCGGTGGCCATGATCGTCCCGTCGATCCATGCCATCATGATCGGCAATCATGTCGTCAGCCGCGTGTTCTTCTACTGGATGGTCTTGTTTCTGATCCTGACCACCTTGATCGCGATCACCGCCAGTGGATCCAAGCCCAGAAGCCCGACCCGCAGCCACCTCTCGACCCTCATTGGGGCCTATCTCTTTTTGCCGGCCATGCTTGCTGTGCCGTTTTTCGAATTGACGCGAAGCTATGGTTTCTTGAGCGCCTGGTTCGAAATGGTCTCATCCTTCACCACGACCGGCGCAACCATCTTTGATCGGCCCTACGTCTTGCCGCATTCGCTGCATCTGTGGCGCGGGCTGGTCGGCTGGCTTGGCGGCCTTTTCATTTGGGTCGTCGCCGTTGCGCTTTTGGCGCCGATGAATCTTGCCGGTTTCGAGGTGCGAGCAAGCGCACGCACGGCGCAACACGCCTACGGTCCGGGAAAGTCCACGATCACCGCCGATCCCTCGGAACGCCTGATCCATTTCGCGGCACGGCTCGCGCCGCTTTATGCCGCGGCGACAGGGCTTCTTTGGCTGGGGTTGATCCTGGCGGGGGATAGCCCCTTTGTGGCGATCATCCATGCCATGTCGGTCATGTCGACCTCGGGCATTTCGCCGATCGGGGGCTTGTATCCGGCCGACAGCGGCATTCTTGGCGAATTGATCATGTTTCCGTTTTTCTTCTTTGCAATCTCGCGCCTGACCTTCTCGCGCGGACTATTGGGGGAAGAACGGACATCGTTCTGGAAAGATCCCGAATTCAGGCTTGGCGTCGGGCTGGTTTTGCTTGTGCCGCTGCTCCTGTACCTGCGTCACTTCTTCGTCGGGATCGATCTGGCCAGCCTTGAGGGGCTGCGCGCGGCGCTGCGGTCGTTCTGGGGGGCGCTCTTCACCGTCCTGTCGTTCCTGACGACGACGGGATTTGAATCGCATGACTGGACGATTGCGGCCCGGTGGGCCGGACTGCCGACACCCGGGCTTGTGCTTGTGGGCCTCGCCCTTGTCGGCGGTGGCATCGCGACAACGGCGGGCGGGGTCAAGCTCCTGAGGGTCTACGCCTTGATCCGCCACAGTGAACGCGAACTTGAGCGGCTCGTGCATCCTCATTCGCTTGGCGGATCGGGCCAGGAAGCCCGGCGCATTCGGAGGCAAGGCGCGTTTGTCGCCTGGACCTTCTTCATGATCTTCGCGATCAGCATCTGTGGCGTGATCGTTCTGTTGTCGCTCGCCGGCGTTCAATTCGAAACAGCGACCGTTCTGGCGGTTGCGGCAATTTCCACGACCGGCCCCTTGGCCGAGGTGGCCGCCGAGGATCCCATCGCGATTTCCGGTATTCCCGATGCGGCCAAGATGATCTTGATGCTAACCATGGTTCTGGGGCGGCTCGAGGCGATGGCGATCATCGCGCTTCTCAATCCCGACATCTGGCGCAAATAACGCCGATCCTGTCCGGCCATTTTGGGGCTGGAAACTCAATTCAGGGTTGGACATACTCAGAGCCAATAACAACACGGCCTGAATTGGCCGCAAGAACAAGGGAAGCAAGATGGCGACCGACAAGCAAAATCTGCAGGATGCCTTTTTGAACCACGTCCGCAAGACGAAGGTTCCGGTGACGATCTTTTTGGTTAACGGCGTGAAACTGCAAGGCGTCATCACCTGGTTTGACAGCTTCTGCGTCCTTCTGCGCCGGGATGGCCAGTCGCAGCTCGTCTACAAGAGTGCGATCTCGACCATCATGCCGGCGCAGCCGATCAACCTCTATGACGGCGAAGAATAGGCATCATGGAAACCGATAGGCCCGCCACGCGGGCCTGGGTGCTTCACCCCGACATCAAGACCGACCGGGATGGCCGCGCGGCGGCTCCGGCGCTTGAGGAGGCCGTCGCGCTTGCGGCGGCTTTGCCCAATCTCGACGTCGTTGGCGCGGAAGTCGTGCCGCTGCCCAAGGTGCATCCGGGAATGCTGTTCGGATCGGGGAAGATCGCGGAGCTGAAAAAGCGGCTTGAAGAGGCCGAAATCGAGCTTGTGCTGATCGACGGCCATGTCGGACCCGTGCAGCAGCGCAATCTCGAGAAGGAATGGGCGGTCAAGATCCTCGACCGGACCGGCCTCATTCTTGAGATCTTTTCCGACCGCGCCCGCACCAACGAGGGTGTCTTGCAGGTGGAGATGGCGGCGCTGTCCTATCAGCGGACCCGTCTTGTCCGCGCCTGGACCCACCTAGAGCGGCAGCGGGGCGGCCTTGGGTTCGTGGGCGGCCCCGGCGAAACCCAGATCGAGGCCGACCGCCGCGCCATCGACGACCAGCTCGTGCGCCTCAGACGCCAGCTCGACAAGGTGGTGAAAACGCGCGAGCTGCACCGCAAGGCGCGCGCCAAGGTGCCGTTTCCGATCGTCGCTCTGGTGGGCTATACGAACGCCGGAAAATCGACCCTGTTCAACCGGCTGACCGGGGCCGAAGTCTTGGCCAAGGACATGCTCTTTGCCACTCTCGACCCGACCATGCGCCGGGTTGTGCTGCCCTCGGGCGTCGAGATCATCCTTTCCGACACGGTGGGCTTCATATCGGATCTGCCGACCGAGCTTGTCGCGGCCTTCCGCGCGACGCTGGAGGAGGTGCTCGATGCCGATCTGATCATTCACGTCCGCGATATTTCGCACGCCCAGCATAAAGAGCAGGCGCGGGATGTGATGGACATCTTGCACAGTATCGGCGTGGCCGAGGGGGCGCCGATGATCGAGGTCTGGAACAAGATCGACCGCCTCAGTGACGCCGAACAGGACGCCATGCGCAATACCGACGCGCGTTTGAAGGATGTCTATGCCATATCCGCGATCACGGGCGAGGGCCATGACCGGCTTCTTGTGGATATAGCCGAGCGGCTGAAGCCTGCGCATCTGACCGAGAGCTTGCGCCTGGCCCATGTCGAGGGCAAGAAGCGCGCCTGGCTGTACAAGGAAGGCGTGGTTGACAGCGAGGTGCAGAGCGAGGACGGATCGGACTTGACCGTCACCTGGACAGCGCTCCAAAAGGAGCGCTTCGCGCGCCTGTAGAGGGGGCTCTGCCCCCACCCTTCGGGTTCCCCCGGAGTATTTTCAGCCAAAAGAAATCAGGGGCGGGGGATCAGCTGCATCACGCCGACTGAAGCCGCGCGGGCAAGTGCAGGGTCGAGCGACATCGGGATATATTCGCCCCGGCGCCAAAGCTCGCCCAGATCGTCGTAATGGCGGCTGAGCGGATGGCCCGATTGGCCGGTGGAGATGATGAAGACCGAACTGTCGGGGTCGGCGAAATCATAAACCCCGCGGTAGCCCGCCGCATGGACGTTTTGGAACGGGCTTGGATCCTCGCCCGAGGTCCGGCCGCGCAGCAGCGTATTGTCGCCGCCGCTGGTGGACTGGCGGATATTGACGAACCAGTTGAGCACGGGCACCTCGCCCAGGGTGGGATGATCGTGGGTCGCTTCATGGGCATCACCCCAGCGCAGCGATTGCAGGTCTTGTCCGTAGCTTTCCTTGATCCAGACGAGGGCATCGTCGAGCGCGGCTTCGGCCATTTCAGAGCAGGTTTCCACCCGCGCAGATTGGGCCACATCGCACCAGACCGAGGCGCCCTCGGTATTGCGATAGACCCGCTCGATGAACAGCGGCTCGACATGGGAATAGTCCTCTGCCAGCGGCCCCAGTTCGTCGGAGATCAGACGCTTTTGCAGGGCGCGGAGCCAGGCCGCGTAGATCAGCGGTTCGGGAAGATGCTCGTTCATCTCTCCGTTCCAATCGGCGAGAAGCTGGAGGGCGGTTAGCCGCTCGGCCTCATGCGAGCCGGCCGGACCGGCTTCGCCGGTGAACCACAGATCGGCGCCAATGAGCGGCAGGAGAGAGCGGGCGGTAAAGCTGACGGTATCAAGCTGGGTCTCGATAAAGCTCTCCCGGGTATGGACCTCGCGCGATTGCATCAAGAGCCGCCAGCGGTTGATCCGTTGGGTGTCGCCCCATTCGAACGACATATGATCGGGAAAGGGCCGGTCGATCACCTTGTTGTTGGTGTTACCGAGGATACCGCCTTCGGGGTCGATGAACTCGGGGTTGGTGGCGTAGGGAAGGACACCGATCCAGCGGTTCTGAGCGAGGTAGCCATAGGTTGGAAGCCGTCCCTGGCTTTGATGCCCAAGGCTGCGGCGCGGGAAGGCGCCAATGGTTTTCAGCGCGACGCGATTGCGGTCGGCCAGCATGAGATTTTGCGAGGGCGCGATGTAATCCCTGGCAGCCGCGATGGCCTGATCGACGTTATGCGCGCGCATGATGGCCATCGCGGCGCTGATCGAGGTGTCCTTTTCCGATAGGGCGGTCCAGGCGACCGAGGCGACGTGGCCCGCGGGGCGGATTGCTCCGAGGTCGTATTGATCGGGCGGCAGGACAGGCCCGTTGTCGGTCCATTGCAGCCTGATCGTCACGGCAGGCGCGCCTGCGACGCTGATGATGCTGTCGCGAGTGCGGAACGGCGCCCAGCCATCGGGGGTGCGGTATTCATCGGCGTTCTGGGGGTTGACCTCTTCGATATAGACGTCCTGATCGTCGAGATAGCTTGAGGTGAGGCCCCAGCCGAGATCGGCGCTGCGCCCGGTCAGGATCAACGGCAGACCAGGGATCGTGCCGCCGATGACGCCCCCGGTCGAGAGCTCGAGCCGCGCCAGATACCAGATCGAGGGGGCCGTCAGCCCCAGGTGAGGATCGTTGGCCAACAGGGTCGAGCCGGTCGCGGATCGGCCGATGCCCGCCGCCCATGCGTTGGATGCGCCCGCAAGCGGCAGGGGTTGAACCGGCGAAAGGGGATCGAAGGGCATATGGCTGTCGGCGGTGTATAGCGGCACATCCGGCACAAGATCGGCATAGCGGGGCAGGGCTGCGGTGCCTTCCCCCGGAGCATCTGGCAAGATGTCGGCCACCCGCTCGGGCGCAAGAAGCAATGAGGTTCGGGCGCGCAGCACCTCGGCCTCCAGATGGCCGGATAGCTGAAGCGCCATCAGCTTCAAGATGGCGACCGAATCGGCCGGCTGCCACGGAGCGATGGCTTGATTGAAGATCCACATCTCGGGGGCGCCGCGCCCGCGAGCGCCCGAATTGACCTCGTCGATCCAGGCATTGACCCCGGCGCTGTAGGCTTCGAGCATCTCAAGCGTTCGCGCGTCTTGGGCCGAGACGGAGGACACCGCGAGATTGTAAAGATCAAACCGTCGAAGGAGGCTGTCGATCTTGACCGTGCGGGCGCCGAACAGCTCCGACAGGCGGCCCTGAACCGTGCGCCGCAGCATCGTCATCTGCCAAAGCCGATCCTGCGCGTGGGTATAGCCGAGGGCGAAGAAGGCATCTTCGTCGCTCTGGCCGAAAATATGCGGAACATCGGCATTGTCGCGCACGATTTCGACCGGCGCAGCGATCCCCGCAACCTCGTAGGTGCCGGAATAATCGGGCAAGGAGCGGGACGCGAAATAATAGACAAGACCCAGAGCACCCACGACGAGAACGACCACCGCAGTCGCAAGGCGGAAGAGCCATCTAAAGAGTTGCGCCATCTTGTCCAGAACCCAAATGCCTTGTTGACGCCCCCTTTCCGGGGGTTAGGTATCGGTAACCGGTTTCATCTGGAAGCGCGAGGGGGAGAACAATGGCAAAACTGGCATTTCTGGGACTTGGGGTCATGGGCTATCCGATGGCAGGGCATCTGGCCGCCAAAGGGCATGAGGTGACCGTCTACAATCGCACCGCGGCGAAAGCGGAGAAATGGGCCGCCCAGCACGGCGGCAAATGGGCCGCCACGCCAGCCGAGGCTGCGGCGGGCGCCGACATGGTGATGTCGTGCGTCGGCAACGACGACGATCTGCGGGCCGTTTGTCTCGGTGTCGGCGGCGCTTTCGCGGGCATGAAGAGGGGGGCGGTCTTTGTCGATCACACCACGGTTTCTGCCAAGGTCACGCGCGAACTTTATGCAGCGGCGAAAGAGATCGGCGTCAGCTTCGTCGATGCGCCGGTCTCAGGCGGGCAGGCGGGGGCCGAGAATGGCCAGCTCGTGATCATGTGCGGCGGAGATCAGGCAACCTATGACGCAGCGGAGCCGGTGATGGCGTCCTATGCCAAGCTCTGCAAAAGGCTTGGCGAGAGCGGCGCGGGTCAGCTCACCAAGATGGTCAACCAGATCTGCATCGCGGGCCTTGTCCAGGGTCTTTCCGAAGGTCTGCACTTTGCCGAGACAGCCGGTCTTGATGGCCGGGAGGTGATCGAGGTGATCGGCGGCGGCGCGGCCGGAAGCTGGCAAATGGTCAACCGCTACAAGACCATGCTCGACGATCATTTCGAGCACGGCTTCGCCGTTGACTGGATGCGCAAAGACCTCGGCATTTGCCTTGCCACCGCCAACGAGACCGGCGCAAGCCTGCCGGTCACGGCCCTTGTCGATCAGTTCTACAAGGAGGTGCAAAAGATGGGCGGCGGCCGCTGGGATACCTCGAGCCTCTTCAAGCGCCTGCGCAAGCTCGACAGCTAGGAAGGGGGCTCTGCCCCCGCCGCCTTCGGCGTCTCCCCCGGAGTATTTCAGGGCCAAAAGAAACAAGCGCTGCGCCAGACGCGGCCTCATTCTTTTGGCGCAAAATACTCTCGGGGAGCGCGAGGGGCAGACAGCCCCTCGCATCTATTTCTCGGGTATGAGCCCCCTGGGGCTGAACCGCAGAACCAGCAGCAGCGCGATGCCCATGGTGAACAGGCGCATATGCGCCGCGGAATCGGCCATTGCCACGCGGAACCAGTTGTCCTCGGCGAGGCCGGAGGTCAAAACCTGGCTCAGCCAGAGCCCCATCGGCTCGACCTGAACCCAAAGCCACCAGATCAGGAAGGCGCCGAGGATCGAGCCAAGGTTGTTGCCCGACCCGCCGATGATCACCATGACCCAGATGAGGAAGGTAAAGCGCAGCGGCTGATAGGCGCCGGGGGTTAGCTGGCTGTCGAGCGTCGTCATCATCGCACCAGCGATGCCGCAGATGGCCGAGCCGAGAATGAAGATCTGAAGGTGCCGTGCCGTGACGTCCTTGCCCATGGCTTCGGCGGCTGTCTCGTTGTCGCGGATCGCGCGCATCATCCGGCCCCAGGGGCTTTTCAGGGCGCGCTCGGCCAACCACAGAAGCACCAGAAGGACAACCGTAAACAGGACCATGTAGGCGCGCTTGACGTAGATCGTCGAGGCGGTCGTCGCGTCGAGACCAAAGCTCGCGGCGCGTTCGACAAAGCTCGCGCTGTTTTGCAGGTCGATCTCGTAGGGAACCGGGCGGGGCAGGCCGATCACGTTCTTCACGCCGCGGGCAAGCCAGTCTTCGTTCTTCATGACCGAGATGATGATCTCGGCAATACCAAGGGTTGCGATGGCGAGGTAATCTGACCGCAGGCCAAGCGCTGTCTTGCCAATCACCCAAGCCGCGCCCGCGGCAAGGACGCCGCCCAGCGGCCAAGCCAGGAGGGTGATCACGCCCCAGTCGCGGAAGCCGTCGACGCCGCCGGGATTGAGGCCGCCGATATTGCCGGCGTTGGCGGGGTTGATGGCTTCAACCACGGAGACGCCACCGTCAAAGGCCCAACGATACAGGAAGAAACCACCCACAAGGATCGTGAGCGTCCCAAGAGCCCGAACCCGGCCCTTGGGCAAGCGGCTTTGGATTAGAACCGCCGCGACCACCGTCGCCGCCCCCAGAAGGAGGGCCAGGACTATTCGCGGACCGCCGCCGGCGGTCCAGGTGCCCGGAGTCGGGGGCAGAGAGACCAGAACGGTCGCAAGGCCGCCCAGGGCCACAAAACCCATGATGCCGACGTTGAACAGGCCGGCATATCCCCACTGGAGGTTGACCCCCAATGCCATGATCGCCGAAATCAGCGCCATATTGAGAATACCCAGGGACGTGTTCCAGCTTCCCGAGAAGATCCAGGCGCTGGTCGTGCCTTCCAGGATGAAAAGAACCGCGACGAAGGCGAAGAGAAGGGGCGCGCGCAGCGACTGGCTCATACCGACTGTCCTTTGAAGAGGCCCGTGGGCTTGAAAAGAAGCACGATGATCAGGATCGCGAAGCTGACGGCAAACTTGTAGTCGGTCGACATCAACTGGACGAGACCGTCAGGCGCGAGACTGTCTGGAAGCCAGTACGTCAGAACCTTCTTCCAGGCATAGGTCACAGTCACTTCCGAGAAGGCGACGACGAAGCCGCCGGCGATCGCGCCAAGCGGGTTGCCAAGGCCGCCCACCACCGCCGAGGCAAAGATCGGCAGAAGCAGCTGGAAATAGGTGAAGGGCTTGAAGCTCTTGTCGAGGCCGTAGAGCACACCCGCCACAGTGGCGAGGCCCGCAACGATCAGCCATGTCACCATAACGACCCGCTCTGGATTGATCCCCGAGAGCAGCGCGAGATCTTCATTGTCGGAAAAGGCGCGCATGGATTTGCCGGTGCGGGTCTTGTTGAGGAACCAAAACAGCACCGCAACCACGATCACCGCAACAACCACAGTCAGAACCTGTGTCGTGCGGAGCGCCAGACCTTCGGCCAGCCCCGTCATGTCCTTGAAATCACGGGCGCTGATGATAAAGCGTTCGCCGTCGGCAAAGTTTTGATCGCTCACGCCGATGATAAAGCGGACGATCCCGTTCATGATGAACATCACGCCGACCGAGACGATCACGAGGATCACCGGCGCCGCCTTCTTGCGGCGGTAGAAGCGATAGACGACGCGGTCGGTTCCGACCAGCAAGAGACCGGTGGCCGCGATGCCGAAGGGCAGGGCGAGCAGGGCGGTCGGCAGGACGCCGAAGCTGATCCCCATCGACTGGAACCACCATGTCAGAAGGATGGTGATCGTGGTGCCGAAGGCCATCGTGTCGCCATGGGCGAAATTGGAGAAGCGCAAGATGCCATAGATCAACGTCACCCCGAGAGCGCCGAGTGCAAGCTGGGCGCCATAGGAGGTCGCGGGGATCAGGACGAAGTTGGCAAGCGTTACAAGCCCGTTCAGGAAATCCAATGTCTTATCCCCCCAGGAAGCTGCGACGAACTTCGGGATCGTTCAGAAGTTCTTTGCCGGTGCCGGTATGCGCATTGCGGCCTTGCACGAGAACATAGCCGCGGTCGGCGATCTCGAGCGCCTGACGCGCGTTTTGCTCGACCATCAGGATCGGGATGCCGGTGCGGCTCACTTCGATGATCCGGTCGAAAAGCTCGTCCATCACGATGGGCGAGACGCCGGCGGCCGGCTCGTCCAGCATCAGAAGCTTGGGCTTGGTCATCAGGGCGCGGCCCACGGCGACCTGTTGGCGCTGGCCGCCCGACAATTCACCCGCCGCTTGGCGGCGCTTGTCCTTGAGGATCGGGAAAAGATGATAGACCTGTTCCATCGTCTCGCGGATGTCGTCGCGGCGGATGAAGGCGCCCATCTCGAGGTTTTCCTCGACCGTCATGGACGGAAAGATATTGCGGACCTGCGGGACAAAGCCCATGCCCCTGATCACGCGGTCCTGCGGCGACAGCGCGGTGATATCCTCGCCCGCGAGCCGGACCGAACCGGAGCGGACGTTGAGCATCCCGAAGATCGCCTTCATCGCCGTCGATTTGCCGGCGCCGTTGGGGCCGACGATCACGGCGATCTCGCCGGGGTTCACCGAGATGGTGCATTCATGCAAGATGTCGGGGCCACGGCCATAGCCGCCCGTCATCATGTCGCCAATGAGGAAGGGTTCGGTCATACGCCTACCTTGTCCTTATGCTTGAGGCCGGTGCCGAGGTAGGCCTCGATCACATGTTCGTTGGCCTTGATCTCGTCGAGTGTGCCTTCGGCCAGAACCTTGCCCTCGGCCATGCAGATGACCGGATCGCAAATGCGGCCGATGAAATCCATATCGTGTTCGATCACGACGAAGGTGTAATTGCGCTCTTTGTTCAGGCGCACAATGGCATCGCCGATGGTGTTAAGCAGCGTGCGGTTCACGCCGGCACCGACCTCGTCGAGAAAGACGATCTTGGCGTCGACCATCATCGTGCGGCCAAGTTCGAGAAGTTTCTTCTGACCGCCCGAGAGGTTGCCCGCCTTTTCGTTGCGCAGGTGGTCAATGGTCAGGAAATCGAGGACTTCATCCGCCTTGGCGGCAAGCGCGCGTTCTTCCTCGGCAATGCGTTTGCGGCCGAACCATGTGTTCCACAGCTGTTCGCCCGATTGTCCGGCAGGAACCATCATCAGGTTTTCAAGCACGGTCATCGAGTGAAACTCGTGGGCGATCTGAAAAGTCCGCAAAAGGCCCTTGTGGAAAAGCTCGTGCGGCGGCAGGCCCGTGATGTCCTCGCCGTCCATCATCACGCGGCCCGAGGTCGGTTTGTGGACACCTGCAATCACGTTGAACAGCGTCGTCTTGCCCGCGCCGTTGGGGCCGATCAGGCCAGTGATCGATCCCGGCGCGATGCTGAGGCTCGCGCCGTCAACAGCATGGAATCCCCCGAAATGCTTATGGAGGTCTTCAACAACAATCATGGGTGGCCCCCCGGCAGTCACGCCCCTTGATGCGGCATGGTGGTGTTGAAACGGCGCGGGAATGACCCCGCGCCGCTCGTTCTGGACTGCCGCGCGATTAGCGGTAGTTCGCGGTGACGAAGGCGCCGCCGGTCACGTCGTACTCACGGTAGTTACCAGCGGATTCACCCGGTCCGATGAGCTCGACAGCGGTCGCGCCGATGTAGTCGATATCACCGCCTGCGGCGAGGATCTCGATGGCCTTGGCCAGCTCGCCCGGAAGGATCGGCTCACCCGGAGCGTTGGCGACGTCCATGACATGTGCGGCGAAGTCAGCCGAAGCGGACGAGCCGGCAGCTTGCATGGCGAGCATGATCAGCGCGGCGGCGTCATAGCTCTCGGCCGAGAAGGCCGAGGTGCCGTCAAAGCCGGCGGCCGAAGCCAAGCCTTGGTAAACGCCAGCGCCGTCGCTGTCGGTGCCCGGCAGAGCGCCGAACGAGCCGTTCAGGCCATCGCCGATCGCGGCGAGGAGGCTGTCACCATACATGCCGTCCGGCAGGTAGAAGGTGTCGAAGGCGCCCGAGTCGAGCGAGCCTTGGATGATGCCCTTGCCGCCTTGGTCGACATAGCCGGCCACGACGAGAACTTCACCACCAGCCGAGGCCAGGGCCGCGACTTCGGCCGAGTAGTCGGCCTTTCCGTCTTCGTGGGCGGCCGAGATGGTCACGGTGCCACCCGACGCTTCGAACGCGGTCTGGAAGGCGTCAGCAAGACCCTTGCCGTAGTCGTTGTTGGTGTAGGTCAGAGCAACCGATTTGATGCCACGATCGTTGAGGATGTCGGTAATGACGACGCCCTGACGCGCATCCGACGGAGCGGTGCGGAAGAACAGGCCGTTGTCTTCGTTGTTGTTGTGCG
>Ga0222714_10004438_pt1 | contig 13735 bp, 14 predicted proteins | sample C33_3DmetaG_FD_165048 | JGI IMG/M metagenome (GOLD analysis project Ga0222714, IMG submission 165048) | Estuarine water microbial communities from San Francisco Bay, California, United States - C33_3D | ecosystem: Environmental > Aquatic > Marine > Unclassified | place: USA: California... | reverse complement strand
TATAAAATACTGATGCACCACTATTAGTATTAAACTTAATTTCTCTAATCTCATTTTCATATGAATATGGTGGGACATCTTCATACACCCAATTTGAATAGTTATTCCAATCATTAACGTGTTGTAAATCACTACGTTTTATAACCCATGTTACAAAGGATACTGGATTAAATGCAGGAGTTAATTTAGCCATAGTTTCTTCTTTTGTTTGCGTTATTTCTACACCATATTTCTCGGTTAAACGTGATTGTGTAATTAAATAATCGTGGTCATTGACCGCAAATCTCCTTCTTTCTTCATCGTCTAAAAATATATATTCTGCCTCCATTCTTGGATTAATATTATAACTATAATTGCTAGTAAAATTACTCATAGCATATATTGAATTATTACTTGGTTTTATTCTTTTACCAAAACTAGTGTCAACTGAAGTGTCGGTATCAATATTACCACTATTAACATCTTTTATTGTATAAAGGTCTTTGAATGGTTTCATTTCTAGTTCAAAACTAATAATACTATATTGTATCGCAATAAGAGGTAGTGCCAATCCTGGGTCATTACAAAACCAGAATAATAATGGAACTCGGACTTTTCTACCAATAATTGATGGCAATGTATGATCTGTTTTTTGAGAAAAGGTAATTATTTGACTATTTTGGTCAACCCACTTGCCAGATTGAATACTCGGTGTTCCACTACTTGTAATATGAGGATATCTACCATTCATACCAGGACCATTTGATGGGTCATATAGTTCGGGCACATTTCCGATTTGTTCATTAAAAATGTTCTTTCTTTCATCACTCATCATTAGTTCACGCCATATAACCATATAATCACTATAATGTCTTTCGAGTTCTTGGTCACTAATTTTAACACTTATATAATTAAAAATGTTTAATCCGATATTTTTAATCCATTGAAATTCATAATTTACACCATTACTACTATCACCATATTTACCACTCCAAATATTAGGTAAATCAAAAGTAAAATATACCTGTGATAATAAATCACCCAAACGAGGAGCATTACATTTTAAGGTTACATTATTTTCAAAATCTAGGGTTTGTCTATTAAATGGGTCAAACTGAAGATTCTCCATAGCAAATCTGGTATGTTTTCTATATACTACTTTAAAAAATGTAATTTGTGGGTCATATTCTAAAAAATTATTTTCGGAATGTGTATTTAAATTTTTTATCTGATATAAGGCACCAGCTGTCATTCTTAAAATAACAATTTATTTTATTTTTAAGTTAAAAACATGTAGAAAAATCTTTTTTTTATTTTTAATATTGATTTGATTAAATAAGTAGATTAACTAGCTATATTAACCCAATATGTATAAAAAAATTTGGATAAAATATTATGTAATTTTGTTGATTCATTATATTTTAACTTCCATTTTTGTAATTTATCCTCTATATCTTCAGAATTTAATTCATCCCAGTCTTGTAAAATAACAACTGGTAAATTATTTTTTATATACATATCATCAAGCGCCGATGTTTTTGTTATAACTATAGAACCAAATAATAATGCCTCCCAAGTTCTATAACAGTCTACTCCATTTCCTCGAGGTGATAATACAAACTGGTAATCCGTATAAAACCTATGTATTTCATTAAAATTAACCCTCCTATCTAAAAAATCTATAACTTTATTGTTTTTTATAATATTCCACATCTTAGTTCTTTCTGGATGAGTTATATTTAAATGTGTATCGCAAAATATCCGCATTATTTTTGATTTAGGTTTTTTTATTAATACTAGTTCCTCTACTATTATAGAAGGGTCCATTTTCATTTGTATTTGTTTATGATGTAAATTTAGACCAATTGGATAGAAATTAAATTTATTATGTTTATTTGTCAAATCATAGTTTTGTGTATACCAGGATTTAATAAATGTATTATTTAATATTGTGTTAATAGTTATATCCTTATACGATGAAGGCACATCTCTATCACCATCACCTGTAATTAATATAGTATTTTCAGTTATAATATTAATATTTTTAGCAAAAAAATCTAGGTCTGTTTCGATTTCTTTATTCTTCGAATCAGTAGTTCTTATCCAAATTATCCCAGGTGTATTTTCTAAAGACCACATAATGTGTTTTATAATTTCTTCTTCTTTAGAGACATAATTAGTGTCATTTAAACAATAACTATTTTTTAAAATAAACCCTTTAGACCATAGAAAATCTAATTTCATTAACTTATATTTATTTTATTTATAAAAAAATTGAATTTCATAATTATTAATTTAATTTAATTTATCAAACTTATTTTCTATAGCAAATCAAAACCTAATAAAACAATCACAATGTTTCTTCTTAATAGTCAACAACAAGAAGCTTTTATTAAGCTCGATACCTTTATTCAATCACGAGATAAAATCTTTATTCTAGAAGGATTTGCCGGAACTGGTAAAACTACTGTAATTACACAACTATTTGGCTCTAAGAAATTCTTTAAAAAGGATATAGTGTTTGCGGCTACTACAAATAAAGCCGTAGCTGTATTACAAGATATGTTTGCTAATAAGTTTGAGCATGTAGATTTTAAGACTATTCATAAATTATGTAAAATTAAGAGAAAAATTACAGATGATGGAAACATAGAGTTTAATCTAAACGAATCACCTGAAATGTTTAAGAAAAACCAAAAAACAATTTTCAACTATGATATTATTATTATTGACGAATGCTCTATGATTTCTCAAAAAATTCTAGCACTCCTTGTAGGTTATTCGAATCGTATTAGAGGCAAAATTATTTTTGTAGGTGATAGATATCAGCTACCACCTGTAAACGAAGATATTAGTGAAGTGTTTAAATTACCTGTGGCAAAATATGCTCTTTCAAAGGTAGTGCGATGTAACGATTCAGTAATTGAATTTGGTTCAAGAATTAGGGATAGTATTGATGGTGGGCAAAACATTTCTACAAAGGGTTGTAAAAGTGAAAATTTTAAGACATTCAAAAGTAATGAATTGTGGCTCGCTGATTTTATTACTAATTTCGATGTAACTAAAGATAATGTTTTGCTAGCATATACAAATAATCGATGTAATGAAATTAATAGTATTATTAGAAATAAGATTTATGGCGAACAATCAAAAGAAGAATATCTAGAAAATGAGCTTATTGTCTTTAATAACTTTTATAGCAAAAAAACATTCGGTCTCTCGACAGTAAATCTCGGGGGAGGGCATGTGGAAGTATTAGAAGTAACCCCTTCCGAAGATAGTACACAAATAGATGACGAAATTACGAATAAGGGTGTATTCTATACATCCCATAAAGCTAAGATTAAGACGTGTAAACAAATAACACTTAGAATCCCCTCATTTCCACTCCAGGCACTATTTAATTTAAAGGTTAAAGTCGACCTAAAGTATAAAACAAAGAAACCTGAAAAGTTTGACCCAGATAGTGATTGTCCTATTTGTTTCGATAAAATTAAGGACAAAGATTCTATCGAAACAGATTGTGGTCATATTTTCTGCGAAAAATGTCTGAAAATGTGGATTGAACAAAACCAACAGTGTCCTTATTGTAGAATGACTATAGTTGAAAAGGAAAATACACTAATTCTAAAGGATGACCTAGTTCTTGGTGACCTAATTAATCGATTTAAGGCTCTTACAACCGATGTTGATTTTAAAGTATGGAAGATGTATGTTGATTCACCTATAGCAGGTGGAATGGTATATGTTCCTACTAAATCCGAAAAGGCTAGATTTGATTCACTACTAAATAAGATTAAGGAATCCATTCATAATATTAAGAAACACATTATAGTTAATAAGGAAAAGAATAAATATAGTGGTAAACAAACATTCGTTATTACAAAACTATGGGAGTATTTCTATTATAGTTATATCGATATCTTTGCGGATATTAATTATGGCTATTGTATTACAGTTCATAAATCGCAGGGGTCTACATTTGATGACGTTTATATTGATAGTAAAAATATTATGAGTTTTAACAATAAGGACACCCTAAATTGTCTATATACAGCTGTAACTAGGTCTTCTAAGTCAGCTAAAATGTTGGTATAAAAAAATAAGACTATACTATATATTTAATAAAGTAGTTTAAAAAAGTAGTTAAAAAAAGTAGATAAATGAAATCAAGTAAGTGAATTTGAATTACATAATTTTCAAAATAACAATTAAAGATATTTTTATTTTATTAACTAAAAGTAATACAAATGGGAAACTGTTTAAAACGTGATACTATTATTTCTGATAAATATTTATTTGAGCCATTAAAATCAACGGATGAAGATGATGAAGAAAATTATAATTTTGGGATGAATTCTAATGAATGCGTAAATAAAAGATGTAAATATAGTGATAATAATAGTGAAATTGAAAATTTATCACAAAAATTAGCTGATTTAGATAGAAAAATTAATATTTTAGACCAAAATACGCGCGAAAATTTTAAAACAATATCCGAAGATATTCACTATATTAATGAAAAACATAATAAAACAAGTAGCGAATAAAATATAGCATATGATAATAATCAACTAAAAATTAATAATTAACTAAAAATTAATAATTAATATACACAAATTAGTAATAAATTTAAAAGTCAAACCACCAGTTATCATCAAGGTAAGGTGGTTTTTCACCACTATCACCACAAGCTTCTCTTGATGGGCCGCTTCTTACAATGTCTTCTACCTCGTTATATTCAATAGCACGTCTATAATAACGCATTTTACACATATATCCTTCAAATCCTCCAAATAAATTGAGCCATAAATCTCCGAAATTTTGTTTTGGAACACCTGATAATTCATGACGTTTGCGCAAAAATCCATTAACATATATATCTAAATATTGTCCATTTAATACAACTGCCATATGAACCCATCTTTTAACTGGAATATTATCGACTTCAACATATTCAAGAACATTATTTAATGTATTCATATATACACGAATGGTGTTATCAGTTGGATGGATAAATACACCTGGTGCTCTATTTGGATATGAGCTCTTATTTCCTTTATGGAACATATGCTTCCATTCTCCATATTTATATTCGAGATTTTCAATTACAAACCAAAATGAATAGGTGAATTCAGCACCCGCATCTTGATTATCGGACCTATATAAAGTAATTGAATTTTCATTTTTGGGATCTTGTGAAATTACAAGAGAATTTTTTGCATTTTTACTATTCTGTAAAATCCAAGGCTGGTCGTTTTTACCAAGCATATATTTTTTTAAATATTTTGTTAAATAATATACGACAAGTCCTACAATAATTAATATTACTAAACCAATTAATACATCTTTAACAATTAATGTTGATTTTAATGTGTTATTAGCATTTAAAGAGTTATTAGCATTTAAAGAGTTATTAGCATTTAAAGAGTTATTAGCATTTAAAGAGTTATTAGCATTTAAAGAGTTATTAGCATTTAAAGAGTTATTAGCATTTAAAGAGTTATTAGCCTTTACAGAATTGTTGCCTTTTACATAGTTATTTGCTTTTACAGAATTGTTGCCTTTTACATAGTTATTTGCTTTTACAGAATTGTTGCCTTTTACATAGTTATTTGCTTTTACAGAATTTTTGCCTTTTACTTGATTATTTGCCCTAATAGAGTTATTTCCTACGCGAACAGAGTTATTCATATTATAATAATAATATAAAAAAATAATTAATATTTTAAAAAATTAAAGATTAGGTCCCGATTTATACATTGATTCTATTTTTTCTATTGATAGGGCTTTATTTGAATATTTCATATTTGAAATATATCCATTAAAACCTCCATCTGGACAAATAAGCATATCATTATTTGATAAAAGTGGGAATCCTTTTAAGATACAACTCTTCTTTAATGCACCATCAAAGAAAACATCTACAACATTATTTCTCATAGTTACATTAACATTTACCCATCTTTGAAGTGGAAAGTTTTCAATATCACATATATCTACATCCTGTGCTCCACTCTGACATACTTGATGGGTAGGTCCACATTCATCTTTTTGATAATTAGTTTCTAATCCTACAACAATTCTAAATGTATTAACATCTTTTAATAACCAGATGCCTGGATTACAAGAAATGTTTGGATTTCCACTTGCGGCATCAATACTGGCATCATTCAATACACCTTCAGGTGTTTCACCCTTATAAACAATACATTTATCTTCTGATTTTCTAACTGTATAATCATTTATATATAACCAAAAATTCATATTATATTCATTACCTTCTGAAGAGCGAGGGATTGAACCATTGCTTATTCTTTTATCAATAGATGCGTCATGAATATATGGAATGAATTGTTTTGTTACTAATTCACTTGGATTCTTCTGTTGCATATATCTGTAAACAAAATATCCAGCAATACCTAATACAACTACAAGTAAAATAACTACTATAATCATAAATACGGAAGATGATGATGAGCTTGTGTTATTTGATTTCGCACCTACATTTACAGAATTATTTGACTTTACATTTACTGAGTTATTTTCACTTTTGCTAAATACACTTGTAAAACTTGATAAAGTATTAGAAAGTGTGTTTTTTACAGATTTAGAAACACTTCTATTATTAGATACATTTGAATTATTACCTCTTCCCATATTATTAACACTTCTTGTATAATTATTTAAGCTTCTATTTAAATTGCTAGTATTTGAATTAACCATAATATATAAATATAATATAAATTATTTTTTTATTAAATCTTTTTTATTGTGTTTATTTTTTGTTCAACTTCTTCGAGGGCCTTTCTTTTATATTCTGCTTGTTCATATGACAATACTTCATTAGGAAGTGATTTAATTCTTTTTAAATATAATGATTTTACAGATTTATTATCTAATGCTCTATTATAATAATCAACCATACCAATATGACCATTAAAATTTTGACCTTTTTTACCGATATATAACATTTTTTTCGAACGCCAAGGAATAGTATCTAATTTCTTCGCTGTTTTTAATTCACCATCTTGATAAATCTTGACTATTCTATCATTTACGACTACACATAATCCAACCCATTTTTGCATTGGAAATCTTTCCAACTTAAATTCATACATTTCTTGAATACCTTCGGAATTTTTATACGCAATTTCAATTACTACTAATCCACTTTCTCTATAAAATATAATATTTGGTGCTCCAGAATTATCTATTATATATTTTTTATGTGATTGATTTTCATTCCACTGAGTATTTCCTGCTATATTATTTACTCTAACAAATGTTGAAAATGTGTATCTTACATTTTCTTCTGAATATGGAATATTTTCAAATCCTACTATAACCTGTTCATTATTATAAAATAAATTGTGCTTTGTATATAATTCTTTATGGGTATTATCTCTAGTTAAATAAAATATGAATATTATTAATATAATTAATAACACTAATCCAAATAATACTTTTTTCTTATTATCCAAGATGTATTCTTGTATTTCTTCTATAGACATAATATAAAATAAACCTATATTTTTTATAAGACTAATAAATTTTATGAAACTAATTTTTTTAAATTTTTACTAAAACAATGATAGACCTGCTTTAATAATATTTCCATTATTCATATGTTGTTCTGCTATTCTTTTTTTTGGAACTTTATCAAAATCAGGCAATTGTTTTGAAAGTTCAACGACTTTTTCTCTTGAAATAGTGTCTGGAAAATAATTAAAATTTAATATATTTCCGCTAAAGTTATTTTTCGCAAATAAATGTAAATCATTTTTATTAAACACTGGGTCGCCCATAAATTTTGCGGTTTGAGTTAATTTACCATTTTGAAATACATGAAGTGTTTTCTGATCTAATACAAATGCTATATGATGAATCTCATTAACTGGAACATCTATATCTACATATTGAAGAACAAAATCACCCTCTTGTGTATCTATATAATCAATTGATGGTTCATTAAATAAATCCATTGGATGTAATTTTTCTAGATTACAAACATTTCCTTCCCAATTACAATATGTGCGCTCATTACACATATTCTTGTTTTTAAACATACCACAAAACTCCTTACTTGGCTTAATTGTTAATACATATCTTAATGTAGGCTTATCGGGATGAAGCCATAATCCAGGATTTTGTTCTCTATGAACAGCAGTCAACTCATCCCAATCATCAAAATCAATAACATCGCGAGTGCTATAGGGCCCTTTATGTAAAATATGACGCCATTTTGTATTATATTGGTATAAATCATCAATATAAACCCAAGTAGATATAGAGAAATCGAACCCATTTTTTGGTGAAACTATTTCATCATTACTTATTGTGGTTTGTGTGGATGACTCGGCGTTCCCAATAAATAACTTTTGACTTTCGGCCTTAGATTTTTTAAAATATTTATTATACACATAAGAACCACCATAATATGCCATAATAAGTAAAATCAATACACCAATAACAATAAGCTGGGTTTTATATCTAACATAAAATGGGACTGTATTAGTATTATTATTTCCTGCTTCAACTTCTGCTTGAATTCTTGATATATTATTATTTAATGTATTTAAATTATTTAAACTTTCATCCAATAATTCTGTGGAAATATTTAATAATTTATTTTTATTATTGTTAATTTTATTTAAATTGTTATTTAACTTATTCGAATTATTATTTATTTTATTTATTTGTTTATTTACATTATTTACATTATTTACAACTTTATTATTAGCATTGTTTTTTATGTTATTATTTACCTTTGATTGGTTCTTATTCATATAATAATTATATATATTTAAAAAGTAATTATTTAGTTATAAACATTATTAAAATATACCTTTTCCATAATAGTTTTTTTCCCGTGACAATTTCTACACAAAGCGTGAAGATTAGAAATATGATTTGATCCTCCAGCAAAAAGAGGAACATTATGATCTATTTCATATGAATAATCAAGCAAATTATGACACATCATACATTTCCAATGTTGATTAGATGCCACCATTTTTTTTGTTGACTCCGATACCTTTCGGATCTGTTTTGTTTTAAATTTGTTTCTTTTCTTAGGGTCTTTCCACCATTCTTGATTATTATATACATTATTATTTCTATCTGAATTAGTTACTCTATTTGACAACCAATCTGATAAACTATCAACATTAAAAAATATCATTAAAAATGGCAACACATAAATAATATTTAAAACTACACCTCTTAATGTTTTAGCGTTGTCTATAATATTATAAAATAATTTAGGATTTTCAATGAATATTATAAATAAAACAACAATTACCAAAATTCCAAAGAATTTCATATAAAAATATAAAACATAAAATAATAAATGTTAAATAAAATCTATTATAAAAATGGTTATTTTATTATATTCTAATTAATCGTCTAGGATATTTTTTTCGCAAATAATATGCTAATACTGCTAAAACAACAAGAGCAACTGCGCTTCCACCTACATATTTTGGATTAAACCATTTATTCCAAAAATCACGTTTATTTTCATTTTTGACTTCGTCTGGATTATAATGTTCTTTGTAAATCTGAACTACTTCATCATATGTATATATTTTTTTTCCAAGTGAACTATTTACTTGATTATGTAAATCTATAGTAAACTTGAAAAGCGCTTGTTTATTATCTAGATGATTCATTATAGGATTTTTTTCTAATCTTTGTCTATAATGAATTCTACATTTATCACAAGGTATACTTCCTTTTAAATTATTAAAGAATTCCTCCATAATACGTTTATCCTCATAAGTTGGATTATCAGGATAATTTAATGCAAATGTATGAATTACAAACCACAATTTCGGTCCCCAAACTGTTGGATCCATATAATTATTATAAACAAAATAATATTAGAATTAATTATATATAAAAAAAAAACTTAAACAAACAATATGCTAAATATTCAGATATGATTACAAATCAACTAACAAAACAGGAACATAAAGAAGTATACTGTTGTAATTGTGGAGACGAAGGTCATAGTTATAGAAAATGTCTACTTCCTATAATTAGTTTAGGAGTTATTTTATTTAGAAAACTAGATAATGATTTAGAATACCTAATGGTTCAAAGAAAGGATACATTGGGATTTGTCGAATTTATGAGAGGAAAATATAATCTAGAAAACATAAATTATATTTATGATATTTTTAGAATTATGACAGAGTCTGAAAGAATTAAGATTTTAAACAATGATTTCGACTATTTATGGAAAAATCTCTGGATGAATAAAAAACTAAAAAAGTTCCAAAATGAGTATAACAATTCTAAAAAAAAATTTAATTTATTAAAGAAAGGGGTTGAAATTAATGGAAAATATATTTCTCTTCTAGAAGTCCATAATACTACAGATATTTTATGGAAAACACCAGAATGGGGATTTCCAAAAGGTCGACGTAATCTTAGAGAAAGCGATGTTTCTTGTGCAAAGCGCGAATTTGAGGAAGAATCAGGTTTTAGAGAAGATGATTATAAATTAGTTGAAGATGAAGAGCCTATTATAGAATTATTTTCAGGAACAAATAGTATTCGTTATAAACACATTTATTATTTAGGCGAGTCTTTGAATAATTTCGTTTCTTTAAAGATTGACAAAGATAATTTTAATCAAGTATCAGAAATAAGCAAAATAAGCTGGTTTAAGTTTGATGAAGCTTATAAAACTATTAGAGATTATAATACTGAGAAAAAAGATGTTTTAAAAAAAGTTAACGATATGTTAACAAAAAAATATTTGTAATTATTAATGAATAATACAATAATAAAACTTATACTATTAATTATAGTATTCTTATTATTAATTACATATGATAAATATCACGAGAATTTTATAAATGTAGTAGGTAATACTAAACTTAAATACGAAAATCCCCAATCACTAGGATCATTTTCAGTTGTTACAATAAATGATATGGATACAGAGCGTGGTTATGACCTTACAAAATTAGGACCATTGTGCATTGGAAAGTGTGTAGCAGAACATGGACCTAATATTTTATTTACAAATCCTGAGGGTGATACCGACCCTCTTAAATGGAATAAAGAAAATCCCAACAAAGGTTTTTGTTATAGAGCAAACTCAAAAAAATATCCATTTCTTTGCGATAAAGACTGTAAAGATAATAAATGTGGGTTTGATTTAAATACACCTGACGATACAGACGGTATATACGACCCTAATTTAGACTTTTCACAATGTATTTATGATGAACAAATGGGATGTGTTGAAAAAAAATTAAATATAATAACAGGACAAAGTTGTTTAAATACAGTAGGATGTAAAATGTGTATCAAAAAATACTTACCAAACATTGAAAACTTAAAGAACGTCGTTGAAGATGAAGTCATTGAAAATGAGAAGTGTTCTTCGTAATATGCTAATTATAATATCTTAATTATTTTTATTTTATTTTTATATATTAATGATAAAATTACTATATTTTATAATATTGGTTATATTCCTTTTAATTTTAAAGCATTTAGTATTTACACCAATTAAAGAACAATTTCATATTATTGATACAAGCTCGACACCAGATGATGAAACCCCACCAGAAAATCCATTAGTTGAAGAACATACTCATACTACATCGTCTAATACTAAAACAGATGATGCTTTAGAAGAAATTATATCTTCTAGCGATTCATCAACAACTACAACAACTTCATCTATCACAACAACTACCAGATCAGTATTAAATGGTGTAAATACAGATCCACCAAGTTATGTAACACCATTCTATACAGAAGATGCTAATTTAGGAGGGTCTTCGGGAGATACAGGCTCTGGAGAAACAGGCTCTGGAGAAACATATTCTTCCGTTTCTTTAGTTAATATAGTTTCACCTGAACATGATGAGGCTCTAGATGAACCAAATAGAATAGGTTTTAATGAGTTAAATCCAATTATAACTGTGCCATCTGATAATAAATGTTGTGGTGTAAATATATATGAAAAAAAATTAGAAAATATAAATAAGTGTATTACTCAACATATTGCCAATGATGGTAGTCAATTAAATCCAGAGTATAAATATTGGAAAGAAATAGATGAAGAAGAAAATGAATGTAAGAATCCGCATTATATTTTATCAAAAACTTCAAATTGTCACGATATAGTAAACGAATATAAGAACAATATTAATACATTATTATGTTTAACAAACGAATTTACAGAAAAATGCACATATAATCATGTAAACGATAAAAAAAATGAGAGTAGTGGATTAAGTGATAATGACAAATATTCTATATTTTTAGGTAATGTTAACTGCGAAGACTCGTCAAAAAACGAAAATTTGATTAACTTCGGAGAAACTGGATATAAAATAAAAAATTGCGCACCTATTTAAATTTATTTTATTTAATTATTTTAATATGTATAAAATAGTAGTTATATTAATTATTTTAGTTATAATTTTATTATTAGGACATTTTTTTATAACACGTGAAGGATTTGATACACCCACAACAACATCTACTTTTATTGATAATGAATGTAAATTTGAAGAAGAATTAAATGACAATAACTGTAATAAAATAGAAGATAATGATTCTGGTAATGAATTTACTATAAATAATGTGTGTCCAAATGACCCACGTTGTTTAGGAATTTGTATTAACGACCATACTTGGACTGACGCAAATAAAAGAGATTTATTATACTCTACAAATATAACAGGTCAACTTAAAAATCCTAAATATAAGCATCTTATTAGCTCTTCTAGATGTGGAGAATGTGTTAAAAATTTTTATAATATTTTTAAATTAATTAATGAAAGCAAACAATGTAATATTTAAATTGTATTTTTATATGCTTTTTTAATGCTATTTAATGGTATTTTTTATAATTCATTTTTTTTAATATTATAATAATATATGTTATACGTTTATTTAGCTTTATTATCTGCTTTTGGATTTAGTCTTTCCGATATTACTTCTAAATACTTATTAAATCACGGAATTAGTTCATTACGTTATTTATTCTGGTGTCATGGATTAATTTACTTGTTTTTTGTAGTATTAGCAATGATTTTAGCAGCAAAATTTTCACTAAACTTTTTAACAAATAAAGATTCATACACTCAAATATTAACCTTTCCAAAAGGAAAATTAGGTGCCCTTATGATTTTTGCTACTATTGTTTCATTATGTAGTCTTATTTCATTACTTTATGCATTTAAGATATCAGATAATATTGGATATACTTCGGCACTTGTTGGAACTACAGCTATGATTACATTCTTATTGAGTTGGTTAATATTTAATAAAAAACCTGAACCAATAGGTCTAATAGGAGCAGCACTAATTTTTACAGGTGTTTTCTTAATTAGTAAAGTTAAAAATTAAAGTTTACTTATTGAAACAATGTAAAAATATAGATTAATAATGCTTATTTATTAATGCTTATTTTATTAATGTTAATTAATTAATGTTTATTAATTTATATTTTGTTTATTTATATTAATGAAGTATAACGAAATACTTATAGTTATTGTTTTATGTATAATGGTATTAATAATCCTATCCTTAGTTTATAGAAAAACAACAGAAAATTTTCAAAGTCAATACGAAACTCAAAGTGTGGGTGCAAATTCCAACCAGTCAGACCCAAACTCACCTAATGATGGATATATGGAATATATAAATCATAATAGTTATACTTGTGGGGGGTTTCCATTCATAAATGACGAATGTTCAGGAAATGTTTATAACAAATTAT
>Ga0222714_10004437_pt1 | contig 13740 bp, 14 predicted proteins | sample C33_3DmetaG_FD_165048 | JGI IMG/M metagenome (GOLD analysis project Ga0222714, IMG submission 165048) | Estuarine water microbial communities from San Francisco Bay, California, United States - C33_3D | ecosystem: Environmental > Aquatic > Marine > Unclassified | place: USA: California... | reverse complement strand
TCCTCCTATTGCATAAATATTATAACATGACTCATGATAGAGCCTTAAATGTGTGTCAGTATGTGATATAATAAACATGAGGTAACTTATGACAACTTTTTATTTAATTAGGCATGCAGAACCACGATATGATGAAGTCATTGAACGTGGTATTTATGGGATGGCGTATAATTTTGGAAGACTTACAGATAATGGCTTGTTACAGGCACATGATCGTGGAAAAGATGCACTTTTAAAAAAGAGTCAACTCATTTTATCTTCACCTTATACACGTGCACTTCAAACAGCAGCCATTCTTGCATCACATTTAGGTCTAGAGGTTGTTGTAGAACATGATTTACACGAATGGATGCCAGATATCAATCCGAATTTAGACATAGATGGAGAAGGCGCATTTGAAAAATACATGGCTCGAAATGGTCAAGAAGATACAAATGATGAATTTCATTATGAAACCTACGATGCCATCAAAAAAAGAATGGAACTTGTGCTATTGAAATACACACAATATGACGAAGTGATCGTCGTTTCTCATGGCATTGCCATTTCAAGTTTAACTCATTTTGATGATGTGATAGAACACTGTGGTGTTCGTAAAATTGAATTATAATGGCCTTTAAAGACTTACTGAGTTGGTATAAAAAAAACCAACGACAATTACCATTTAGACAAACAACATCACCTTATAAAATATGGGTTGCAGAAATCATGCTTCAACAAACACAAGTAGTGACGATGCTTCCTTATTATGAACGATTTATTCACAAGTTTACAACAATAGAAGCTCTTGCAAAAGTGTCATTTGAAGAAGTTTTACCCTATGTTACGGGATTAGGGTATTACAGACGATTTAGATTGATGCATCAAGCTGCACAAGTTATATTTAATCACTATGGTGGTCAATTTCCAAATACATATCAAGATGTACGAGCATTACCAGGTATTGGTGAGTATACAGCAGGTGCCATCATGTCAACTGCATTTAAGCAACCTTATAGCGCTTTAGATGGAAATGTGATGCGTGTCTTAACAAGACTTTTTATGATTGATGATGATATTAGAAAAAATACAACGATAAAACGCTTAAATGAACTTAATCAATCACTTATCGATCACAAAGAGCCCGATATTTATACACATGCAATGATGGAGTTAGGTGCAACCATTTGTAAACCCGTGAGTCCAAAGTGTGACATCTGTCCACTTCAAGATATGTGTCAGAGTTATGAGCATCACATACAAACATCATTTCCATATAAATCAAAAGCAACGTCAAAAAAACATGTTAAATACATGACATGCATTATTTATAATGATCAAAAACAGTATGTATTAAAAAAAGAGACACAGGCTCTCTTTGAGGGCATGTATCTCTTTTTACAAGTTGAATCTGAAAGTGTAGTCTACACCACTGAATGGCTTTTAGAACAAGGTATTGAAGTAGAACATCTAGAATTCATAACCCAAATCAAGCATGTCTTTACACATCAAATTTGGGAGATGGAGGTTCATGCATTCAAACTTTTAAATTTAAATGATCAACAATTTTTCCTAGCGACTGTTGATCATCCAATGTTTAACATGATGCCTAAAGCCCACTCAAAATTGAATCAGTTCTTGAAATGAAGGTTTCTCTTTTAGTAATTTATAAAATGGATATCCAAAGACGAATAGGACAACGGTTTGACCTAAAAATATCCAACTAAACGTAATGATAAAAGCCGTTAATGTAGTGATATCGCTAAAATAAACAAGCATTAATCCGATAATGATACCATTGACAATACCGGGCATAAGAAATGCAAGTATAAGTTGACGTTTTAAGATGATCATCAAAACTAATGTAATGATAGTAGCGATGGTTCCAACAACTGCATCCACAAAGCCATAAGGTGAAAATAACATATTACCTACAAAGGTTCCAATGGTAATCCCATAAAAACTTTTAGCATTAAAAAGTACTAAAACTAAAAGTAATTCGGCAATTCGAAATTGCACAAGTTCAAAACTTAAAAATTGAAACACATAAAGCAGAACAACATAAATGGATGCAATCATCGCATTTTTAAGATAAAATATTAAAGACATAAAACACCCCTGTTTTTATTTTTGGCTGGTAACTAGGATACAGCCCACATTATTATAACACAAAGGAAAACTATGGCAATCACATTTGAACTCATCCATACATGTAAACAAACTGGAGCAAGATATGGAAAACTCCATACACCAAGTGGAACATTTGAAACACCAATTTTTATGCCAGTTGGAACACAAGCAACTGTGAAATCATTAACTCCTGAAGAAATTTTAGAAGTTTCAGAGGGTCTTATATTAGCCAACACTTATCATTTATGGAATCAACCAGGGATGGAAGTGATTAAAGCGCATGGTGATGTTAAAAAAATGATGAATTGGCATCACGCGCTATTAACAGATAGCGGTGGGTATCAAGTTTTTAGTTTGTCTGATATGAGAAAAATCACAGAAGAGGGTGTTCATTTTAAACATCATAAAAATGGTAGTCCACTTTTTATGTCTCCTGAAATCTCAATTGATCTTCAGCAAACGATTGGCGCAGATATTATCATGAGTTTTGATGAATGTCCACCGCCACATGAAAGTAAAGAATACTTAAAAGACTCATTAGAACGCACCTTAAGATGGGCACAAAGAGGGAAAGATTATCTAACAACCGATCAAGCCCTTTTTGGCATCGTTCAAGGTGGATTACTTGAAGATTTAAGGTTATATTCAGCCAAAAAAACAATGGAAATTGGCTTTGATGGTTACTCGATAGGTGGATTATCGGTTGGTGAATCTAAAGAAGATATGTATCGAATCACAGCATTACTAAAAGACGTCTTACCAAAAGATAAACCTAGGTACTTAATGGGAGTTGGTGCACCTGAAGATCTCATTACAAATGTTATGAATGGTATTGATATGTTTGACTGTGTGCTACCGACAAGACTCGCAAGACATGGCACGGCACTTACGACTGAAGGCAAAGTCATTTTAAAATCTAAACGATATGAATTTGACTTGTCGCCACTTGATCAAAATCTTAAAACATTAGCCTCGCCATTTACAAAGTCATATTTAAGACATTTATATAAAGCTGAAGAAATGCTTGTGGCTAGACTTGTAAGTATTCAAAATTTAGGGTATTTAAAACATTTAATGAAAGAGATTCGAGAAGCCATAAAAGAAGATCGACTTCATGATTATTACTTAGAGATGAAAACACGAACTAATTATTTTAAATGAGTTTAAAAGAATGATTTTTCATGATACAATAACTATAAGAATAAAAAGAGGTAGTTAACTATGGTATTTGGCGAGCACGATGAATTTAATCAAAAACCAGTCATTAAAGTAATTGGTGTCGGTGGTGGTGGTGGAAACGCCATCAATCGTATGATTGATAATGATGTTTCAGGCGTCACTTTTGTTGCTGTAAATACAGATGCACAAGTTTTAAAACACTCTAAAGCTGACACACGCATACAAATAGGAAAAAACTTACTAAGAGGGCTTGGTGCCGGTGCGAAACCTGAAGTTGGAAAACGTGCAGCACTTGAATCAGTAAAAGAAATTGAAGAAATGCTTCATGGTTCTGATATGGTATTTATTACGTGTGGTATGGGTGGTGGAACAGGTACTGGTGCAGCCCCAATACTAGCTAAAAAAGCGAGAGAAATTGGTGCATTAACCATTGGTATTGTCACAAAGCCTTTTGCATTTGAGGGTCCTGTTCGTATGCGAGAGGCAATTAAAGGCATCGAAGAAATGAAACCACACGTCGATACACTCATTGTTATTCCAAATGAAAAATTGTTAGAAGTATCAGGACCATCTACGCAACTACTTGAAGCGTTTAGAGAATCAGATAATGTTTTAAGACAAGGTGTTCAAGGTGTTGCTGAAATTATTACCGTTCCTGGATTAATTAATGTTGACTTTGCAGACGTCAGAACGGTGATGGAAAATAAAGGGATGGCACTTATGGGTGTTGGTATTGCCTCAGGTGAAAACCGTGCTGTTGAAGCTGCACGTAAAGCTATCCATTCAAAATTACTTGAAATATCAATTAATGGCGCAACAGATGCGATTGTAAACATTACAAGCGGAACCAACATCACGTTATTTGAAACTGAACAAGCCATTGCTGAAATTAGAAATGCCACAGACAAAGACTTAAACATCATCTATGGTTCTGCAGTAAGTTTAGAAATGAATGATGAAATGGTTGTTACAGTCATTGCAACAGGTTATGAACTTAAAGGAACTGAAAGTGGATTAGATATTTTTGATGAAGTTTTAAATAACAAATCAGATAATCAATTAGAGATGACTCAAAGTGGCTTAAAATCAGTTGATCAACAAGAAGATAAAAAAGAAGGTCCTAAAATACCTTCATGGTTAAAGAAAAAAGGATCGTTATAAAAAGGCGCTAAGCCTTTTTTTAAAGGAGAAGTTATGTTAGAAGCTGGAATTATTGGTTTACCAAATGTTGGAAAGTCGACATTATTTAATGCATTGACGAAAGCAGGCGCACTTGCTGCAAATTATCCATTTGCCACCATTGAACCCAATGTTGGGATTGTTTCAGTCCCAGATGAACGCTTACATCGTTTAGCTGACGTTTACCAACCTAAAAAAATCATTCCAACCGCTTATCAATTCACAGACATCGCAGGCCTTGTTAAAGGTGCTTCTAAAGGAGAAGGTTTAGGAAATCAATTTTTGTCACATATTCGTGAAGTTGATGCCGTATGTCATGTGGTTAGATGCTTTGAACTTAAAGATGTGACGCATGTAGAGGGCTCTGTTGATCCAGTAAGAGATTTTGAAACCATTGATGTTGAATTACGCTTAGCAGATTTAGAAAGTATTGAAAAAAGATTGGATAGAATCGGTAAAAAGAAAAAACAATCTCCTAAAGAAGGGTTACATGAAGAAGCTTTACTTACAAAAATTAGAGATATCTTAGACTCAGAAAATCGCTTAAGTTATGAACTTTTTGAAGAGGAAGATTACCAATACTTGAAACAACTGCAACTCTTAAGTTTTAAGAAAATGCTTGTAATTGCAAATGTTGGTGAGGAAGATTTACTTGATTTAGAACATCAACACCATTATCAGTCTTTATTAACATATTTATCAACATTTAATATTGAAGTTGTTCCTGTATCAGCGCAATTAGAATCAGAGCTTTCGATGCTAGAAGATGATGAAAAAAAGGAAATGTTGTCATCATACGGTCTTCATCAAAGTGGACTTGAAACAGTGATTGAAAAAAGTTATCAATTACTAGGGTTACATACCTTTTTTACAGCAGGTGAGCCTGAAGTACGAGCATGGACATTTAAAAAAGGTATGAAAGCGCCACAATGTGCAGGAATCATTCATACCGATTTTGAAAAAGGGTTCATTCGATGTGAGACACTTGCATTTCATGATTTTTTAGAATATAAATCGATTTCCAAAGCAAAAGATGCTGGAAAATATCGTCTTGAAGGGAAAATGTATGAGATGAAAGATGGCGATATCGTACATTTTAGATTTAACGTATGAAAACATTAGCCGATGTTACAATTGTTTGTGCATCCAAATATTTTAACTCTGATGAAATGATAAAAATTTATCATAAAGGTTTTGTACATATGGGAGAAAATCGTGTTGATGTTCTCCTTGAAAAGAAAAAACAACTGAAAGCATATCCTTTTGTATGGCATTTCATTGGTCATTTGCAACGAAATAAAGCTGAGTTGATGATTCATGAAATCGATGTTTTACATTCACTTGATTCGATTGATTTAGCCAAAAAGATACAAACCTTAAGAACAAAGCCAATTGACGTCTTCATACAAGTCAATGCGACAGGTGAACCTCAAAAATATGGTGTTGATATAGAAAATGTATCTTCTTTTTATGAAGAACTTAAAAAATATGATAAAATTAAAGTGGTTGGTCTCATGACTATGGGAAAATTAGATGATTCCGTAGTCACAGAACAAGCATTTGAAAAAACACTAAAAATTAATCAAGAATTAAAGTTACCTTCAATTTCGATGGGGATGTCAGATGATTATGAACTTGCACTAAAATATGACACCACACATCTTAGATTAGGCCGTTATTTTAAATCAATATTAGAGGATGAAAATGGGACTTTTTCGTAAGAAACCAAAAGAAGTCATTCAAGAAAAAGAAGCTTCAGCAAATCGTATTCAATTTCATAAATTAGATCACGCATTTGATGAAAAACTCATTGAACTTGCGGATATCATAAAAAAAGAGATACCAATCGTGATTAATTTTGAGAATTTAGAAATTGATGATATTAACAAATGCATCGCATTTTTATCTGGAGTTTGTTATGCGATTTCAGGTGAAGTCATTCCTGTTCAAGAAAAAATATTATTATTTGGGAGTGAAGCTTCGTTTGAAGATGGAAGCGTAAAAATGTTTTTAAAAGAACTCAATTAAATCGTATGATGAGAAGGACAGCACAATACATTTTATTCAAACAAGCGATCTAGAGACGGTGAGAGTCTAGATGAATCAATGTATATGGGATCACCTTTAAATACATTATCAAAAGAAAGTGTCAGCAAAGCTGGAAATAGGGTGGTACCGCGATGATTTCGTCCCTAGGTCTTGTTTTGCGATTTTTATTATAAGGAGAAACAAATGGATTACAAAGATACACTCAATTTACCGAATACCGAATTCCCAATGCGTGGTAATTTAGGTGTTAAAGAAGTAGAAATTCAAGCAAATTGGGAAACACTTAATTTATATGAACGCGTCTTAGAGAATAGAAAAGATGCTGTTTCTTTTGTTTTACATGATGGACCACCTTATGCAAATGGCGACATTCATATTGGACATGCACTCAATAAAATTTTAAAGGACTTTGTTTTACGCTATAAAACGATGGCGGGATTCAAAGTAAGATATATTCCTGGTTGGGATACGCATGGTCTTCCAATTGAAACCGCACTTGCTAAAAAAGGAATCAAAAGAAAAGATATGCCACTTCATGAGTATCGAAATTTGTGTATGGATTATGCAAAAGAACAAGTTGAAAAACAAAAAATACAATTCAAAAGACTTGGAATTTTAGGAGAATGGGATTATCCATATATAACACTTCAAAGTTCTTATGAAGCCGCACAAATTAAAGTATTCGCAAAAATGGTGGAAAAAGGACTCATCTATAAAGGTTTAAAACCAGTTTTTTGGTCACCTTCCTCCGAATCAGCACTTGCTGAAGCTGAAATAGAATACAAAGATGTTGAAGATACATCGATTTATGTTGCTTTTAAAGCAAAGCAATTAAACGATTTTAAACATCAAAATGTTTACTTTGTGATTTGGACAACAACACCATGGACCATACCAGCGAATAAAGCGGTATCCGTTCATCCAGAGTTAAATTACGCATTTGTCAAAGTGGAAGATCACGTATTTGTTATTGCAGAGTCGTTAGTTTCTCATGTTGCTGAAAAAGCTGCTTGGGAATCTTTTAACATTCTTGAAGTCGTAAAAGGGTCTCACTTAGAGCATTTAACTTATGAACATCCAGTATTCAAAGAAACTTGTCCAATTATTTGTGGTGATCATATCACTGCAGAAGATGGCTCAGGACTTGTTCATACAGCACCAGGACATGGTGAAGACGATTACATCATAGGTAATAAGTATCAGTTAGAGGTTTTCTGTCCTGTAGATGAAAAAGGGTTCATGACTGAAGAAGCGAATCAATTTAAAGGTTTGTTTTATACGCAAGCCAATGATGCAGTTATTGCAGAACTCCAAGAAAATGGATTGTTACTCAATCAAACTAAATTTATACATAGTTATCCTCATGATTGGCGTACATCAAAACCTGTGATTTTTAGAGCAACTCCACAATGGTTTGCCAGTGTAAAAACAATTAAAAAAGACTTATTAGACGCTGTTAAAGAGGTTACATGGTATCCTTCATGGGGTGAATTACGATTATCAAATATGATTGAAAATCGTGAAGATTGGTGCATTAGTCGTCAACGCGCTTGGGGTGTGCCAATTCCTGTTTTTTATGCTGAGAATGGCGATGCAATACTTGATCAAAATGTACTGATGAATGTCGCGAGATTATTTGAAGAACATGGTTCAAATATTTGGTTTGAAAAAGATGCTTTAGCATTATTACCTGATGGCTATTCACATCCATCAAGTCCAAATGGTATTTTCAAAAAAGAAACGGACATTATGGATGTTTGGTTTGATTCTGGAACATCTTACACTGTATTAGAAAACAGAGGCGAATCTTTTCCAGCTGACTTATATCTAGAAGGATCTGATCAATATCGTGGTTGGTTTAATTCAAGTTTATCAACATCAGTTGCTGCATATGGAAAAAGTCCATATAAGGCTGTGGTATCACATGGATTTGTATTAGATGGTCAAGGACGTAAAATGTCTAAATCTTTAGGAAATACAATTGATCCGCTCAAAGTGATGAATGTTTTAGGTGCAGATATTTTAAGATTATGGGTTGCAACTGCAGATTATCAAAGTGATTTAAGAATAAGTGATGATAATTTAAAACAAATATCAGAAGGTTACCGTAAAATAAGAAATACAATACGTTACATGCTTGGTGTGATTGAAGGATTTGACATTGAAAAAAATTATATCTCATTTTCAATGCGTGGAAATATGAATCGTGCGATGACATTGAGGTTAGATGAAGTAATTAATGAAGTGATTGATGCGTATGATGAATATCAGTTTGATAGAGTATACCGAACACTCATGCCATTTATCATTAATGATTTAAGTGCGTTCTATTTAGATTTCACTAAAGATATATTATATTTAGAAAAGAAAAATGATTTTGAAAGACGCGCGATTCAATCGACTCTATATGATATCTTGTATACATTACTGAAATTACTGACACCTATTATGCCTCATACTGCATCAGAGGCGTATCAATTTATTCCAAATAAGTTATTTGAAGATATATATTTAGAAGATATGCCTGAAAAGAGACTTCGTGAACCATTTTTAAAATATTTATCATACTTAGAAGATGTTAAAAAAGTACGTGATGTTGTGAATAGTCAGCTAGAAAAAGCGAGAACAGAAAAAGTTATTACAAAATCGATGCAAGCTTCTATTACAATATATATTCCTCAGACGATGCTTGACCATATTTTAGACATGCAATTTAGTCTAAAACAAATCTTAATGGTTGCAAATGTCAAAATTGAAATATCAGAAACATTAAAAGCAACGCTTGAATTATTTGATGGACATGAATGTGAGCGTTGTTGGAATGTTTTTGAAACATTAGAAGATGGAAACGTATGTCAACGTTGTTCATCTGTACTAAAGGAGTTATTATGAATATTTTAGTTGTGAATGATGATGGATATTTAGCACCTGGTATTGAGACGCTAGTTAAGGCAATGGCACTATTTGGTAATGTGTATGTTGCGGCTCCAAAAGAAGGACAATCCGCAAAAAGTATGGCCATTACAATCAAACAAAATATTAATGTTTTTTATCCTGAACCAATTGTTGGTGCAAAACATATGATTGTTGTTGAAGGTACACCAGCTGATTGCGTTGGAGTTGCTTTAAAAGCGTTTAATGTTGATTTTGACTTATGTGTCTCAGGCATTAATTATGGACACAATGTCGCAACAGATATCTTTTATTCAGGTACCGTAGGCGCAGCACGTGAAGCTAAATTTTTAGGGATTCCTTCAATTGCATTTTCAGCTGCAGCGGTTCCTAATTTAGAGTATTTATTTGATGAAACTGTAAAATTAATGGATGAAATGAAAGAATCAGAACTATATGTAGGACCTTATGTCTTAAATATTAACTTTCCAAAAGCCCATGTTGCAAAACCATTAGGTGTTAAAATTACTAAACTCGGAAAACGTCATCAACATTCAGATTTTTCTTCAACAAAAGATGGATTAGTATTTGTTCCTAATTATGGTGTTACCCACTATCTTGAAGAAGATGAAAGTGATATTAAAGCAATAGAAAATGGATATGTATCAATTACACCTTTATCACTAGACAATACAAATCAAGAAGCAATTGAAACAATTTTAAATCATCCATCTTAGTAAGAAGGGATAATATGGCACATTTTCGGTTACATTTTTTCAAAGAAAAATCAAGACAAATTGATATTGATCTTTTACTCAATTATTTTAGAGAGCAAGAAGGATTTCATACAGAAATGGATGAAAAATCTGTCCGTTTTTCTTATGAGCATCAAACGTTGTATGTTGGTTATCAATACAGAATCACGCCAAGGTCAACTGTGCCTGATATATACCGGTTAAGTCCAAATTACTTAGATGTCAATATACATGTTGATATACCCATTCTTACAAGTGATTTTATGTATCAACATTTTTTAAAAGCAATTGATACCTTTACAAGAACGTTTAAGTTATTTATCTATCATCCGTTATTTGAGGATGTTATGCCATTTCGTTATGAATTGCTTACTGAAGTTTTTCGTATGATGAAAGCAAAATATATTGAAAAACATCATGAAGAAATGAAAGAGTATGTATTTATTGATCAAAAGATATTATATAAAATGCTCAAATACGAAGATGATATTATCAATTTAAAAGCCTACTATAAAGATATCTTAACCTTTGTGCCAAAATATCAGTTGTTATTTAATGGAAAAACATTGATTCAAGCCATTGAAATACAAGATGGAATGCTCACTGTGATTCCACCTGAAATCAATACGATTTTTATACGGATGAAAGATCAAACACTTAAAGCATTTGATTATGAGTCCATTGCAAAAAAAGTTGAAAATTTACTTAATAAAGTTCCGGGTACAATTGAGGGAACCAATGTTTTACTTAAAAAACATGTTCCAAAATTTTATAAAATTTTAAAAAAGGCAACTAATAAAGATATTGATTCTACGTTTTATTCAATACGAAGTTCAAAACTTTTAGAAGAGGAATCATAATATGGATACACTCAATCACTTCATTGATCATACAAAACTAGGTCCAACAGTGAGTTTTAAGGATATTGATCAACTTATTGAAGAAGGTATTACTTATCAATTTAAAAGTTTATGCATCAACTCTCATTTTGTCTCCTATGTTTCTGAGAAACTGAAACATACAAACATCTTAACATGTACAGTCGTTGGATTTCCTCATGGAAGTCATACAAAAGAAGCTAAAATTGCTGAAACAAAACAAGCGATTTTAGATGGTGCAAATGAAATTGACATGGTTTTAAATTTAACATACATTCAATCTAAAAATAAAACAAAAACCATCGAAGATATTCAGTCCGTTGTGGATGCAGCCGCTGGAAGATGTGTGAAAGTGATTCTTGAAACGTGCTATTTAAGCGATGAAGAAATTATCTTTGCTTGCCTTTGTGCAAAAGAAGCAGGTGCGCATTTTGTAAAAACGTCAACAGGTTTTGGAACAGCAGGAGCGACTGTAGAACATGTCGCATTAATGAAACAGACTGTTGGTGATGCTTTAGAGGTTAAAGCTTCAGGTGGTATTAAAAACAAAGAAGATGCGCTCAAGATGATTCGCGCAGGTGCCACAAGATTAGGTACTTCTAAAGGCGTATCAATTATTGAAAATAAGGAGAGTCAACATGCCAACACCTCATATTAGTTCAAACATTGAAGATATTGCAAAAACTGTTTTAATGCCTGGAGATCCATTACGAGCAAAATTCATTGCAGAAACATTTTTAAAAGATGTAAAACTTGTCAATCAAGTAAGAAATATGCTTGCATATACTGGGACGTATAAAGGAAAAAAAGTAACTGTCATGGGTTCTGGTATGGGGATGCCTTCAATTGGAATTTATTCATATGAATTATTTAAGTTTTATGATGTAGAAAATATCATACGTATTGGTTCATGCGGTGCATATGATAAAGATCTCAAATTATTTGATGTTTTGCTTGTTTCTCAAGCATTTTCAGAATCTAGCTTTGCAAAAACAATGGGTATTTCCAATCGTCACGTCTTATCAGCTTCTAAAACACTAAATAATCGAATCAAACGCGCTGCAATAAAACTAAATAAACCTTTAAAAGAGGGTATCATTCACTCTTCAGATGTTTTTTATCGCTTAGATCATCAAGCTTATGTTGATATTTATAAAAAACATCACACGATTGCAGTCGAAATGGAGTCATTTGCATTATTTGCAAATGCAAAAGCTTTAAATAGAAAAGCAGCGTGTTTGTTAACAGTCTCAGATTCATTAGTGAATCATGAAGAAACAACATCAGAACAAAGAGAGAAAGCATTTACTAATATGATGGAAATCGCTTTAAATAGTATTTAATGATTATTTTAAAAGATCATTTTAAATCGTATATCATCCACATATCGATAGGACATCTATTTCAAAAAGAAATGGATGTTTTTTCCATCTTATTAGATCAATATTTAAAAGCATCGCATCCTTCTTTTTTAACAAGAAAAGAAATAAGTATTGCTCTTGAAGACATGTATGGACTAAAAGTATCTTTATACACAACGTTAGAAGGGAATTATCTCGTTCATCATTTAAGAGCTAAAATGATTCAACCTCAATTAGTACTTGACACACAGTTATTAAATGACGTCATAGACTTTATAAGAAAGATGCTATTTCATGCAGAAATTAAAGATGAAAAACGATTCACTGAAGAGAAATCTCGCCTTATTCATCAATACGAATTGATTAAGGATGACAAGCAAAGTTATATTGATTATTTATATGAAGAAGTGCTTCAAAAAAAAATATTAGATATTTATTCACTTGATGAAAAAATTGAATTACTTAAAAAAGCAACTTTAGTCGATGTTAAAAATTATTATGAACATGTCTTTAAAACATCTAATGTCATTAGTTTTGCTTCAGGTAATTTTCCTGATACAGATATAAAAAAAATAAAAAACGCTTTTGAACACTATGAAAAAGGCATGATCAAACCAATTTTTAATACGTATCCTTATCACAAAGAAGAAAATATTCAACTCAAAATGCCAATTAATCAAGCAATTCTCCATCTAGGATATATGACAAATATTACCTACAAAGATCCTAAAATGACGTCATTACAAATTTTTAATGAGTTATTAGGGGGTCATGCAAGCAGTCGTTTATTTCATGAAATAAGAGAAAAAAGAGGATTGTGTTACTCAATCTATTCATATTTGAACTCAAATCAAGGTCTTTTAAGTATTTCTACCGGTGTAGATATGACACGTTTAGAAGAAACTAAAACATCAATTTATAACGTATTAGAACACTTAAAAAACCATGAAATCTCTGATGATGAACTTGTTCAAACAAAAGATTTTATGATTCATCAAATTCAAACAAGTTTAGATCGTCAAAGTGTATATATTCAAAGAGCTTATCGAAATCATATTTATCAGGAACAGTACGACTTAGAAGCGCGACTCAAACAAATTGAAGGTGTTACAAAAGAGGATATCAAATGGATTGCGAATCATATGACACTGATACTTACACATCAAGTTGTAGGTGAAACACAATGACGCATCACTATATTAAGCATTATGATGAACATGTATATACTCACAAATTATCAAGTGGACTCACGATTATTGCACTACCAAAATTGGATGTGAAAACAACTTATGCAGCCATTGCACTACCATTTGGAGCGTGTCACATATCGTTTAATGA
>Ga0222714_10004436_pt1 | contig 13741 bp, 13 predicted proteins | sample C33_3DmetaG_FD_165048 | JGI IMG/M metagenome (GOLD analysis project Ga0222714, IMG submission 165048) | Estuarine water microbial communities from San Francisco Bay, California, United States - C33_3D | ecosystem: Environmental > Aquatic > Marine > Unclassified | place: USA: California... | reverse complement strand
TCAAGGTCAGGCGGGTGGCCAGGACCATAGCGGACCTCGCCGGGCGCGCCCAGGTTGAACAGGCCGACCTGGCCGAAGCCTTGTCCTATCGGAGACTCGATCGAAGTCCCGCAGGCGGCTGACTCAGCGTGACTGCTCCACCATGTACTGCACGGCCTGGGCGACGAGCTCGTCAGTCAGGTCGGCTCGCCCCCCTTTGGCGGGCATGTATCCGGCCGAGCCCTGGTAGCCCTCAATGGCGTGCTTATTGAGGGTGTCCGTTCCCTGAGCGATGCGTGTCGACCATGCCTGGCGGTCACCGGTTTTGGGCGCCCCGCCGATGCCGTTGGCATGACAGGTGCCACAAACGGCCTCGTAGGTGGCCGGTCCATCGGCGGGCAGCGCGGCGGTCATGCCTGCCCCGGCGGGTTCCCCGGCCGAGGGCGTGGGCAGGATGGCCAACGCAGAGTTGTCCTGCCCTGCAACCGCGACCTGGCCGAAGGCTGCAGTGCGGCCGGCCACTTCTGCCTGCCGGATAGGATCGTTCAGGGAGTCGCCTGCGCCGAGCATGCGCGCGAGCACGAACAAACCCACTGTGACCGCGACGAGGATGCCGATCACGGCGCTGAACACGTTAAAAAAATGGTCGTCTTGCTTGCTCACAGGGGCTCCGCTGTCTGGGACGTTGCTTAACCCGTTGATTATAGCCCTGAGGGCAGCCGGCGAGAAAGTTGATGCATGGACGCCACGGGCCTGCGGCCGGTAGAATCCATGGTCGCTGATTGCAACGCGCCCGTAGCTCAGCTGGATAGAGTGACGGTCTCCGAAGCCGTAGGTCGTGGGTTCGAATCCCGCCGGGCGCGCCAGCTTTTCGGAGCCAGTTGACCCGACGGCGGGTTCGAACCCACGACAGAGAGCGATGGGGGTTCGACCAGCCCACGCGGGCGTGGGCGCAGGTCGTCGCGCGAAGCGCGGCGAGCCGGAGGCCGAGCGGCGTAGCGCCGCGAGCCATCCCGCCGGGCGCGCCAGCCTTTCCTACAGCCAGCCGCGTCGCCTGAAATAGAGATAAGGCACGATTGCCGATGCCAGCATCAGCAGCAGGGCCAGCGGATAGCCCAGGGGCCAGTCCAGCTCGGGCATGAAGTGGAAATTCATGCCATAGATGCTGGCTATCAGGGTCGGTGGCAGGAAGGCCACCGCAGCGACTGAAAAAATCTTGATGATGTTGTTCTGCTCGATATTGATGAGGCCGAGCGTAGCCTCGAGCAGGAAGGTGGTCTTGCCGCTGATGAAGGAGGCATGGTCCGACAGCGCCAGCGTGTCACGCGAGAGTGACTTCAGCCGTGAGCGGTTCTCGTGCCCGAGGCCGTGATGCCCTGATTGCTGCAGGAAACCCAGCACACGCCCGAGGGTGACCAGGCTCTCGCGCGACTTAGAGATGAGTTCGCCAGTCCGACCAATGCGCTCGAGGATCGCGCGGAGGTCGCGGGTGCCGTCGCGACTGGTAGCCGGTCGCGCGAAGATGTCCGCCGAGAGCTCATCGATGTCCAGGCTGATCCGCTCGAGGGTGTCCGCCATGCGCTCGATGATCGACTCGAGCAGTCCGGCCAGTACGGCCAGCGCCGACCCGGACGAGCCTGGATGCCGAGCCGCGTAGCTGGCGAAGCGGCGGAAGGGCAGGGGATCGAGGTGGCGGTTGGTGACCAGCGTATTGCCGGCCAGGATGAAGGTCACGGCGGTGGCCTCCGGGCGGTCGCTGTCGATCCGGGCCACCACCGTGGCCGTCATGTACAGGGCGCCGCGATCCTCATACAGGCGGCTGGAGGTTTCGATCTCCTTCATTTCCTCGCGGGTGGGCACCTCCACCCCGAGCAGCTTCTCCACTGCCTGCTCCTCGGCGGGCGTGGGGTCCAACAGATCCAGCCAAAGACTGTTCGCCGGGATAACTTCCGGTGTGGGCTCCAGCCTGACGAGGCCCTGCGGCTCCGGGATGAAACACTGGAGCACGCAGGGTTGTCCGGGCCTGCGGGCGCCCTAGCGGGCGCTGCGCTCGCGGACCGAGAGATCGGTCAGCAGCTGCATCAGAGGTTCCACGCCACCGGCCATGCTGACGTCGGTGATGTACTTGCCCTGTACCACGGCCATCGGCGTGTGATCCGCACGGTAGCGGCGAGCGAGGTTTTCGGCCTGGCGGATCTTGCTCTCCACGGCGAAGGACCTGTAGACCCCGCCGAACTGTTCTGCGGTGATGCCATGGCCCGCCAGGAACTCCCTGACCCGCTTTTCGGTAGCCGCCGTGTCCACCCGGTTACCGGCCACGATGGTCAGCGGGCGGCGGTTCACATGCAGTTCCCGGAAGACCACCAGTTGCAATGCCTCGACCTTGCCGAGTGCCTCGAGGGTGTAGAACAGGCGCGCATCTTCGCGGGTGACTTCGTTCCAGACCACCGGCAACCTGACTACAGTGACGTAGTCGGGCTTGGCGCCGCGCTCCCAGGCTTCCAGCTGGGGCTCCAGGGTGAAGCAGTGCCCGCAGCCGTACCAGAATATTTCCGTGACCTCGACCTGGCCGGGCGCCACTGACACCGGCTGTGCTGCCGGCAGCGCGGTGAAATGCTTACCCTGTTGCCAGCGCGAGGGCAGGCCGGCTGGCGGCGCGGGAGTGGTTGCGGCCACTGCCTGAGCGATGGGGCTTACCGAGGAGGTCACCTCGTCCACGGTTTCCCCATCCTCGGGCTTGGCTTGCGGCGCCGCTACCGGAGCGGCCGGCTCGGTGGCAGGCGCGGCCCCGTCGGTGGCCGGTCCGGCGGCTGGAGCAGCGGGCTCCTGAGCGGGCGGCTCTCCGCCGCCACCGCAGGCGCTCAACAACAGGGCCAGCAGCAGGCAGGCCTGTGTCTTTGGGTTGATCATGGCGGTCTGGTCCTCCTTGCCGGTTCAACGCAGGCCCTGGACGTAGGAGGCCAGGGCACGCATTTCGTCGTCGGTGAGTTTGGGCGCAATGGCCTGCATCATGGCGTTGCCGGCCACCTTGCGTTCGCCGCTGGCATAGGCCCGCAGCTGGCTGTACGTGTATACCGAGTGCTGTGCGCGCAGGGCGGGAAACTGGGCCGGGCCGTTGCCCTTACCCTGGGGGCCATGGCACGCGATGCAGGCCGGCAACCCCCGCGCGGCATCGCCACCCCGGTAGAGCCTTTCGCCCAGCGCGTAGCTGGAGGGATCGGCCTCGAGGCCCTTGACGGTCTGCGCGGAAAAGTAGGCGCCGAGGTCGGCCATATCCTCGTCGCTCAGCATGAGCGCGTTCGGATACATCACCGGATTGTTACGCACCATCTGCTTGAACAGCGCAAGCTGAGCGGCAATGTATTCGGCGTGTTGCCCGGCGAGATTCGGCCATTCGGGGTTGAAACTGTTGCCGTCCACGCCGTGGCAGGCGCCACAGACCACCGCTTTCTGGGCACCCGCCGCCGCATCACCTGCCAGCGCCTCGGTTCCAGCCAGCATACCCATGAGGCTAAGGGCCACGATCACAGTCTTCATCCGCGCGAACTCCACTTGTCCAGGGGGCTGCGGCAGGCGCCCGGCTTGCCGCACAGCCTCGCATTATACTCACCCGCCGACCCACGATAAGAAGCCAGTCCCCGATGTCCCGCTACCCGATGGTCAGTTTCCTGAAAAGCGCCCACCGTCCGGGCGATTTCTGTCCGGACCTGGGGCTGGAGGTCGCCTTTGCCGGGCGCTCCAACAGTGGCAAATCCAGTGCCATCAACGCCATGCTGGGGCGACGTGACCTGGCCCGCACGAGTCGCACCCCAGGCCGCACTCAGTTGGTCAATTTTTTCGACCTGGGCGGCGAGCGCCGGGTGGTGGACCTGCCCGGCTATGGGTATGCGCGCGTTGCGCCCGCCCTGCGCCAGCACTGGAAGGGGCTGATGGAATCCTACTTCGGCCAGCGTACGGCGCTGGCGGGTCTGTTCCTGGTCATGGATTGCCGTAGGCCCCTGACCGACAGCGATTGGCAGATGATCGAATTTGCCGAGGCCCGAGGCTGTCCCATTCACGTCCTGCTCTCCAAGTCCGACAAGCCGGGCCGTAACGAGGCCCGCGCTGCGCTCCGCAAGGCCCAGGCCCAGCTTTCCGGCCGCGCTTCCGCCCAGATGTTCTCCGCGGTCACCGGCGAGGGGCTGGAGGCCGCGCGGCGCGTGCTGGACGGCTGGCTCGTCAAAAATAAAGGGCCGGCGGGCACCCGGCCCGCCGGCAATTTTGAGTCCGAATCGGGGGTATGACCCGGACTCGCCCGCCCAGGGAGAGAGCAGCGGGAAGCGCCGTAGCGCTTATGGGATGTGACTGGTGAGGCGGCGACGAGTTCCCCGCGTGCTCAGTGGGCCTCGTCCCAGTTCCGGCCTGCGCCGACCTCCACCTTCAGTGGCACCATGAGGGACGCCGCACCGGCCATGCAGGCCACCACCCGCGAGCGCACGGCCTCGAGCCTGGCCTCATCCACCTCGAGGACCAGCTCGTCGTGAACCTGCATGACCAGCTCCGCGCCGGGGTCCGCGCTGCGTATCCAGTCGTCGACCGCGAGCATGGCTCGCTTGATGATGTCGGCCGCGCTGCCCTGCATGGGAGCATTGATGGCGCTGCGCTCGGCGTACTGCTGCAGCTGGCGATTGCGGGCACGGATGTCGGGTAGGTAGAGCCGCCGCCCGAACACTGTTTCGACGTAGCCTTGCTCGCGGGCGAGCCGGCGGGTTTCCTCCATGTAGCGTTTTACGCCCGGGTAACGCTCGAAATAGCGATCTACGTATTCCTGTGCCTCGCCCCGGCCGATGCCCAGCTGCCGAGCCAGACCGAAGGCCGACATGCCGTAGATCAGGCCAAAATTGACCGCCTTGGCAGAACGGCGCTGTTCGGGGGTTACCGCACCGGGGTCGATATCCAGGACCTCGGCGGCCGTGGCTTCGTGGATGTCACGATCCTCGGCGAAGGCGCGCAACAGGCCCTCGTCGCCGGACAGGTGGGCCATGATCCGCAGTTCGATCTGCGAATAGTCGGCCGCCAGCAGTACTCGTCCCGGCGGGGCCACGAACGCCTGGCGAACCCGCCGCCCCTCGGCGGTCCGAACCGGGATGTTCTGCAGATTGGGGTCGCTCGATGACAAGCGGCCGGTGACGGCCACCGCCTGATGGTAGGAGGTATGCACCCGTCCGGTGGAGGGGTTCACCTGTTCGGGCAGCCGATCGACGTAGGTCGACTTCAGCTTGGCGAGGCTGCGATAGTCCAGGATCAATTGCGGCAGCGGAAAGTCCCCGGCCAATTCTTCCAGCACGTCTTCCGCGGTGGAGGGCTGGCCGGTTGGCGTCTTGCGCAGCACCGGCAGCCCGAGTTCGCCAAACAGGATTTCCTGCAGCTGCTTGGGGGAATCAAGATTGAAGTCCCGGCCGGCGGCTGCCACGACCTCCTGCCTGACCTCCGCGATCCGCTGGTCGATCTCCTGGCCTTGCTGGCCCAGCACTTCGACATCGACCAGCACTCCCCGGCGTTCCATCCTGAACAGCACTGCGAGCAGGGGAATCTCGACCTGGCAATACAGTTGCTGCAGGGCAGGCTGTAGCGCGAGCTCAGACCACAGCTTTTCATGCAGCCGCAGGGTGACGTCGGCGTCCTCCGCCGCATAGCGGGTCGCGACCGCCACGTCGACCTGACCAAAGGGCAGCTGCTTGGCGCCCTTGCCGGCAACTTCCTCGTAAGAAACCGTCTTGATGCCCAAGTACTGCCTGGCTACGGAGTCCATGTCGTGGCGGGTGGCGGTGGAGTCGAGCACGTAGGATTCCAGCATGGAGTCGTGCCGCATGCCCGCCAGCGCGATGCCGTGGTTGGCCAGAACGTGGGCATCGTACTTGAGGTGGTGGCCCAGCTTGGCCAGGGCTTCGTCCTCCAGCAGGGGACGTAGCCTGTCCAGCACTTCCCCGAGCGGCAGCTGTGCTGGTGCGCCCGGATAGTCGTGGGCCAGCGGTAGATAGGCAGCTTCGCCGGCCTTGACGCTGAAGGAGAGTCCGACGATCCGCGCCGCCATGTAATCGAGGCTGGTGGTCTCGGTGTCCAAGGCGAACACCTCTGCATCCCTCAGGCGTGCGATCCAGGCCTCAAGCGCGGCCATGTCCGTGATGCACTGGTAGTTGCCGTTGCTGGGCGCGGGCTCACTGTCCGCTTTCGTGTCGTCGCGCGCCACAGCAGGCCCATCGCCTAGTGAGCGCAGCAGGGAATTCAGCTCCAGCTGGCCGTAGATCAAGCGCAGACGCTCGAGGTCCGGTTCGCCCGGGCACAGCCGCGCCGGTTCGAGGTCGAGATCGAGGTCGCAGCGGATGCTGGCAAGCCGGCGAGACAGCTCGAGTTGCTGCAGGTTGTCGCGTAGGCTCTCGCCGACCTTGCCCGGGATATCGCCTGCGTGGTGGACGATGGCGTCAAGCGTGCCGTACTGGTTAAGCCACTTGGCTGCCGTCTTGGGACCTACCTTCGGCACCCCGGGGATGTTGTCCGCGCTGTCGCCGACCAGCGCGAGGTAATCGACCATCTGGGAAGGCAGCACGTCGAACTTGTGCTTCACTCCGGCCTCGTCCAGCCGTGAACCGGTCATGGTGTTCACCAGCGTGACCTGCCTGTCCACCAGCTGTGCAAGATCCTTGTCGCCGGTAGAGACCACCGTACGCATACCGGCTGCCGAGGCCCGCGCCGCGAGCGTGCCGATCACGTCGTCGGCCTCCACCCCTTCGATCCTGAGTAGCGGCAGCCCCAGTGCCGCAACGGCTTCGAGCAGCGGGCCGACCTGGCTCCGCAGGTCGTCCGGCATGGGTGGACGGTGGGCTTTGTAGGCCTCAAACAGGTCGTCTCTGAAGGTCCTGCCCGGCGCATCGAAGACCACCGCCAGATGGCGGGGATGCTCTTCCTTGAGCAGTCGATTGAGCATGTTCAGGACGCCGAGTACCGCGCCGGTGGGTTGACCGCGCGAGGTGGTCAGCGGCGGGAGCGCATGAAAGGCCCGATACAGGTAGGACGAACCGTCGACCAGCCACAGCGTAGCCGGCTCACTCACCCGGCTCATCCTCTTCGGCTTCCACTGCGGAAGCCGGGCGTACCTCTACCGGGGTGTCCAGCCCCTCGTCAGGCAGGTACAGCGGCCCGGTCTGGCCGCAGGCCGCGAGGCCGAGGCTTGCTGCAAGCAGGCTGCCGCGCAACAGCCCGGTGATCATGCGGGCCTCTTGTGATCGATGACGGCCAGCGTCAGGCGCGACACGCAGACCAGGCGCGACTGCTCGTCGCGGATGTCGATGGACCAGACCTGGCTGCGGCCGCCGAGATGCAGCGGCCGCGCCACGCCGAAAACCTGCCCCTCGCGGACCGAGCGCAGGTGGTTGGCGTTGATCTCCTGGCCGACCACCAGCGACCGTGTCAGGTCGAGGGTGAGTGTGGCGCCCACGCTGCCAAGTGTCTCGGCGAGCGCGACCGAGGCGCCGCCGTGCAGGATCCCGAACGGTTGCCGGGTTCGCGCATCCACCGGCATGCAGCCCTCGATGGTGTCCGGGCCGATGGCAGTGAATTTGATGCCCAGCAGTTCGACGAGGGTGTCCGGATGGGCGCTGTTCAGCTGCTCAAGGGTTGGTGTGGTGCGCCAGATCGGCTTGGGTTGGGCGGTCATCGGGCCATTATAATCGTCGTATGGATGCCCATATCGAGGTGAGCACGCCCACCGTAGGCGTGGCGGGTTCGGCGTGGCGTTTCCCGGTACGCCGGATCTTTTGTGTCGGACGCAACTATGCCGATCACGTGCGTGAGATGGGCGGCGATCCTGGGCGGGAACCCCCCATTTTCTTCACCAAGCCGGCGGATGCCGTGGTACAGCCCGCGCATGCCATCCCCTATCCCCCACGCACCGGGGACCTGCATCACGAAGTGGAACTGGTGGTCGCCCTGGGCGCGGGGGGTGCCAATATTGGCACCCAGCAGGCGCTCGGCTGCGTGTTTGGCTATGCGGTCGGCAATGACCTCACCCGCCGTGACTTGCAGGCCGTGGCCCGCAAGGCGGGCGCGCCCTGGGATATGGCCAAGGGCTTTGACTGCTCGGCTCCCCTCGGCGAGATCCATCCGGCCAGTGCAGTCGGGCATCCGGCAAGCGGCCGGATCTGGCTGGCGGTCAACGGTGCGCTGCGCCAGGAGTCTGACCTCGCCAGCATGATCTGGTCGGTGCCGGAGATCATCGCTGAGCTGTCGACCTTCGCGGTCCTGCGGCCTGGCGACCTGATTTTTACGGGTACGCCGGAGGGCGTGGGACCTTTGCTTCCCGGTGATCGCGTGACCGCGGGCATCGACGGGCTCGGTGGGCTGGATCACCTCATCGTGGCCGCCTGAACCTCAGGCGATCCGGACGGGGATGCCGAGGTCGCGGATTCGCGTTGCCCACTCGGCCGGCCCACTTCGGTGAACCGACTCGCCGCGGGCGTCGACTGCCACGGTAACCGGCATGTCCTGAACCTCGAACTCGTAGATGGCCTCCATGCCCAGTTCCGGGAAGGCCAGCACGCGCGATTTGCGGATCGCCTTGGAGACCAGGTAGGCCGCGCCGCCCACCGCCATCAGGTAGGCCGCGCCGTGCCGCTTGATGGCCTCGATACCAGACGGGCCTCGCTCGGCCTTGCCGACCATGGCGATGAGCCCGGTCTTCTCGAGCATCATGTCAGTGAACTTGTCCATCCGCGTGGCCGTGGTCGGTCCCGCCGGGCCCACTACTTCGTCCCGCACCGGGTCGACCGGCCCAACGTAGTAAATCACCCGGTTGGTGAAGTCCACACCCTCGGGCAGGCCGGTGCCCGCTGCGAACAGGTCGGCGATCTTCTTGTGGGCCGCATCGCGCCCGGTGAGCATGCGCCCGTTGAGTAGCAGCGTCTCGCCCGGTTTCCAGCTGGCGACCTCTGCCCGGGTCAGGGCATCGAGGTTTACGCGTCGCGAATCCTGTCCGGGCGCCCAACTGATCTTCGGCCACAGGTCCAGCGAGGGCGGGTCAAGCACCGCAGGGCCCGAGCCGTCGAGCACGAAATGGGCATGCCGGGTTGCTGCGCAGTTGGGGATCATGGCGACCGGCTTGGAAGCCGCGTGGGTGGGGAAGGTGTTGATCTTGACGTCCAGCACGGTAGTCAGTCCGCCGAGTCCCTGGGCGCCGATGCCGAGCGCGTTGACCTTCTCGTAGAGTTCGATCCGCAGTTCCTCGAGCGGCGAGGCCGGCCCTCGTGCCAGCAGCTCATGCATGTCGATAGGATCCATCAGCGACTGCTTGGCCATCAGCATGGCCCGCTCGGCGGTGCCACCGACGCCAATTCCCAGCATCCCCGGCGGACACCAGCCGGCGCCCATGGTGGGCACGGTCTTCAGCACCCAGTCCACGATCGAGTCCGACGGGTTGAGCATGACGAACTTCGACTTGTTTTCCGAGCCGCCTCCCTTGGCCGCGACCGTCACGTCTACCTGCTCGCCGGGGACCAGCTCCACGTGGACAACCGCGGGGGTGTTGTCGCGGGTGTTCCGGCGCGCGAACAGAGGGTCATCGACCACCGAGGCTCGCAGGGTGTTGTCCGGGTCGGAATAGGCCCGCCTCACGCCGGCATCGACCATCTGCTGCAGGTCCGAGCGGCATTCCCAGCGTACGTCCATGCCCACCCTCAGGAACACGTTGACGATGCCCGTGTCCTGGCAGATCGGTCGCCTGCCCTCGGCACACATCCTCGAGTTGGTGAGAATCTGGGCGATGGCATCCCGCGCCGCGGGCGATTGCTCTCGCTCCCACGCCCGGGCGAGGTGGGTGATGTAGTCCGCAGGGTGGTAGTAACTGATGAATTGCAGCGCATCGGCGATGCTCTGGACCAAGTCATCCTCACGTATCAAAGCCAAGTCGGCGTTCCTCCGCGTTCAGAACTTCTCGGGGCGCAGGACCTCGACATCCTGCATGAACAGGATCATGGCGTAGTCCTGATAGTAGTGCTCGCGGAAATAGCTGGCGAGTCGCTCGGCCAGGCTCTCCTCGCAGACCACCTCGAGACGGATATTGCCCTCGTATTCCCAGTCCAGCGCCCGCTTGCCGCGATGGCCCTGGCCGCGCGCATCGGTGATGGTCCAGCCGCGCGCGCCAAGCTGGCGCAGGTCCTCGACCAATCGGCGCTCCAGTCCGGCCTCGGTCACGACGGTCAGCAGCTTGCGAACATGCATCGTCATGGTCAGCCCCCGAGCCAGTGGTTCGCCATCCAGTGATATAGCGGGATGCCGAGGAAGATGTTGAAGGGGAAGGTGATCGCCAGTGAGGCCGTCAGCGATAACGCCGGGTTGGCCTCCGGCACCGCCGAGCGGATTGCAGCCGGCGCAGCGATGTAGGAGGCGCTGGCGGCCAGAGTGCCCAGCAGTACCGCGCCCCCGGTCGAGAGACCCATCAGGGTCGCAAACCCGAGGCCGATCACCGCCATGACTGGCGGTGCCAGCACCCCCCAGGCCAGCAGGAAGGGGCCGTGGCGCAGGGCGCCGTCCAGATGGCGACTGGCGATCAGGCCCATCTCCAGCAGGAAGATGGCCAGCACGCCCTTGAACAAGTCGAAGAACAGGCCGTCGATGCCGGCGAGGCCGGCTGGGCCGGCGATCCAGCCGATCAGCAGTCCCCCGAGGAGCAGAACCACGCTCTTGCCCAGCAGCACCTCACGTGAGAGCTCTCCCCAGCGCGTCCGGCCGTTGCCCCCCCGCGCCAGCATGATGCCGACGAAAATGGCCGGCACCTCCAGCAGTACCACAAACAGTGGCAGGAAGGGTTCGTGCTCCAGTCCGACTTCCAGCAGGTAGCTGAGCGCCACTGCGAAGGTTCCCACGCTGACCGAGCCGTAGTGGGCGGCCAGCGACGCGGCATCGGCCCGTGGCAGGCCGCCGATACGGAGCAGGGGGAAGGCCAGCAGGGGAAGCAGCAGGCCCATCAGGATGACCAGCAGGGAGTCGAACAGCAGCGCCCCCAGCGGTTGGGTTGCCAGCTGCACCCCGCCCTTCATGCCGATGGCCAAGAGCAGGATCAGGCTGACGAACTCGTAGACGGCCGGTGGCAGGCGCAGTTCAGAACGGGCCACGCCGGCCACTATGCCCAGCAGGAAGAACAGGACAACGGGATCGAGCGTACCCATCGCTGCATTTTAACTCCCTTGAGTCGAGCGCACGGCGGGGGTTAGGCTGGACGCGTTCGGGGGTCTTGTTCGGCCGCGGCGCTGGGGTCGTGGCGCTATGGGGTGTTGCATGTCTGTCGCGTTTCCCTTTACGGCGATCGTGGGCCAGGACGAGATGAAACTGGCGTTGCTGGCTGCTGCGGTCGATCCAGGCATTGGCGGAGTGATGGTGTTCGGCGACCGGGGGACCGGCAAGTCGACCGCGGTGCGTGCCCTGGCCGCCCTGCTGCCGCCGATGAAGGTGGTTGAAGGTTGCCGCTACGGCTGTGATCCGGCGGCTAACGAGGATCTCTGCACGGAGTGCCGCAGCAAACTCCAGGACGGCCTCCGCCTCCGTGCACGGCAGGTTACGGTACCGGTCGTGGATCTGCCGCTGGGTGCCACCGAGGACCGGGTAGTGGGTGCTCTGGATCTGGAACGAGCCCTGGCTCACGGTGAAAAGGCCTATGAGCCGGGTTTGCTGGCCCGAGCCAACCGAGGATTCCTCTATATCGACGAGGTCAACCTGCTCGAAGACCACCTCGTCGACTTGCTGCTGGACGTGGCAGCTTCTGGCGAAAACGTGGTCGAAAGGGAGGGGCTCAGCGTCCGGCATCCCGCCCGCTTCGTGCTGGTCGGTAGCGGCAATCCCGAAGAAGGCGAGCTGCGGCCACAGCTGCTCGATCGGTTCGGCCTGTCGGTCGAGGTACGTACTCCTGAGGAGCTGGGCACCCGCGTCGAAGTGATCCGCCGCAGGGATGCCTTCGAGCGCGACCCGTCGGCCTTCGTGAAGCGCTGGCAAGCTGACGAGGCACACCAGCGGCAGCGCATCCTCGCCGCCCGCCGGCGTCTCGCCCGGCTCGAGCCCGATGACGACATCCTGGAGCTGGCAGCCAGGCTGTGCATGGCACTGGGTACCGACGGCTTGCGCGGCGAGTTGACCCTGATTCGTGCCGCTCGCGCACTCGCCTGCCTGGAGGGGGCGCGCCGAATCAAGGCGGAACACCTGCGGCGGATGGCGCCGGCGGCGCTCAGACATCGCTTGCGGCGCAATCCACTCGACGAATCAGGCTCCTCGGTCCGTGTGGAGCGTGCCCTGACGGAGCTGTTCGGCTCGTGAACGCCTCCACGGCCCCGCCGGGGCTCTGGGCCGATGCCTGCGCGGTGGCAGCGCTGCTGGCCGTCGACCCGCGAGGTTTGCAGGGGGTTGTAGTGCGGGCCCGCCCCGGTCCGGTGCGCGAGTGCTGGCTCGAGTTGCTGGACGAGGCATTCGGGCCCTCGTTACCGCGCCGCAGGGTGCCCGCGGGGGTCACCCAGGACCGCCTCCTGGGAGGGCTCGATTTGCCCGCCACCCTGGTCGCCGGGCGACCGGTGCTGCAGCGGGGGTTACTGAACGAGGCCCACGGTGGCCTGCTGCTGCTCGCCATGGCGGAACGCGCCTCCCGTAGTGCCATCGCCCAGGTGTGCGCAGCGCTGGATTTCGGCGAGGTCATCCTTGAGAGGGACGGACTCACCGACCGCCATCCGGCTCGCTCGACCGTGATCGCCCTCGACGAAGGCCTCGACAACGATGAGCGAGTGGCACCGGCCCTGGCCGAAAGGCTGGCTTTCCTGGTCGACCTGGATGCCCTCAGCGTGCGCGACCTCGATGCCCTCGGCCCGGATCCGGCGGCTATCGAGGCGGCCCGGTGCCGTCTGCCCTCTGTGACCTGCGCCGCCGATCAGCTTGAGCTGCTCTGTGCCATGGCCATAAGGCTGGGCATCGACAGCCTGAGGATGCCGGGCTTTGCCCTGTGTACCGCGCGTGCCGCTGCCGCCCTGGCCGGGCGTTTGGAGGTAGCGGATGCGGATCTCGGCCTTGCGCTTCGGCTGGTATTCGGTCCGCGGGCAAGTGTCCTGGAGGCACCGGCACCCGAACAAGCGCCGCCACCGCAACCCGAAGCGGAGGCCGACGCGCCCGCGGAGGGCGAGTGTGAGACCCAGCAACCCCTCGAGGACCGGGTGCTCGAGGCCATCGAAGCGGCCCTGCCGGCGGGGCTTCTCGATGCCCTGCGCGAGGGCAGCCTGAAGGCGCGGAGTCGGCGATCCGGCGGCCGAGGCGAGGGAGGGCAGGCATCGATGGTCCGTGGCCGCCCCGCAGGAGTCCGAACCGGGCGGCCCGAGCGCGGCGCCCGCCTCGATCTGGTGTCCACCCTCAGGGCGGCCGCGCCCTGGCAACCGCTGCGCCGGCCTGCAGGATCCCAGCGTGTCTACGTACAGCCTGAGGATTGCAGGATCATGCGTTTTCGACAGCGCAGCCCCACTACCAGCATCTTCGTGGTGGACGCCTCCGGCTCCGCGGCCCTGCACCGCCTCGCGGAGGCAAAAGGCGCGGTCGAGATGCTGCTGGCGGAGTGCTACGTGCGACGCGACCAGGTGGCGCTGATCGCCTTTCGCGGCCGGGGTGCCGAATTGCTGCTGCCGCCGACCCGCTCGTTAGTTCGCGCGCGGCGTTGCCTGTCGGCCCTTCCCGGCGGCGGAGGTACCCCGCTTGCGTCGGGACTCGA
>Ga0222714_10004433_pt1 | contig 13744 bp, 12 predicted proteins | sample C33_3DmetaG_FD_165048 | JGI IMG/M metagenome (GOLD analysis project Ga0222714, IMG submission 165048) | Estuarine water microbial communities from San Francisco Bay, California, United States - C33_3D | ecosystem: Environmental > Aquatic > Marine > Unclassified | place: USA: California... | reverse complement strand
ATAAAAAATATCATCTCGCATCATCCCCTGAACGACCACTCCTTGCCCCTCACCAAATAGATCCGGAGTAATACCGCGGTACTGAACCGTAACCTCATTGAGAAAATCTGTTAAGGTAAATTGAACGAGCAAATCTGTGCCACTGGTAAGACTTCCCTCTTTAACCATGCCAGCAAGCCTTATCGTCTGTTCAGCCGGTGCTTCATTGTTAAGCACTTGAGTCGGAGAAAATGAATACAACAGATTTTCTTCAAAAGCATTCCAAATTAAGTTCAAACCAATACTTACAAGGGCTATTAATATGGCAATAAATAATATTCGTTGAATTCTTTTTTTAGTCATATTTATTTATCTTCGGAATTATGCCTGTTTTAGTCTCTAATTTTTTTAACTCTTGCCAAGCTCTCGCTCTTTGTGAATAGCTTATCCATACAAAAATAATTAATATGGATGCTGAAATCGTATAAGAAACAATCACATATAACCAGTAATTACTCATCAATTATCTCCTTTAACCAACGTGCACCAGACTCCCTGAGAAGGATCATAGTATTTAAGCGGTATAAAAATAGAAAAATAAATAAAAGAGTGAAACCGAGAATAGAAGTAAGTAATGGATAGAGCATCTCTGGAGCTATTGACGGTCCCCCTTCACGCATAATGCTAGGCCCTTGATGGATACTACTCCACCATTCCACTGAGTAGTGGATGATTGGGACATTTATCAAACCAATCATTGCAAGTATTGAACCAACTCTGTCTGCTTGATCAATATTTCTAATATTTACGATTAAGGCCATATAGCCAAGATATAAAAATAGTAAAAATAATTCAGACATCATTCTTGGGTCTGTCCATTGCCAATAAGTACCCCACATTGGCTTACCCCAAATGGCACCCGTAAGAAGTGCAATCACAGTAAATATAGCTCCAATGCCTGCCACAGATCGAGCAGCATAATAACCAATTTTAATATGCCATACAAAACCCAAAAAGGACGATACAGCCAGAATGACATAACCTAATAAACTTAAATATGCCGCAGGAACATGTATATAGATTATGCGGTATGCATCACCCTGTAAGTAATCTGGAGGGGCAATAAATATTCCTCGATATAAGCCAAATGCTATCAAGATAAGCGCCAGGACAAACACGTAAGGAATAATGACATTAGAAAGCCAATAGACAAATCTTGGGGAAATGAATTGGTGAAAAAGTTTAATGATATTCATTCACCTACTTCCTTAATAATCAGACTGTTAATAAAAGGAATCACAACAACCAAAACAAGGCAGGAACCACCGAGGATCCTAAAGATTGCCTCTATGTTATAAGGAATTTGCTGCGAAATGGAGACTGCAGAAATAAAGATCAATAAAGGCATGAGCAAAGGAATGGAGATAATCCCTAATAACATGTTTCCTAACTTCGCCCTAAAAGCAATAAGTGTTGAAAAACTAATAAAACAAGCAATGATAAAAGTTGAAAATACAGCCAATGATAAAATCATCGAGTAACTAAGTGGGCTATTAAGAAGTATCTTGATATTAAGAGCTGAGAGAACACCAATGGGCAGAACAATAAAAACCCAATGTACAAAGAGCTTGATCAGCATAAATATATTTAATGAACATCCTGAAAGAAGAATTTTATCGATAGAGCCGTCTAAGAAATCTCGAAAATAGATTTGATAGCCAAAATTTACACTGATCAATAATAAAATTATCCAAGAAAAAACTGAACCGGCAATAACTGCGATGGTTGATGTCATTCCTGATAAAACAAAATTTACCACACTAATTGCGATGATAAAGTAAATTAAAACACTACTAATTAATGAACTATCACTAATAACTGCCCTAACCTCTCGGTTTAAAAAATTAAACATCATGGTTCAAGAGAAACGTTAAGATTAGATATAAACGAATAAAGTTGCGGACTATGTGTCGCAATAAGAACAATTGCACCTCTATCTTTAAGCTTTTTAATCTCTTGAGTCAAAACACTTATTGAGCTCTGATCAAGATTAGTTGCGGGCTCATCAAAAATCCATAGTGAAGCTTTTGCTAAAAAATGACAACATAGGCTGGCTCTTTTTTTTTGGCCTGCTGATAGGTGGCTTACAGGTTGATTTAAATAATCAATAGAAAATTTTTGAATGAGAGAATGCATTTGCTCAGAATCACTTTTATATAATTTTTGATAAAAAATTAAATTCTCAATTACAGTCATTTGCTCAGTAAGGGCATCTTGGTGCCCCTGATAAGCAATCATCGGCTTGGACTCAGAATCGGTATTTAAATCTACTTTCCCCCAAGATGGCTTTAAGAGGCCTGCAATCGTTCTTAAAAGGGTTGTTTTACCAGAGCCATTAGGTCCAGTAAGAATACAACAATCATGGGGCACAAGATTAACCGAAAATGACTGGATTAAAGTGATTCCCCCCCTTTTAACCAAAAGATCAGAAACATTTAAATTAATAGGCAAAATCATAGAAAAATCAGAATAAATTATATCCTAATTTGTCTAATGAATTGATTATTAAGGGGTTATTTTATGAACTCTAGTCTAAAAGAGTTGGAAAAGTTGCAATCAAGCTATCCTTCTCTTCATCGGTGAGCTCAGGGTACCTTGCTATGACCTCTTCTAGCTCTTCAATAAGCTCATTAAGATCGAGACCATCATCAAGATCATTATCATCCTTAAGTGCCTCTGCTCCTTCATCCCAATCATCATCATCCCAATCACTCATCTATGCCTCATACATTAATTAAATTCTGGTTCAAAGAGATTTGTCTCACTCGGTAAATAATTCAGATAATCCACAAAATGTGTCATGTAATTATCTATGCAGTAAGATTGGTTCACCTCTTCATCTTCATCAAAACAATAATACTGATCGACCTCTCCGAGATCATCAAAGTAAATGGTTAAACCTTGTTGTAAATCTTTTTCATAATGAACCACGGTCTCCACAACCCCCCGATCATTCCAACTAATGGCAAGTCCATCTTTTTGATGATTAGTATACTCAACAAGCGAAGCCAAAACCTGATTTGAATGCCAAGACTCAGCTTGGCCATGTATCTCGCCGTAATAAAACTGAATTCGATTGTTAAGATTAGAATTTCTATGAAGTGAGACGGCGGTGCCTGTAAAGGGGCGTCCATCGTAATAACCTCTCGACTCCTGATCTTGTGTGATATCGTTTAATGAGACAATTTGTTCATTATCATAAGCAAATATAGATAAATCATTGCTGCATCCAACAACAATCATAGTTACAACAATAAGAAACTTTAATTTAAGCCACATTAGAGTAATAATAGCCTTGAAACAAAAATAATCAATAAAGATATGAATGCATTTTTCTTACCTCTTTTAGGTGGCATGATAATCGGAGTCAGTACTCTTATTCTTCTTCTGGTTAATGGAAAAGTTGCAGGGATCAGTACTATTTTCTGGAATTTCTGCACCTCAAAAAGTATGGAGTCGACGCTATTTATTATTGGGCTGCCCTTGGGCGCTCTTATTGCTTACTCTATTCTCGGTGTTTCTCAACCAACACTCCCAGGTAATACATCCCTTATTCTTTTGTCAGGCTTTCTTGTTGGTTTTGGGGTTAATAGAGGCTCAGGCTGCACAAGCGGTCATGGCGTTTGTGGTATTGGCAGATTTTCAATACGCTCTATTGTTGCCACGCTTTGTTTTATGGCCTCTGGAATTGTGACGGTTGCGCTATTTGGGGTTAATCCATGATCTCCTTTGTAGCACTTGTATCTGGAATTATTTTTGGTTTAGGTTTGGCTGTCTCAGGAATGACAGATACCGCTAAAGTCCAGGGATTTCTTGACCTCTTTGGTAACTGGGTTCCTGATCTTATGTTTGTCATGGGCGGTGCACTTATTGTATCTGTTATTGCATATCAAATATCCAAGAAACAGATCAAGCCAATACTCAGAAATGCTTTCGACTTACCTCAAAATAAAGCTATTGACCAAAAACTTATCACTGGATCAGTGATCTTTGGCATGGGCTGGGGCTTGTATGGTCTTTGTCCCGGCCCAGCACTTACTCATGTTCTATCTCAAGACGGTCTCTTTTTTGTAGTGGCAATGCTAGTAGGTATGCTTGTTTCATTTCAAATCAAGAAGTTCATTTGACTCTAATAATTTCTGAAATTAAGAGACTCTATCGCGCACTAATAAATTCGCTTCATGGCATCGCTTTTTGCTGGAAAAGTGAGGCTGCCTTTAGGTTTCAATCAGTCCTATTTATTCTGCAAATCCCATTATTTTTTCTCTTAGAACTTAAAACGCATCATGGCGTTTATCTAACGGTTATTGGAACGATTGCGCTTATAACAGAAATGCTCAATACCGCTATCGAAAAAACAATTGATAGGATAAGCAGAGACTCCAATGAATTATCTAAGAACGTTAAGGATATGGGTTCAGCGGCCTGTTTTTTTGCCCAAATGCTTTGGTTATTCAGTTGGTGTTATATTTTTTATATCAACTAGACTTACTGAGCCACTGGGATACGATAGGCAACTCCAAGATACATACCTTTGCTTTCAGTAGAGATTTCCTCTGGATATCCATTAGCAAAGTCTGGTCCAAAACGAGTAGTTCCATCCTCATCAGATAACACCCAACTTCGATAACCTGCTTTGACTAAAAAATTCTCCATGAATTCATAAGAGAGATTCAGATCTAAGATAGATGCATCACCGTCACCGGTGGTCTTGATATTTGGACTGGAGCCTAAATCATCCCTTAAGATGTGGCTATCTGCATTATCAATAGAAACCTGTCCTCTACCGAATAAAGCGTTAAATTGTATGCCTTGATCTAGGTCTAACTTAATGCGAGCACCAAAAATATTACCGCTCCACTCAGCAGTATTACTGATTACTTTTTCATTAGGATCAATACCCTCCACTGGTCCTGGCGTCAAACCGGCGTCTCTAAGGTAATCTGAATCAAGCTCCTCAAGACCATGAGCATGTAAAGTCTCTTTATAATTAATCATACCTAAAAAGGGGCCAGCAGAAACCTGTCCAAAATTAAAGTCATAACCGATAGAGGCAAAAGTGAAGCTACGCTTATTTCCCTTTAGATCGCTTGAGGTATCGCTAATTTCATAAAATGAATTATACCCCTCGATGTTATACCAGTCCTGGTCACGTAGCGTCCCGCCATCAGAGCTAGCACTTGAGATATAACCATTGATAAATAGATTACCTGTTTGTATTTCAACTTCGCCTTCAAGGGAAGAAAAATCGTAACCATCATAGTTTAGTCTTGATGTCGGGTCACCGCCTTGAATGGTATAGCCACTCTCCTCCCAAGACTCGCCACCGCAAGCAACTGCAGCGCAATGTTCAAAAAAATGATTACCACCGCTCGACCAAAAATTAGCCCCAACTGTTATAACTGGAATGAGCTCTTCAGAGCTATCCTCCTGAGAGTAAAGCCCAAAAGAAAAACCAAAAAGTAATATAAAAAAGATAAATTTTATATTCATGATTTTAGAGAAAACTAATAAGGAGTTCTAGGAAAACCGTAATTATCGGCAATACTCAATCGTATTTCTTCCATTAAAGCCCGAGTTTAGAGAAATTTCATGTACCTCAATTTCTGCATCGCCTGATGTTAAAAACATGCCTCTTATCGATAACAGCGAGCTATCAAAGCCTTGATTCTCAAGGCATGAGAGGGGTATCACTTTATTTTCCCAGTTACCTGAAAATTCACCCAAATCTACTGTAGCTTGGCATTGATCGCCGCATGCTACATAGAAGTAAATAGGCGCTGTATTTTCATTGACGCGAAGCATTACTTCAAAGTAAGGACTCTCAAGATGATTAATACTAAGAGACTCTCCTGTTATGCCGTAGCTTGATAGATCGTCACCGCTAAAGTTAATCCGCTTGGCATCGTCCTGTCTCTCATACTGAAAAAGAACTGTCTCAACAGAACCATCTGAACTCACAAAAGGATTTGTATCGACAAGCTCAACATTGCCCGAAGAGGATGTGAACTCAATATTGCCTCCCAAGGCTACGCCTCTGAAAAACTCATAAACATCCGCTAAAAGATTTTCATCTAATATTTCTATCGTATCAATATAGCTTGTATCTTGATAATCAAGTCCGTAACCGTAAGCAAAGAGAGGGTCATAATTGCTATCGTTTATATTTAATGTTTCTTGGAATCTGTTTTTGGGCCATGAGTAGCTAAGGCGTCCTGAAAAATCATAATTGATCTCGTTATCTTGCATGAAAATGACATCTGTAATTCCTCTCACCTCAGATCCAGGTAACCATGCAGCGATAAACGCATCGGAGAGATTGATGTACTCATTCACCTCTAACGCTCTGCCACTTAAGAAGATTGAAACGGTAGGTATGTTATTAGCATTTACGGTTTGATGCGCAGATAAATGCTCTGACTCCGTAGGAATAAATTTCACGTCACCTTGATCACCAAAACCCTCAGCATAAGGCTCCTCACCAAAAACGCTAATTACTAAATCTGGCTCAATTTGAAAGTTTCCATCCGCCGAGAATTCAACTGAGCCACCGCTCGCAAGCACGGTCTCTTCAATTGCCTGATAGATTGAAACCACACCAGGGAAATCTTCATTTCTGTTGTTTCTGCCTTGCCAATCAAGCGTCCATCCACCCATCTGATATCTAATTTCTTGCGATGCCTCACCGATAACCCCAATACGTAACGTGGGATTAATAGGTAATACCTGGTCATTGTTCTTTAATAGCACTAGTGATTCTCTTACCGCTTGTCTTGCAAGCTCTCTGTGCTCGGGATGTCCTAAGTAATTCTCTTCAAATGCATGAGGTAAACGCCCATCGAGAAGACCCATCTTAAGTTTAGCGGTCAAAACTCTGTATACAGCATCATCAAGTCTCGTCTCACTTATGGTTCCATTTCGCACGTCTCTGACAAGGTTACGATGAAGATCTCGCCAGCTATCTGGCGCCATATAGATATCCACCCCTGCCTCTAGAGCCTCCGGACAGCTTTGGTTACTACAGCCCTCTACCTGGCCATGTCCATTCCAGTCCCCGACGATCAATCCACCAAAAGCCATCTCATCTTTTAATTTATTCGTTAAGAGCTCCTGACTGCCATGCATCTTCACGCCGTAATAGGAATTAAAGCTTGCCATAATGGATAACGGACAAGCCTCTATGGCATCGTAATAAGGTGCGATATGAAGCTCCTCAAATACCTCCATGGGGACCCTTACATCACCCTGGTCAATACCTTCAAACGTTCCACCATCACCCGCAAAGTGTTTGGCAGTTGCCATCACATGATTGTCATCCAAGAAAGTATCGCCCCGCCCTTGCAGACCATAGATAAAAGCCCGCCCAAGCTCACCCACAAGCTCTGGATTCTCACTGTAGCCCTCATAGGTTCGACCCCATCGGTCATTTTGTGGGACAGAAATGGCCGGGGCAAATGTCCATGTGACACCGGTCGATAGAACTTCGAGAGCGATCGCACTGCCAATCGTCTCAAGTAGATCAATGTTTCTTGTCGCGCCCAGCCCAATGTTATGAGGAAAGACGGTTGCGCCTACTAAATTATTATGTCCGTGTACGGCATCGGTTCCCCATAGAAAAGGTATACGTTGTCCATTAATAACCGGAGAAGCTTCATAGAATTCTTCTGAAAGTGCCTTCCACTCCTCAGCCGAAGCGAATTGATTGCCATTGGGAGAGGTATTACCCCCATTGAGTACGGTTCCTAGATAAAAACGCTCCATATCAGCAGGGGTGACAAAGTCCAGATCACCTTGCACTATTTGGCCTACCTTTTGCTCAAGTGTCATCGCATTAAGAAGTCCTATAACCCTTTCATGATCAATATCATTAAGGATATAGCACTGATTGGCTAAGGCTGTGCTGTTACAAAAAAGAAATAAAAGACTAAATTTTTTAATTTTTTTAAACATCGTTTCCTATATAAAAGTAGAGCGCCCAGGGGCGCTCTACAAAGGGTAACTATCTAGCAATTATGACACACCAGATAGATAGCTACGGTTTACCAGAAATACTCTACCCTTACCCCCCATTGTGAAGGAGCTGAATAAGCGCCTCTTGGCTGTCCTGCTTCAACGCCTCTCCAATAAACAATCTCTTCATCGGTGGCGTTATACATGTATGCCTGAGCATACCAATTAGCATCACCAGGAGGGTTATATGTTAAGAATAAGTTTACATTGCTCCATGATTCACGTTTATCTGTAACAGAATCAATTGAATGACAGAAGAACCCCGGTGTATCAACGTAATCAGCACCTAAGCCAGTTCCACAACCACCCGCATCATTGACATGCTTGTCTAAGTTAAATGGAGATAGATAATCCTCTGACTGCCAGTGATAGTCAATCGATGGAACTACTGATCCTAATGACCCTAAGTTAAAGGTATGCTCGTATCTGACTGTGAGTGCTAACTCAGGTGTAAACGGTACTTCATTGCCTTTTAAGTTAATCAGGTTATACCACTCACTCGATACTGCATCGTCATAACCTCTTCCAAACAAATAATCAGGACCGTAAGTTAAGTTTGTGATGAAGTCTTCTGTGATTTCAGACTGCATGCTTGTCACCCAGCCTGAAAGTCTAGCACCGTCATAAGGGATAAGATCAAATTCAAGCTCGAGACCACTTAGTTTTTGCTTACCGAAGTTTTGAGTTGCCCACATAGTGACAACTTGCTCAACCTCGACAAGACCGCCAACATCAATGTCGTATTCTTGTGCAGTGACAACATCAACGGGGACGTTACCAGAGAACTGCTTACCATCATAATCAGTAATAAAATAGTTCACTGCAATATTACCTCTGTTATCCCAGAATCTTTGCTTATAACCAAACTCATAGGTGATCGCCTCTTCAGGACCGTAACTGGTATTAAAGATTGAACCGGGACCTTCAGGGTGAAGAGTTCTTGCCCCTCTTACATATACGTCTTGAATGCTTCCTGATTTATGTCCCGTTGCGACATAACCATAAAGAAAACCGTTATCAGTGATATCGTAGTCTAGACCAACTCTCCAATCGAAGAAATCATAGTCTGCAGAAACAGTATTATTAGTCACTCTTTCCATACATCCTGTACCACCAAAGTAATTACCTGCATAGGGTCCTTGACCAACAGTACAATTAACACCCCCAACAAGGCCGTTATCTAAATGGAAGGTTGGGCTGACTGAGTTAATACCGGTAGTGGTGTTTAACCAGTCCATTCTATGCCACCATAATTGATCAGAAGGATAGCAACTGTTCCAAACTGTACAGTTAAAGTTACCACCGTTTACATCACCTTTAGTTTCTTCCGTATAACGACCACCTAAAGTTAAAAAGGCTCGGTCAGAAAGCTGATAGGTCGCTTGACCAAAGATTGCTGCGGTATCTAATGTTCTATCAGGCTGTATGAAGATGTTATCACCTGCGAATGTCGCATGATAGTAGGCAGTCATATTATTAGATTCTTTCATCATGAATGCACCTGCCACATAAGATACTGAATCTCCAGTATGTGTAATTTGTGCATCAAACACATGTGACTTGCTCTTGAGTTCGTCTATTGCCCAGACCATATCCCAAGCGTTATTGATTCCCATATCAATATCAAATTGTGAGGAATGTACTAAATTTTGAAAGCCGTACTTAATACCAATTTGCGTATCACCAAAATCTCTGTTGTAAACAATTCTAGCGGTATCAATACTCATATCATTAACACCAGGAACGTTTGCGTATGCAGTGTAACGGTTTTCAGTACCGATCCACTCTGAGCATGTGTTCGCAGGAGATCCGTCTTGAGCGAAAGTGACACCTGTTCTATTCGCCATAAGCTCACAGCTTAAAAGATTTGTCCAACCAGCGCTGTCATCTCTGAAGCTCTCAGCAGAGAACAATAGATCACTGGAATCACCTGCCCAAAGCGCTGAAACTCTAAATGCACTGTTATTGGCATTATTATAAAAAGTTGATGGATCGGCTGCTACTTTAGTTCTAGGTTGACCGAATTGATACTCGGGCTCATAGTAGCAATTGCCATTTCCTGCTTCATCAATTCTGTATCCACCTGCAAGTGTATTGGAGTCTGAAAGAGCTTGATAAGCCTGACAGCCCCAGAACCATGCGTAGTCTGATGAGGTTGTTCTCTCATCAGTAGGTTGGAATTGATTTGAGATCTCCTCAGGTAGATATCTGTAATCACCGCCTTGTGATCCATCCCAATATCCATCAAGGTAAGAATCTTTCTGTACATCGCTAAAAGCAATTCGAATAGCAAAATTATCAGAAATAGGCATGTTGTAATGACCTCTGATTACCCTTTCATTAAAACGACCAGCATCCACTCCAAATCTTCCGCCCACTACATCGAAGTTAGGCTTGGCAGTTACGATGTTAAGAGATCCGACAATTGAGTTTCTACCAAAAAGAGTCCCCTGAGGTCCTCTTAAAAGCTCTGCGCGCTCAAGGTCAAACATCAATGCAGCAGCTGCTTGGGGACGTGCTGCATAGACACCATCTACATGGATACCAATCGCAGGATCTCCTAACTCTGTAACATTATTAGATCTAACACCTCTTAAGGTAATGATCGGTGAATTACCATCCGTGTTTTGTATTGATAGACCAGGAAGCGCATAGCTTAAGTCATCAATATTATTCAAACCGTTCTTTGTAAGATCAGCATCAGATAAAGCAGAGACAGGAATTGGTGTATCCATGATATCAGTCTCTCTTCTGGTGGCTGTCACTACGATTGTTTCTAATACATCAGCACCATCATCATCATCATCTTGAGCTTGCACAAAAGAAAATGTTGAAAATAATGAGATTGTTCCAAATAAAAGTAATAATTTTTTTAAGTTCATTTAGTCCCCTAATGACAATGTTGTCATAATTTTTAACATTTGGTTAATAGTGTGTCAACAAAAACCATATCGATAATTTATGATTTAAATTGAGAGTTAAGAAACGCAAGGTTTCCATAAAGACATGTCATCTCCCTCGTGATAATACCGACGGGTATTCTAGAAAGTAAATGCGCATGAGTTGGTTTACGTAAATCCTTAAATTCACTCATAAATCTATCTTGATCAATAAATGCATTTAAAGTTCTAATTAGACCACCAGCCATGAAGATACCTTTGCCTGGCATATAGGTGAGAGCTAAATCTGAGAGTATGCGTGCGAGCGCATCAATAAATATATTAATAGCTTTAGAGGCCTCTGGATCCTTATTAGTCGCAAGTGAAACAACCTCTTCAGGAGTCAATTTCTTATTTGTGAGTGACTCATATATAAATGCAATTCCTGCACCAGAGAGCACATCTTCTAGGACATCAAATCTATTGCCATTGAGTTCTAATCCCTCAAAAACTTTTGAGAATAAGAAGGTTGTATTCCCAACCTCTGTAGGAAAAACAACATTGTCAGAGATAAATGCTGCTCCAAGACCCGTACCTGGCCCCAACATCAAAGAAGTATTGTTAAATCCTTCGCCTCGTTGAATGTATTGAATCTCTTCAGGCTTTGTCGTATGAAGACTAAAACCAATAGCTTCCCAATCATTTAAAAGGTGACAAGACTTTAAATTAAATTTATCTTTGACATCATCAGCGTCAATATGAAATTTACGATTAGTCATCGTAATAGAATTATTGATCTTTGGTCCAGCGACAGAAAATACTGCATGCTCAATAGGTCCATAGAGATTAATGATCCCACCGATTATTTCATCAAAATTTTTCAGACAATCTAAACTTTCTTTCTTAGCAAAACGGATCTCGCTAGAACCTATGCTTGCGACTGCTGACCTAAAATTTGTTCCACCAATATCAACAAGAAGCGAATTCTCAGGGCTTACACTCATAATGTTTCCTTACCAAAAATACCAATACGTTATGGCTAATATTATTGCGATGATGACAACATTGACATTAAATGAAGTACTTGTTTTAAAACTGACATCACTTAAGTTAATGGCCTTCTCCTGAACCCCAAGGTTTTGAATGGCTACTGTTATATAACAACTCAAACCCGATGCAATAAAGACAGCCCCCATTCTATGAATAAAGGGATATTCGGGAAGTATGAAAAATATAACAATAGACAATATTAAAGATACGAGCGCAGCAACCAATACACTCATCGTCGTTGCCCTATTCCAAAATAGAGCTACAAGAAATATAACAAGAATCCCCGGTGTGAAAAAGCCTGTGAAATTCTGAATGTATTGAAACGCAGATTCCATACTCCCGAGCAATGGCTGTGCACAAAATACAGCGATTACAAGCGATATCCATGCGGTGTTTCGTCCAATGGATACAAGTTTCTTTTCGCTATTTTCTTGTCCTGCAAAAGCACGATAGATGTCCATGGTAAAAATCGTACTGATGCTATTCGTCATAGAAGCTAGCGATGAAACAATAGCTGCTACTAATGCAGCAAAGGTTAAGCCTAGCAGTCCATTAGGTAACAAAGACATCATCATTGGGTATGCTTGATCTGATACTTCTAAGTCTGCAAAAAGCAATGCCGCACAGATACCTGGCAGTACCACCACAAAGGGCATAAGAAGTTTGAGATAAGCGGCAAATATGACCCCTTTTTGAGCTTCAGCTAATGATTTAGCACCTAAAGCCCTTTGTGTAATGTATTGGTTGAATCCCCAGTAGGCAAAGTGAGCAATCCACAGACCGCCGATTAAAACCCAAACACCTGGAAGATCTGAATAGGCAGGATTTGTAGTATCCAGAATAATGTCAAATTTTTCAGGTAATGAATTATAGACCACAGACAAGCCAGCAAGAATTCCGTCACCAGCGCCAATTTGACTAAGAGCTATATAAGATACAGCTAATCCACCAAATATGAGCAAAACAACTTGGATAATATCAGTCATCGCAACCGCTTTAAGGCCACCCCATAAGGAATAAGCCAGCGATAGTAGAGCTAAAAAGACAAGTCCAGAAAAAAGACTAATCCCTGTTAAAGAATTAATAACAAGAGAACCAAGCCATAAGACGCTGGTTAGATTAATAAATATGTAAACTCCAAGCCAAAAAAAGGCAAGCACAAGGCTTACCCTGCTATCAAATCGAGACTCTAAGAATTGAGGCATCGTAAATATTTTCTTTTCAAGAAAAAGAGGGAGAAAGTATTTAGCCATAACGATCAATGCAATGGCAGCGGTTAACTCATAAGTTGCAATCGCTAAACCCACAACAAATCCCTGGCCTGACATTCCAATTATTTGTTCTGCTGAAATATTGGCTGCAATTAAGGAAGCACCAATGGCCCACCATGGGAGCGACCTTCCTGCTAAAAAATAATCATTTGAGTTTCGCTCCTCATTATCTTTTGATCGAGAGACGTATTGAGCAACTGTAATTAATCCGATGACATAGATACAAAATATAAAAATGTCTAATCCGTTAAAAACCAAAATGGACCCCTAAAAAAGATATCGTTGTCATTGTAGCAAAATATTTTTTAATTCATAGTATGATTAAGCATTAAAATCATGGCCAAAATGAAAAATATTACTATCACGGATGTAGCTAAAGATGCCGGAGTGTCCATCAAGACTGTCTCTCGCGTTATCAATCAAGAAAAAGAAGTCGCTGCCATTACGCGTGAAAAAGTTCTTAAATCTGTAAAAAAACTAGACTTTAAACCTAAC
>Ga0222714_10004432_pt1 | contig 13744 bp, 14 predicted proteins | sample C33_3DmetaG_FD_165048 | JGI IMG/M metagenome (GOLD analysis project Ga0222714, IMG submission 165048) | Estuarine water microbial communities from San Francisco Bay, California, United States - C33_3D | ecosystem: Environmental > Aquatic > Marine > Unclassified | place: USA: California... | reverse complement strand
TAGGAGTCACAGCCCAGTCGCTCGGCCAGTTCTTTTAAGCGATTCGAATTCGAGCTATTTGGTGAACCTACAACCAGCAGCAGGTCGCATTCGAGTGCAAGCTGCTTTACTGCGTCTTGGCGATTCTGAGTGGCGTAGCAAATATCTTTTTTACGCGGCCCTTCGATTGTCGGAAACCGCTCGCGCAGCGCATCGATAACAAGCGACGTATCGTCCATCGAAAGGGTCGTTTGCGTAACGTAGGACAAGTGATCAGGGTTTCTAACCTCGAGTTTCGCCACGTCCTCAACTGACTCAACTAAATAAATACGACCCCCTTTAAGGCTTTCATATTGCCCCATGGTGCCCTCAACTTCGGGGTGGTTCTGATGACCTATAAGAATGCACTCGCGCCCTTCTTGGCTGAACTTGGAGACTTCTAGATGCACTTTAGTCACTAGTGGACACGTCGCGTCGAAAACGCGAAACCCTTTGGCATCGGCTTCGGACTTTACGGCCTGTGAGACACCGTGCGCACTGAATATAACGATCGCCTGACGACCGAGTGAATCCTCAGAGGGAATATCTTCTAGCTCATCAACAAAAATAGCACCGCGTTCGCGCAGCGTCTCAACCACAAATTTATTGTGGACGACCTCATGACGGACGTATATCGGCGCGCCATAAATATCTAAAGCGCGATTAACTATATCGATCGCTCGATCAACGCCCGCGCAAAATCCTCGCGGATTAGCAAGTCGGATAGTGGGATTCGACGCTGTCGTGGTCATAGAGAAATCCTTGTACGCAAGCCTTTACGAGAGCGACACCGCGGTTGTTCCAGGCGGTATAACTGAAAGCACTTTCGCACGGAAGACAATCGGCTTGCCTGCAAGCGGGTGATTAAAATCAATCTCAATTGTTGCCTTGTTTAATTTGGTCACGACGCCGGGTAAGTCGCCTCCGCCGGGATCTTTAAACGATACGATGGTGCCAACTTCTGCTGGATTCAAAGGGTCTTCGATAAGACTTTTAAATTTGGACACAGGGAAGCTGTGAACATTACGCGGATTCGATTCGCCGAATGCGAGTTCGGGCGGCAGCGTTACATCGAGCTCGCTTCCGACGGTCAGGCCCAGAAGAGGCTCTTCGAACCCAGGCAGCAAATTGCCATCGCCGACGTGAAACGTTGCCGGTTTGCCGGCGAAATTAGAATCGACTATATCCCCCGTCGTTAGCGACACCGAGAAATGCAGCGTGACCCTTGAGCCCTCTACGATCGCATTGTCTCCACTCATTTCACCCAGCCTCTTCCGTTCTACACCGCGATGTCTCGCGCCTGTCGATACTTAAACGCCTGTGTTGGCGCACCGAACAGGATACGCCTACACACGCGTTTTAGGTCGCCGTGGCCCCTCGCCCGCGTTCGCTAAGCAAAATGTCTTACTTCGCCGTCGCCCGAAATATTATCAACGCAGCGCTTACAGATAGTCGGATACGCGGGCTCCGCGCCGACATCTACGGTGTGATGCCAGCAGCGCTCGCATTTTTCTTCACCCGACGCGGAAATTTTAAGCTTGAGTCCATCGAGCTCGGTGCTCGCCGCCTCTGCAGGCGCCGCATCGAGGGCGTGAACCGTCGCACGCGAATTGATCAACACGAAGCGCAGCTCTGAGGCTAGCGATTGGAGCGTAGCGGCGAGGTCTGGCTCGCAGTACAAATCGACTTCGGCGCTCAAATTGGCATTGACCACCTTAGCCGCTCGCTGGACTTCAAGCTCCTTATTCACTGCATTCTTCACATCGATCAGCTTACGCCAGAAGGCATCGCTATGCGTTGACGATTCTGGAAGGCGCTCCAAGCCGTCGCCGAAATCTGAAAGGAACACCGACAGCGGGCGATCGCCGGGAATAGCACACCAGATTTCATCGGCCGTGAAGCTCAAGATTGGCGCGATCATCCGGCTAAGCATTTCGACGACATGATGCATCGCGGTCTGCGTAGAGCGTCGCGCGAGTCCGTCTGATTTACAGGTGTATTGACGATCTTTGATGACATCCAAATAGAAACCACCGAGTTCGTTTACACAGAAATTGTGAACGCGTTGATAAATATTGTGGAAATTATACTTGTCATAGTGATCGACAACTTCCTCTTCGAGCAATTGGCATTGCCGCACTATCCAGTAGTCGAGACCGATCATGTCAGCGGGGTCAACACTGTCGGTTGCAGGCTCGAAGCCGTTGAGATTCGACAGCATAAACCGCGCGGTGTTACGAATACGGCGATAAGAGTCTCCGACGCGCTTGAAGATCTCGTCAGACACAGTCATCTCGCCGCGATAGTCCGTCGCGGCAACCCAAAGGCGGAGGATATCGGCGCCTTGATCTTTGAAGATCTTCTGTGGCGCCACAGTGTTGCCGAGCGATTTCGACATCTTGCGGCCATCGGCATCCACATAAAAGCCGTGAGTAAGCACCTGCTTATAAGGTGCCGTGCCATTCATCGCGACGGCCGTTTTGAGCGACGATTGAAACCAACCGCGATGCTGGTCCGAGCCTTCAAGATAGAGGTCTGCGGGGTACTGCAGTTCACTGCGTTGATCGACAACGGAGAAATGGCTCACGCCCGAGTCGAACCACACATCGAGCGTGTCGGTAACCTTCTCGTAAAGTGCTGCATCCACGGCGCCAAGCAGGTCAGCGGCGTCGAGCTCGAACCACGCATCTATTCCTTTTTTCTCGATTTTCAGGGCCACTTCTTCGATAAGTCGCGGCGTATCTGGATGCAGTTCCTGTGTTTCCTTGTTGACGAATAGCGTGATCGGAACACCCCAAGTACGCTGACGCGAGACGCACCAGTCTGGGCTACCCTTGAGCATCAACTCGATGCGCGCCTTGCCCCATTCGGGGATCCATTTCACACCGGCTGCTGCCGCGAGGCTGTCTTTAAGCAAGCCTTTTTCGCTCATGCTGATAAACCACTGCGGCGTGGCACGGTAGATCAAAGGCGTCTTCGTTCGCCAGCAGTGCGCGTAGCTGTGAGTAATCGTCTCGCGGCGCACCAGTGCACCCGCTTCGTCTAATTTAGCGATTATCGCCTCATCGACTTTGTAAACGTGCTGTCCCGCAAACTCACCCGCGCCGGTGGTGTAGATGCCGTTTTCATCGACGAGATTTAGCGTACCGATGCCGTTGGCGCGGCCCACATTGAAATCGTCAACGCCGTGATCGGGCGCCGTATGCACGGCGCCGGTTCCGGCATCGGTAGTGACGTGGTCGCCCAAAATGATGGGCACTTCGCGTTCGACGAAGGGGTGTCTGAGTGCCTGCTTGTCTAGCAGCTCGCCCTTCACACTGCCGAGGGTTTGGAAATCACTGCAGCCATAGCGCGCCATGATGCCTTCGACCATGTCGTTGGCGAGCACTAGAAGCTCTTCTCCCGCGCCCAAATCACAGCGCACTAGCGCATAGTCGAGCTCTGCGTTCAAGCTCACCGCCTGATTCGCTGGCAAAGTCCAAGGCGTTGTTGTCCATATCACAACGCTCAACTCTTCCTTGGCGCCGTCAGCGCCAAAAACCGCGAGGGCACCGGCACGGTCAACTACGCGGAAGCGCACATCGATCGCAAACGACTGTTTGTCTTGGTATTCGACCTCGGCCTCAGCGAGCGCCGATGCACCGACGACACTCCAGTAGACCGGCTTATAGCCTTTTACTAGGTGTCCGTTGCCGGCGATCTTGCCGAGGGCGCGCACGATATTGGCCTCAGTCGCGAAGTTCATCGTGAGGTAGGGGTTTTCCCAATCGCCGAAGACGCCCAAACGGATGAAATCACGCTTCTGAATCTCTACCTGTTTGGCTGCGTATTCACGGCAGGCTGCGCGGAAGTCGGCATGCGAGATTTTGACGCCCGCCTTCCCTTTCTTCTTTTCGACATTGTGCTCGATAGGCAGGCCGTGACAATCCCAGCCAGGAATATAGGGCGCGTCGAAGCCGCTCATAGACTTCGCTTTAACCACGAAGTCCTTAAGCGATTTATTAATCGCGTGGCCGAGATGGAGCTCGCCATTCGCATAGGGCGGGCCGTCGTGAAGGATGAATTTTGTCTTACCGATATTCTTGTCGGCGATGCGCTGATAAATATCGAGTTTCTGCCAGCGAGCGAGCATTTCTGGCTCCCGCTGCGCCAGGCCGGCCTTCATGGGGAATTCAGTGAACGGCAGGTTAAGCGTTTCTTTTAAGTTGAGGCTGTCTTGATTGTTGCTCATGGTTTCACTTCTTGTTGTAGGCGAGCGAAGCCACTACCTCGCTCTGCTCTTAAATTTGCTAGGGAAGAATTTTTAGTTGCCACGTCTAGTCGTGGTTTTCGCTAATAATTAGTTCGCGCACACGCGCGATATCCTCCTCTAGCTGGTGCTTAAGCGCGTCTACCGAGTCGAATTTCATCTCGTTACGCACCTTCGCGACGAAGATGATTTCAAGTGTTTCACCGTACAAATCCCCGCGAAAATCGAGGAGATGCGCTTCTAATAATGCACCGCCCTCTGCTTGGACTGTAGGACGGAAGCCTATGTTTACCGCCGCGGGCAACAGCACGTCGTCCAAGCGCGCATAGCAAGCAAACACGCCGAGCAGAGGCATTTTTAAGCGCTTAGGATCGATATTGCAGGTTGGGAAACCAATTTGCCCGCCAAGCTGCTGCCCCTTTATTACTTCGCCTTTTATTGTGTATTTGCGGCCGAGCAGCTGCTCTGCGAGAGCGAAATCGCCTGCCTCGAGGCAGTCCCGCACATAGGTGCTCGAGATACGCTGCCCATTGCGTTCATAGGCCGCCGACTCTAGGACTTCGAACCCGTGGTTGGCGCCTTCGCGCTTCAGGAGCGCAAAATCGCCTCTCCTTTTATTACCAAATTTAAAATCATCTCCTACGATAAATGCAGCGATGCCTAGCCCGTCGACGAGGATGTCGCGAATATACGCCTCAGCACTCAGTTCGCTTAACTGCTTGTCGAACCTTAATACTAGGGCGAAGTCGACGCCAAAGCTCTCGATAAGTGCAAGCTTCTCGTCAATAAGCGAAAGTCGTGCTGGACAGGCACTAGGGTCGGAGGTGAAGAATTCTTCAGGGTGCGGCTCGATAACAATCGCGAGAGCCGGAAGATTGAGTGCCTCGGCTTTCTGCTTGAGCTGATCTAAGATCAGCTGGTGCCCAAGATGCACGCCATCAAACTTGCCGATAGTCGCGACACAGCCCTGCTGGTGCTGTGAAAAGGTATTGGGGTCGTCGATGACGATCATAACTAAGGCTGCGCGTTGTAAACCTTGGAGTATACCCCCAAACTCGGTTTTTTTCTTCCTCTGACAGAGGGTTTTGAGGAGGTTGTGCTATCCCGATCGCAAGCTAGGCGGCGCGCCAGCGGGCCATCCCTCGCGTGAACAAGACTCTCGAGATGACCAGCAGTCCGATGATAAGAACGCCCTGACCGATAAGGGTGTTCACCACCGAGATAGTCTCTGGGCGTGAGGCAAGCGAATACAGATTATGGGCAGTGGCAGCCGCAGCAACGAAGACGAGAAGCGACAAAAGAAGCTGCAGGGAGGCGATTAACTTTTGCATGTCGGATAGGGCTCTTTCAAATGCGAGGCGGGTAGTATACCGGCCGGCGCTGCCTGCGTCATGCATCGGCACCCTTACCTTCCTTCTTCAATTGCTATTTAAACTGCGATCTGAGCGCTGCAGCGCCTGTGGCAGGCGCGGCGATGCGCTGCTATCCTTTCGCTTCAGCCTCCGGATCGATGCAATGCTCTCTAAACTGTTTCTTACTCTCGGGATAATCCTCTTAGCCGCCTTAGTTCTTAAGCGCAGAGCGACGCCCAAGTCCGGCCCTCACCACGCTGAAACACCTCCCCAAAGCGGCGGTTCGAAGCAGAAAATCTCCGAGCTCCGCTTGGCCGCCTACCTTTTCCTAGCCATTATGCTCGGCCTTGGCGGTGTCGTTTCTGTGCAGAAATGGCGTGACGACCACACCGTTGTCACCATTAAGCTCTACAGCGCCGGTGAGTCGATCCCCACGGAGTATCAAGCCTTTAAATTCGAACTCGGCGCTCGGAGTTTTACCACAATCGATGGCCTGCAGGTCGTTGTCGCCAATGACGAACGCATGGAGTTGAGCGGCCTCGATTAGTAACCGCTATTAGTCAACCTCAACGTCTATATCGATTTCGGACAGCTCATCAATGTCGAATTTTCTCGCCAGCGCGCCAAGATCCTCAATGCTGATGTCGCCAACTATGTTGACCAAGACTGTTTCGCTTTCCTCCGCGGCCATGATGGCGATGCCATAGATAAGGTCTGCGTCGTCGGAGAGGCGAAAGTAAATGTCTACATGGTTTTCATCCTCTCGCACCCTGACCACTCGCTCCCAGCCCTGAGCGTCTAGTTCATCCGCCAATAACGACATTGAGCTCGCTATTTCATCAACATCGATATCTCTGCTCTCAAACACGTTGACGTTGACCCTGAGCAGCTTGGATACAAATGACGCTGCTTGTTCATCCTCTTGCTTGAGCAGATTGGTCACCATGTTCAAAAGCGGTGTCTTAAGACTGATTTGCACAGTCGGTTCGGCGCCAGCGAAACCCGACAATGTAGAAAAGTCGACGAAGCCCGGGTGATCATTGATCGTCGACTGCCCCTGAGCGCTCATGCTCAGGCCGACGGTTATGAGTAACGCGATTAGTAATTGGATACTTCTATTCATTATCATTACCTCTTCCCGCAATGCGGCTAGGTTTAGAATTGCGCAGCCCTTAAATCGGTCCTGCCTGTCGATCTTCATTGCTACTAAAACTCGCTCTTCTCAGAGAGCTGTTAACACTCTGCTGCAACGGCAGCACCACGAAACGTTCGCCTATCATCGTCTCTGTTTGTTGACTCACTCTGTTTAAGTAGTCGATTGCCGTGTTCAGTTCCTCTAGAGCCATGCGCACCTGTTCAGCGTCAAACGCAGCAGGGGTAACCGGCGGGGTCTCTGCGACCGGACTTGACGACGCGACGGCCACGACTGGCTGCAGCGGATTTTCGCCCCCCGGCGCCATCACACCCGGCGCCATAACAATAGCCACTGCAATCACCAGCGCGCTCACCGCGGCAAATCCGATAGTCAGCGGCAACCGGTCTCTAAAGAATTGATCAAGCTGCGCGAAGAAACCCACGCCAAGCGGCAGTCGGGTGGCTTCTGCCGATGCACCCTCACTGCCCTCGACGCGCTGAGTCGCGCTTTGCGCGCTTATCGCCAGAAGGTTATCGACGAGTGCATCGCTGCAATCGACTTTGGGTAGGTCGAGCACGGATTCATAGAGATTCTGCGCATAGCGGAGCTCGTGCGCGCAGCCAGAACATTCGGCGACATGTCCGACAAATGCTGCGTGCTGATCACCTTCGAGCTCTCCATCCAAAAATGTATCTATTTGGAGCTGCATGGCATAGCACTGTGTCTGTTCAGAACTCTTATTCATTTGCTGTTCCACCTTAATTTCTTTGTCACTCTTTTTCTCTGTCTCTCTGTCTCTCTGTCTCTCTGTCTCTAGAACCGCGCCGTAAGAGGGTTAGGTGATCTCTTCGAACCGCAGACGGAGCTGAGGATCTGCACGGAGTTTACGACGCGCCCTGTGCAGATAAACCTTGACCTGACTCGCATTCATTTCGAGGCTCTCCTCAATATCTGCGTAGCTCAGCCCCTGGATATCACGCATCACGAGAATCGACCGGAAAGGGTCGTCTAGCTGCCTTATCGCCTCGGCGAGGCTCGCGGTCAGTTGGTTATTCTTAAGCACGTCAAACTGAGAGTTTTCAGCCGCCTGCGCCTCTACGTCGACGGCCTCATCTATCGACTCGTTTCTTGTCTTGCGACGCCTCACGAAATCGATAATCGCGTTATGGGTCACTCGCAGCAGCCAAGACAACTGCTTATCTGGATCGATTTTTGGCCAATGATGCCAGAGTTTAACGAACACCTCCTGCGCGATATCGTCGGCATCGGCAGCCGAGCGCAGGCTGTAGCGCGCTAGCGTCACGACGCGTTGACGGTGTTTTTCTATCGCTTGTTGGAATTCGATTTGCATATGATCTTAAAGACGCGGGGGCCTAAAAAAAGTTACATCGGTAAAGATAGCAGCAGGGAGAAAAATTAGAGAGCCAGAATTTTCAGTGCGAAAGCGCAGGAGATGACTTGCTAAGGCGCCGAGTTAGATGCGAGCGAACGAAGTCTTATAGGGAGGCGAAAACGCGCACCAAGGCCCCGCTGCGGAGGCCTCAGTCGTGCGCGTGTTTCTAGAAGCGGTCTTCTTCAATCCAGTAATTGGTGACGACGCCGTTAGTGAATTCGATCGAAAGCGTCTCCACCCGCTCTTGCTCAACATCAAACGAGAACAGCAGGAAAACATCCACCTCGGTATCTTTCTCAGAGATATTACGGTACTTCCAGATCTCGGTGCCATCGGCATACTTTAGCTTGGTGACAGGGTCGCCGAAGGAGCTGCGCACCCACTCTCCATCGCTGCGGCCTAACTGCAACCGCGAGACGTCGCTCTCGCTCCATACCTGCTGCACTGAATCTGAGTCGGACTCGACCGTGACTAGGCAGCCATTTAGAAGCAAGCCTAGGGTAAAAACTGTTATCGCTCTGATCATAATCGAACCCTCTATTTTGCCGTTCTTAGCTAGTTTGAATTGCCGGTGTTCAGTCTCTAGTCTGGAAAGTCGAGTTTTTTCTAGAAAGTCGAGTTTCTTCTAGAGAGCTTCTTTTTAGACAGTGGAGCCTCTTCTAAAAAGTCGAGCTTCTTCTCTGCATTTTTGATCCAACTTACCGCGGTGACCTCGATTGCGGCATTGTCTTGGTGTTAACGCACGCGGGGCGCGAATGTTACAGCTTAATGGACAGCGCTGCGACGCCCGGTCACGACATTCAACTTTACGTTTAAAGAGTAATGTCAACGGACTGAACCTTTGCTGAACGCGCCCCTCATCGCATGCTAAGCTTATTCCTTCTATGTCTGCGACACATCGAATGAGTGAGATCCCCCGCCAATGCCCACAATTCAGAATAAACGCCCTGCGGTGAGACAAAGCGCTCGCCCCTCGCCATCTGTGACCCCTCGCCAATCGCGCCTCACTCGGCTCTTCCCGATCCTTGCCATAATTATCGCCGCTGCAGGCGCGCTAGAGCCGGACAGCTTTGTGGCTTCTCAATTTATGATTGTCCCGTTACTTGCCTCGATTATGTTCATGATGGGGCTAACGCTCACCCGCGAGGATGCGGCGCGCATCGCGCTCGACCCGCGCCCGGTTGCGGTAGGTGTTGCCCTTCAGTTTCTACTCATGCCGATCTTAGCACTGACGCTCGCGAAGCTCTTGCAGCTATCCACGCCGCTGACCGTGGGAATGGTCCTCGTTGGCAGCTGCGCCGGAGGCACTGCGTCCAATGTTATCTGTTTTCTGGCACGCGGCGACGTGGCGTTATCGGTGAGCATGACTTTCGTGTCGACGCTCATCGGCGTCGTTGCGACGCCCTTACTGAGCCAGTTCTATCTGGCCGAACAGGTTGACGTGGACGAAATGGCGATGATCAAGAATCTGCTGCAGATCGTGTTTGCCCCTGTCCTCATCGGCTTCGGCTTTCGTGCCTTACTGCCTCGGGTGAGCGCTGCGTTACAGCCGGTGCTACCGTTATTCTCGGTGATCTGCATTTTGCTCATAATCGGCATTGTCGTTGCGCTCAATGCACCCCAGCTTCGGGGAATTGGTCCACTGATCGTCTTTGCCGTTATCCTTCACAACGCCCTGGGCATCGCAGGGGGCTTCACCTTAAGCCGGCTCTTCGGATTCGATCTTACCCAAAGCCAAACCATCGCAATCGAGGTCGGCATGCAGAATTCCGGGCTCGCGGCGGCGCTTTCGCTACAATTTTTTTCAGCAACCGCCGCCCTTCCTGCGGCTATTTTTAGTATCTGGCATAACATTTCTGGCGCGTTGCTCGCAGGGCACTGGGGACGTCAACGAGACTCCTTGAAGTACCTGCTAGCAGATATCAAAGACAGCGAGATCGATGGAGCTTAGACCGATACCATGTTACAGTTTTAAAGCTGATTGTCGCCGCAAACGCACCAAAATAGGGCGTTTGCGGAAAGTTACGCCCGACAAACGCAACAAATGCGACACCCTATTTCGAACCAATCATTTGGCGTCTAGCCCAAAGCAACGCGCCGCAGGAGATCGACGTGAAACTAGTGACAGCGATAGTAAAACCCTTCAAGTCAGACGACGTAAGAGAGGCGCTATCCGAAATTGGCATCAGCGGAATGACGCTGACCGAAGTGAAAGGATTTGGTCGCCAAAAGGGGCACACCGAGTTGTACCGCGGCGCCGAATACGTAATCGACTTCCTGCCTAAGGCGAAAATCGAAGTTGCCGTCGAGGATGGCATTGTCGATCAGGTCATTGAAGCAATCTGCAAAGCTGCCAACACCGGGCAGATCGGCGACGGAAAAATCTTCGTCAGCAACCTCGAGCAAACGATCCGTATTCGTACCGGCGAGACCGGTAACGACGCCCTTTAGCCTCCAAGAAAAACAAGGCAATGACTGACATGAAAGCTCTTCAAAAAATCGCCGCAGCGGCGTTTCTCTATGCTGTGCCAAGCGCCGTTTTCGCGCAGGAAGCAGCAGAATTAAATGGCGCCAATACTGCGTGGATTCTGACTGCTACGGCACTTGTTCTGTTTATGACGCTACCCGGCCTTTCATTGTTTTACGGCGGGCTTGTGCGCACGAAAAACGTTCTGTCCGTGTTGATGCAGTGTTTCGCGATTGCCGCTGTGATTTCGGTGCTTTGGCTCATTGCCGGCTATAGTATTGCCTTCGGCCCCGCCGAGTCAGCCTATTGGGGCGGTCTGAGTAAGGCGCTTTTCAACGGCATTACAGTTGACTCACTTGCAGGCGATATTCCTGAGAGTGTTTTTGCCACTTTCCAAATGACCTTCGCAATTATCACCCCTGCATTAATGGTTGGCGCATTCGTCGAGCGCATCAAATTCTCATCGATGCTCCTCTTTTCGACACTTTGGACACTGCTCGTCTACTTCCCCGTCGCCAACTGGGTATGGGGTGGAGGATGGCTCGGGCAGATGGGGCTCATCGACTTCGCTGGTGGCACCGTCGTGCACGTCACCGCGGGTGTTGGCGCGCTTGTGACCGCGTTATTTTTGGGTCCCCGCACAGGATTTCTTACGGCACCCATGATGCCGCATAATTTGACTATGAGCTTCACTGGCGCCGGCATGCTTTGGGTTGGCTGGTTCGGATTCAATGCTGGCAGCGCCCTTGCGGCAGACGGTAGCGCCGGCATGGCAATGCTGGTGACCCACCTTTCCGCGGCAACCGGCGCCGTTACGTGGATGGCGATCGAATGGCTTAAATATGGCAAGCCCAGTGGCCTCGGCGCGATAACGGGCATGGTCGCAGGTCTTGCGACCATCACCCCCGCGGCCGGCTCGGTTGGCCCCGCCGCCGCTCTGCTTGTCGGCCTCTCTGGTGGCATCGTCTGCTACTTCTGCACTACGTATCTAAAGCAGAAAATGCGCATCGATGATTCCCTCGACGTTTTCCCCGTGCATGGCGTCGGAGGCATTGTTGGCACTCTCCTCGCCGGTGTGCTCGCCTCGGATAATCTAGGCATCCTCAGCGGCAATGGGCTGGCTGAGGGTATGACAATTGGCTCGCAGTTCTTGGTGCAAGCGATCGGCATTGTCATCGTCGGCCTATTTACCTTCGTCTTGACCTTCGGGTTGCTTAAACTCGTCAGTGCGCTCACAGGCGGCATCCGCGTGTCAGCGGAGGAAGAGCAGATCGGACTCGATATCGTCGACCACGACGAAAAGGGCTACTCGATGTAGCCCTTGTTAGTCGCTTTTACGCAGGGTTGTAATGGCGTAAACCAGCTTGTTGCCGTCGAGGTCTTCGAAATGTGTCGCAATGAGACAGGTTGAGCGACCGTCTTTGATTAATTCGCCGCGCAGCTTAAAGCGCGGCCCGAGAACCGGAGCAAAATAATCGATTCGCATGTTCACCGTGGCAGACCATTTGAACTGCTGCTGAGAATCGAATAACGTGCGCACAGTCCAGATCGAGATCATGTCTACATAGGTTCCAGTGAAGCCGCCAAAGAGTTGATCGCGAGGATTAAGCAAATGATTGGGCAGGTGCGCTTCTACCTCGACGAGCCCCCGCTCTTCGCGCAGAATTATCCATTCGCGCGATTCAAGCAAGTCTCCCGCATTGTGTCCTGGCTTAAGAAAGATCGGTCGGTCGTCGTTCGCGTCAATCATCTACTTTTCCTGTTCTTTTTATTATCAAAACTCTTTCTTGCAGCTGAACTAACGTTCGCTTCGAATCGCGCTTCTGGCTTATAAACGCGCGCCAACTAGTTTGCGCGCGCCTCCAAGAGAGAATAAATACGGTTGATCGCGCGTGGATCGACACCCGGCGCGCGGATCTGCGCGAAGTTTTCTGAATGATTGGTCATATCCAACGTCTCGGCAGCCGTGGCGGCGTCAATGCCCGCGGCATACATGTCGCTCGCCTTCACCCAGAGATCTCGAAGATAGGCTTGAAAATCATGAATAGGCTTGCGAGTGCGCATCACAGGCCCATGGCCTGGCAGCCAAATCTCGAAGTCTAATTCTTTCAACCCATCTAAAGTTGCTGGCCATTCGTCGACGTGCCCATCACCCATGTAGGCAACACCGGGCAACATCATGTCGCCAGTGAATACGATCTTTTCGTCCGGCAACCACACCAACACATCACCGCCGGTATGAGCGCGGCCAAAGTGGCGCAATTGAATTTCACGACTTCCTCCTTCGAGGGTTTGAAACAGCGTCATTTTCGACTCGAGGGTTATATTTGGCGGTGTAGGCACGATTTCCTTTATCGCCTCCATATAGTCCCGTTGAACCTTCGCCTGCTGAAGCAACTGCTCACGACGCTCGCCGCTCGATGCGTCTGCCGCCTGTCGCTCTAAACTACGAACCGTGCCCGGGACGGGATCGGAGAAACTCTTAAACGTAACCTCCTCTAATACATTTCCAGCCTCGCCATTGAGCTTCTTGCGCGTGTACTCATGACCAATGATTTCAACGCCAGGAGGAAAACTCTGATTCCCGTGCGCATGATCAAAGTGATAATGGCTGTTGACGAGGTAGCGGACCGGCTTATCGGTTAGCACTGACAAGGAATCGATTAGCGCCCTCGATGCCGCCGCAGTGACATGCGAGTCAACGAGCAGCGTGTCCTCTGACCCGACAAGCACGAGTGCATTACTCATCGTGTAGACACTACCACTGCCTGTTGCCAGCCACACACCGTCGGCGACTTCTTCGAAGCGATGCGAGGCAGACTCGCGTATCTCGCCTTGCGCAAGCGCCATGCTTGGCAAGACAAAAGCAACGATCACTGCGCTCAAGTAGCTTAGGGAGTAATTTTTACTGACTTTCTCTGGCAAAACGTTCTGCACTACGTTTCGCAATACGCAGTGGCTAGATGCCTTTTTATTTGGCTCTCTCATCGCGGTTTCCTTTCAATGTTTCCTTTCAAAATGATGGCAGGCTTTTTCTCAGAGTGAGTAACTTTTGTCGAAGCTAGTCGTCTAGATAAAACGAGACAGGAAAATAATCCGAGTAGACGTTAGCCCATAGCCCACGGCCTGT
>Ga0222714_10004431_pt1 | contig 13746 bp, 11 predicted proteins | sample C33_3DmetaG_FD_165048 | JGI IMG/M metagenome (GOLD analysis project Ga0222714, IMG submission 165048) | Estuarine water microbial communities from San Francisco Bay, California, United States - C33_3D | ecosystem: Environmental > Aquatic > Marine > Unclassified | place: USA: California... | reverse complement strand
GGGCAGCGAGGAAGGGATACCGTCCTCGTCCAGACGGGATGCTGCGATTGGCGTTTCCGGTGTCTCGCTGTGCCTTGACGGATCAGCCTCGGTTGCCGCCCGCTCGTTTACCGCAGCATCGAGAGTAGTCGGTCGCAAGCCCAGGTCTTCGATCCCGATCTCGCTGCCATCGCAAAACGCCAGCGCGCGCTCCAGGATGTTCTCGAGCTCACGCACATTCCCCGGAAACTCGTAAGTCGCCAGATACGCAGCGGCAGCCGGTGACAGCTCCGGAGCCTTGGACAGACCGACGCGCTGCGCGAGACGCTCAAGAATCGCCCGCGCAAGCTGGCCAATGTCGGCGGCTCCGCGATCGCGCAGCGGCGGCAGCTGCAACTCGATGACATTCAGACGGTAGTACAGATCCTGGCGAAAGCGTCCCGCCGACACGCATTCGGCCAGATCCTGATGGGTCGCGCTGATGATGCGAACGTCCACCGGCTCCTCGGTCGTGGCGCCGACTTTGCGGACCCGCTTCTCCTGGATCGCACGCAGCAGCTTGACCTGCATCGGTAACGGCAGATCTGCCACTTCGTCCAGAAACAGGGTGCCGCCGTCGGCCGCCTGGAAAAACCCGTCGCGATCCTGATCTGCGCCGGTGAATGCACCCTTGCGATAGCCGAAGAACTCGGCTTCCATCAGATTCTCCGGGATCGCCCCGCAATTGACGGCGACGAACGGCTTGCCGGCTCTGGCCCCCGAGTCATGCACCGAACGCGCGGCCAACTCCTTGCCAGATCCTGACTCACCGGTGATCGCGACCGGCGCCATGCTGCGCCCCAAGCGCGCGATCGAATCACGAACCGCTTGCATCGCCGGCGATGTGCCCAGCAACGGACTCCCGGCAGATGGCTGATCGGGAGCACCGGCCTCCTGGCCAGCGTCCAGCGCCGAGCGGATCAGATTGCGCAGCGCGTCGAGCGCGACCGGTTTGGACAGGTAGTCGAACGCGCCAGCCTTGAGCGCAGCGACCGCGTTGTCGGCGCTGCCATAGGCGGTGAGCACTGCGACCGGCATCTCCGGATGCTTGCTCGAAATCTCCTCGACCAATTCCAGGCCCAGCCCGTCCGGAAGTCGCATGTCGGTCAGGCACAGTGCGTAGGGCCTGGCCGCCAGAAACCGGCGGGCCTGCTCGAGACTCGCCGCACAATCGACGTCCAACCCCATGCCGATCAAGGTCAGCTCGAACAACTCGCGCAGTTCGGCCTCGTCATCGACGACCAGGATTCGCGCCGGGCGCCGGTTCACCACGGAAGACAGCGCGCTCACCGAGCCCCCGGAAGGATCACGAACGCTCCGGAATAGCGCCCACCGCCGGCGATCTGCTCATAGCGCAGCCCGGCACCGTTTGCGTTGCAAAATTCGCGCACGAGATACAGGCCAAGCCCGGTGCCGCGGCTTTCGGTGGTGAAAAACGGCTCAAACACATGCTCCATCATTTCGGGGGGCAATCCGGGACCATCATCGTAGACTTTCAATTCTAGTCGAGCCCCTCGGCCTTCCCCCCATTCAAGCCGCAGCGCGCCGGGTCGATCCGAACCGTAACGCAGCGCGTTCGACACCAGATTGGACATCACCTGGCGCAGATGCCTGGGATCGAACACGATCGGCTCGTCACTGCGCAGGGCCAGCTCAATGCGGGCGGCGTCCGCACCTTCAGCGGCAGTCACTTCGGCGACCAGCGTCTGCAGAAAGCCAGCCGCTTCGATGCGTTCCAGGGTCGGAGGCTCGCGCCTGGCGATCGACAGCACGTTCTCGACGATGCGATCGATCCTGACCGAACTGTCCTCGACGATTCTCGACAGTCGCTGCCCGAGCGGGTCGAGCTGGCGTTCGCACAGCAATCCGTTGGCATGCCGGATCGCGGCGAGCGGGTTGCGGATCTCGTGCGCGATCGACGCTGACAAACGCCCCATCGAAGCAAGCTTCAATTGCTGCGCACGCTCCTCGATGGTGCGCAGATCCTCGAGAATCAGGATGCTGTCGCGCCGAGCGTCTGACCACGGCCGAAGCAGCCGTACGCGAACCCGACGCTGCACGGTTTCGCCCGTTCGCGCATCGTCGATGCAGGTCAGCAAGGTTTCAATCGCGCTGTCGGCGGCGCCGTCCGGACCGGGCCAGTTCTCAAGCAGGGCCACGAGTTGCGGCAATGGTGCGGACGCGCCGAGCAGCGCCTGCGCCGAGCGGTTCATCACGCGCACCCGCCCCTGGGTGTCGAACACGACCACCCCCTGCTCGAGCTCCGAAATGACCAGGCGGTTGATCTCCAGTTGCGCATGCAGATCCGCGCCCCGCCGCGACGCCAGAGCCTCCTGCGTCGCGAGCCGGGTGGCGAGCCGATTCACCAGAAACGCCATCGCAAAGCAGGCTCCGCCAACCAGCGCAGCCGGTGGCAGCTGTCCCATGTCCTGCCATCCGCTCCCGGATGCATGCAGAACTGCGTCGCCCAGCACCAGAATGCTCGCAATCGCCGCAGCGAACGCCGCCCTCAACGCGCTGGACAAGACGGCCACGCCGCCGACCGCAGCAACCAGAAGCAGACCCACGCCGCTTCTCGCCCCGCCGGCGGCATGCATCAGCAAGGTCAGCAAGATGAGATCGCCTGCCGTCTGCAGCAACAACTGCAGCTCGAACCCTTTCTTGCGGTACCGGATCAGACCCAGCCAGCCGATCGCAACACCCAGGTAAACGATCGCGGTGCCGACGAACGCCTTGCGGCTGCCCGACGCGTCGACCAGTTCAACATGGCCGCCGAGCGCAATCAGCACGATCAGCAGCACTGCAAGCCCGAGCCGACAGATTGCCAGCAGGCGCAAGGACCGCCAGTTGGCCTGCTCTGCCGGCACAGGCTCCGCCCCAGGGGTGGTCGCGGGGCTCACGGGCAGCCTCGCGACCGGCCGGGAAAACGTTCAGCGGCGAGCGGCCTCATCGCGATGCGCGATGCTGCAAAAATACTGCCCACCGTGCGCAACCGCATCCGACTGCGGCACATGCACGCCACAATGGGCGCAACTGCGCATCGGCTCGCCTTGCTCGTCGCGTTCACGCTTGCGGGCCGCCTGCTGCGCCGCGCGTTCAGATCGACGCTGGGAGACCAGAAACAACCGGTATCCAAGGTAGATGGCCGCGCCAAGGATGATCCAAAACAGCAGTTTTCCCATCAGGCCTCAACGCTGCAGGATCACTTCGATGACGAACCGGGTGCCAACATAGGCAAGCAACAGCACGACGAACCCGGCAAGGGTGAGGCGCAATGCGGTTCGTCCTCGCCAGCCCCATAGCCGGCGCCCGACCAGCAGCGCACCAAATATCGTCCAGGAAAGCAAGGTGAAGATCGTCTTGTGATCCAGACGAAGCGGGCGTCCGAACACCTCTTCCGAAAACACGACTCCGGTCAGCGCGGTCAAGGTCAGAAGCAGGAACCCGACGCCAATGAAGCGAAACAGGATGCGCTCCATCGCCAGCAGCGCCGGCAGCCGATCGACCCAGCGCGACAAGCTCGGGTTCGACTCCCCCAGGCCGTGCAGCGCCCGTTCAGCGAAGGTCATCATCGTCGCGTGCAGTGCCGCGAGCATCAGCACACCGTAGGCGAGCGTGCCGGCAAGCAGATGCGGCACAAACAGCGGCCGGGAGCTTTCGGCGCTGAAGTCGGCCCCTGGAAAAAACAAGGGCAGCAGCGCGGCCAGCGCAGCCAGCGGCAGGGTGACCGCGCGCAGCGCCTCGGTGCGGATCGACAGGCCTTCCAGCCAGAGCATCACCACGCCGACCCAACATGTTGCCGATAGCGCCTGCGCAAATCCGAAGCGAATTGCCTCGCCGGTGACGATGGCCAAGACCAGGGACAGCAGGTGGGCGAGCGCGCCCGCCAGCACGAGCGCGGAGCCGCCCCTGCCTTGCGGCGCGTCGGCGACCGCAGTTTCGGCAGAGATCGCCGGGCGCACCGATCCCCGCCACGCCAGTGCATACAGCGAGGCTGCGAGCAAAGCCGCGATAACCAGTAAACTTGGCACTCGACGAGTTTACTCCAAGGCCATGCTCGAAAATCTTTCCCAGCGGCTCGCGCGGGTTGTCAAGACCATGCGGGGCGAAGCCCGCCTGACAGAAACCAACACGCAGGAGATGCTGCGCGAAATCCGCATCGCGTTGCTCGAGGCGGATGTCGCCCTGCCGGTCGTGCGTGACTTCATCGCGCGGGTCAAGGAAAAGGCGCTCGGCCAGGAGGTGCTGCAAAGCCTGACCCCAGGCCAGGCCCTGGTCGGAGTCGTCAACCGCGAGCTCACCGAGCTGATGGGCGGACAAGCCAGCGCGCTGAACTTCCAGACCCAGCCGCCGGCGATCATCCTGATGGCCGGCCTGCAAGGTGCGGGCAAGACCACCACCGTGGGCAAGCTTGCCAAGTGGTTGCGCGAAACCCAGCGCAAGAAGGTGCTGACGGTTTCCTGCGACGTCTACCGACCCGCCGCCATCGAGCAGCTCAAAGCGGTTACCGAACAGGCGGGCGCCGACTTTTTCGCCTCGAATCCGCGCCAGACACCCAACGAAATCGCCCAGGGTGCGCTGCAGTGGGCCCGCACCCACTACCACGACGTGCTGCTGGTCGACACCGCCGGCCGCCTCGCGATCGATGCGCAGATGATGGAAGAGATCCGCGCGCTGCATGCCCAGCTCGAGCCGATCGAGACCCTGTTCGTGGTCGATGCGATGCAGGGCCAGGACGCGATCAACACCGCCAAGGCGTTTGGCGAGGCGCTCCCGCTGACCGGCGTGGTGCTGACCAAGCTCGACGGCGATTCGCGTGGCGGTGCGGCGCTGTCGGTCAAGGCCATTACCGGCAAGCCGATCAAGTTTGTCGGCGTCGGTGAAAAACTCACCGGCCTGGAGAGCTTCCATCCGGAGCGCATGGCCAACCGCATCCTTGGCATGGGCGACATCGTGTCGCTGGTCGAGGAGGCGCAGCGCTCGGTCGACCAGAAAGCCGCCAAGGAGCTGTCCGACAAGCTCAAGGCCGGCAACCGGTTCGACCTGAACGACTTTCTAGCCCAGTTATCGCAGATGAAAAAGATGGGCGGGCTGTCCTCGATGCTCGACAAGCTACCCGCACAGTTTCAGGCCGCCGCCGGCCAGGCCGACATGGGCAAGGCGGAAAAGGAAATGCGGCGCATGCAAGGCATCATCCACTCGATGACGCCGGGCGAACGCACCAAGCCCGAATTGATCAAGGCCAGCCGCAAGCGGCGCATCGCCGCGGGCGCCGGCGTGCAGGTGCAGGAAGTTAACCGCCTGCTCAACCAGTTCGAGCAGATGCAAGGCATGGTGCGCAAGATGCAAAAAGGCGGTATGGCCAAGATGCTGCGCGGCATGAAGGGCATGATGCCGGGCATGCGCTAAGCCGCAGCGCAGCCGCGCGGGATCGGCCCAAGGTGCCGGGCGCGCTACTCGGATTCGAGCAAGCGGGCGCCGAACAACGGCCCGTCGTCATAGTGCAGCACCAGCATCCGGACCGGCGAATCGAGATCAGACGCAGCCGGTTCTCCAAGAATCCGGCACATCAGGCGCGGCCCTCCATCGTCGAGATCGACAACGCCGATCGCATACGGCGCATCGGCCGCGAACGCGCGCGGCACGACATGCACCCGGGTGAAGCTGTACAGCCGCCCGCTCGAGGCCAGCTCAACCCAGGCGATCTGACGGCTCCAGCAAGCGCGACACAGGTTGCGAGGCGGAAAGCTCATGGTGCCGCAGTCGTCGCACCGGGTGCTCACCAGGCGCCCGTCGGCCAGAGCGTCCCAGAACGGCCGCGTGAACGCCGAGACCCTGGGTGCGAACGGTCTGGCCCCCGGCATCCTGACTTGCGCCAGGCGAGTCATCGGCAGGCCTCCAGCACATGGACCAGCGCCGCGTTGTACTTGCCCAGCTCGCAGGCGGTCAAGGCCAGGCGCGCGCCCTGAACCTGCCGCGTCTGCGCGCGCCCGAGCAACTGCGTCACCGCTTCGACGAGGTCATACAAGGGCGTGACCTCGGGCGGATGGCCGCGCGACAGGCAGCCGCCGCAGGTATTGACCGGACGCCTGCCGTCGTAACGGGTGTCGCCAGCCTGCGCCGCGGGTGCCCCGTGCCCGCGCGGAAACAGCCCGAGCGCCTCGGTGCCGAGTGCCTCGACGATGGTGCACGGCGCGTAGACCTGAAAGGTATCGATGTCATTGAGCGAAACCCCGGCATCGGCAAGCGCCCGCGAGGCTGCCACGCGCAACGTCGCATAGTCGAGCGCATCGCCGGGTCGGTCCGAAATCTGATGCAGGCCTTCGTGCTCGAAGCCGCGCGACCGCACCCGTACATAGTCCCGCCCGCTTTCCCGGGCCAGGTCTTCACTGACCACCACCAGCGCAGCCGCACCATCGGCCCGCCCCGGCACCTCGAACAAACCGAGCGGCTCGACGATCGGCCGGGCCTGCAGCACCTCGTCCAGGGTCAGCGGACCTCGGTACTGGGCCAGCGGATTGCGGCGCGCATGCTCCCGATTCTTGATCGCGATCGACGCCAGGGTCGCGCGCGGCATCCGGTGCTCGTGCAGATAGCGTTGTGCGTCCATCGCGTACCAGGCGATCGGAACCGCACCAAACACTGTCTGAAAATCAACGTCGCCGGTGAGCCGGATGCTGTAGTCGAGATGCTCGGCGGTCGGCATCCCGGTCTCAAAGTGCACACCGACCGACAGCACGCAGTCGGCCAGACCCGATTCCACCTGCTGCAGCGCGACATCAAACGCGTGACCGCCAGTCATGCCATTGCCCAGGACCTGGATCACGCTCGAACTGGCGCGGATCCCGAGATGCGACGTCAGGAAGGTGTGGAAGTAGCACTGGCGGGTATGGTCGCCCGGATGCGCGACGACCACGCCGTCGACATCGCGCTTTTCGAGACCGGCCATCGCCATTGCGTCGAGTACAACACCGGTCGCCAGTTCGTGTTCGAGAATTTCCTGCCCACTGGCGGCGCGCTGATAGACGCCGACCGGAACGGCCGCGTATCCGAGGATTGCCGCGCTGCGCCTGATCGCGCCGCTGCTGCCACCGCTGCTGCCTTGCACCTGATGCGCCCCTTTCGTTGCCTGCCTGCTCAACGCTGCAGCCGGATCCCGGCCTTGTCGCGATCCCAAAGCGAATCACGGCGAGCGGCCGCATCCTGCTTGAGCTTGTACTTTTCGATTTTCTCGGTTGCGGTCTTGGGCAGCGCGTCGATGAATTCCACGAACCGCGGAACCATGAAGTGGCTCATGTTCGCATCGGCAAAACGCACGATCTCCTGATGCGTGACCTGCATGCCAGGGCGCAGCACCAGATACACCATCACCTCGTCCTCGCTCAGCTCCGAGGGCACCGCGATCGCCGCCGCTTCCAGCACCGCCGGATGACGCGACAAAATCATCTCGACCTCGTAGGCCGAGATGTTTTCGCCACGACGCCGGATCGCTTCCTTCTTGCGATCGACGAAATACAGATACCCGTCGGCATCGAGCCAGCCACGATCACCGGTGCGGAACCATCCGTCGGCAAATGCCTGCTCGGTCTCTTGCGGCATCCGGTAATAGCCCTTCATCATCGAGCCGGGCTGCAAGGGCATCAACTGGATTTCGCCGACCTCGCCGCAGGCAAGCGCCAGGCCGTTGTCGTCCACGATGCGCAGCCGTGATGCCTCGCGTCCGGCGCCCGCCGACCCGGCCTTTTCGGGCCGATCGTCCGGCAAAAAGGTGGTGACCGCATAGTTCTCGGTCATCGCGAACACCGACGTGAGCTTGACGCCATAGCGCTGCTGAATCTCGCGATACAAGGTCGGCTGAACCGGCACGACCATGCACTGCCGTAACGCGTGCCTGCGCTCATGCGGGCCCGGCGGCAACTGCATGATGATGTTGGTCATGGCCCCAAGCGAGTTAAATTGCGTGGCGCCGCTTTGTAGCAGTTCGTCCCAGAAGGCGCTCGCCGAAAAGCGCGGCGACAGCGCGATCGACGCGTCAGCCCACAATGCCGCGCAGCAGGAATACCAGAGTGCATTCGCGTGAAACAGCGGCAGGCAGACATACAGGACATCGTCCGACTGATAGCCAAAATCGGTCGCAATCGACCGGCCGATGCCCAGCCCCTGAGAATGCGGACACATGACCCCCTTGGACGGCCCGGTCGTCCCGGAGGTGTACATGATCAGATGCGTGTCGTCATAGCGCACCCGATCCGTTGGTGGCGCGGTGTCGTCATCCGCGACAACCTGCGCGAGCCGGCGCACCGAATGCCCCGCCGGCAGGTCCGGCAGCGGATCCTGAGAGTCCGAATGCACCAGGCACTCGCGCAACTTGGTCAGCCCGGGCGCAACCGCCTGCAGCCGGTCGAGCCACTGCGCGTCGATCACAAGACGGGTCGAATCCGAATGTTCGATGAAGTAGGCCAGCATGTCGCCCTTGGCCGCGGTATTGAGCGGAACCGCCACCGCGCCCAGCTTGCCGAGCCCCCAGATCACCCAGAGAAACTGCGGGCAGTTCGGCATCATCACCGCGACATGATCACCATGCCCGATGCCGAGCGCTGCGAAACCGTTTGCGTAGCGATTGCTCAGCGACTCGGCCTGCGCGTAGGTGGTCAGCTGTCCCTGCCAGCGCAAGAACGGTCGATCCCCAACCCGTGCTGCCCGGTCGGCCAGCACTTTCCCAATGGTTCGCTCCTCGAGCGGCAAGTCACCTGCCTGCATGGCGATTCAATCCCCTGGCAACGGGCGGCCACCGGTCGGCCATCGTCCGCGCGACCCGCAGTATCGCCGAATCACGCCAGCCGGGCGGAGCGAGTAAAATCGCGCACCATGAACGCACGCCAAGACACCGCCCTTCAAGACAGCGCCAAATCAGCCACGCTGCTCGCCGACTTGCGCACCCGCTTCTCAGGCAGGCTGCTAACCGATGAGTCCGACACCGCCCCGTTTCTGCTCGACTGGCGCAAGCGCTATGTCGGCAAGGCCATGGCCGTCGCCCAACCCGACTCCACCGAAGATGTCGCGGCTGTCGTGCGCTGGTGCGCCGAGCACCGGATTGCGGTCGTGCCGCAAGGCGGTAATACCGGCCTGGTCGGCGGCGGCGTGCCTGACGAATCCGGCCACTCGATCCTGCTGTCGCTGGCCCGGATGAACCGCGTGCGCGCGGTCGACACGATCAACAACACCATCACGGTCGAGGCCGGCTGCATCCTGCAGCATGTTCAACAGGCGGCGCGCGAGGCCGAGCGGCTGTTTCCGCTGTCGCTGGGCGCCGAAGGCTCCTGCATGATCGGCGGCAACCTGTCCACGAACGCCGGCGGCGTGCAGGTACTGCGCTATGGCAACACCCGTGAGCTGTGCCTCGGCCTGGAAGTGGTGACGCCGTCGGGCGAGATCTGGAACGGGCTGCGTGGTCTGCGCAAGGACAACACCGGCTACGATCTGAAGGACCTATTCATCGGCGCCGAAGGCACGCTTGGCGTGATCACCGCAGCCACGATGAAGCTCTACCCGCAACCGGTCGCCCAGGTGACCGCGATCGCGGCGGTGCCCGATCCGCAGGCCGCGATGAAGCTGCTCGGCATGGCGCAATCACGGCTCGCCGCCTCGCTGACCGGCTTCGAGCTGATCAGCGACTACTGCCTGACGATTGTCGAGCGCCATTTCGCCCAGTGCCGACGGCCGGTGTCGACTCCGAGCCCGTGGTACGTGCTTCTCGAGTCGTCCGACTCCGAAAGCGAGGCGCATGCAGCCGAACGCTTCGAGGCACTGTGCAGCGAAGCGCTGGAGTCCGGAACGATCACCGACGCCGCGATCGCCGCATCGATCGCGCAATCGCGCGCGTTCTGGGCCTTGCGTGAAAGCGTGCCTGAGGCGCAAGTGCTCGAGGGCAAGAACATCAAGCACGACATCTCGGTGCCGATCTCCTCGATCGATCGCTTCATCATCGAAACCAATGCGACGATCGAAGCCGCCTACGAGGGCGTGCGCATGGTGGTGTTCGGCCACCTTGGCGACGGCAACCTGCACTACAACGTGTCGCCCGCGCCCGGTGTGTCGCCGGAGGCGTTCATGAGCAATGAACCGGCGCTCAACCGGATCGTGCACGACGCGGTCGCCGCTCACCGCGGCTCGATCTCGGCCGAGCACGGCCTGGGCCAGCTCAAACGCGACGAGAATGTGCGCTACAAGTCACCGGTCGAGATTGCGCTGATGCGCAGCATCAAGCAGGCGCTCGATCCTCAAGGAATCATGAACCCGGGCAAGGTCGTCGGCTGAGCGCAGGCGTCGCGGGATCGCGGCGCCGCGATCTGGCCCACGACCGCCGGGCGGTCGATGCTCAGACCTTGACGCCTGACTCGATCGGCGCAGCTGATCCGCGCACCAGGGCCGCCCCGCCGACCAGTGCCCGCATCTTGGCGCGTGCAATCTGCCGCGGCAGCGCCGAAAACCCGCAATCGGCGGTCGCGACGATTCGCTGCGCCGGCACATGGTCGAGCACCATCTGCAGGCGCCGGGCCACATCGTCGGCCGATTCGATGTAAAACGACTTCACATCGACGACACCGGCCGCGATATCGAAGCGATCGGGAATCGAGGCGAGCAGATCGACTTGCGCCATCTCGCGGTTGGCGAACTCGAGCACCAGTTCGCGTGCGATCAGCGCGTCGAATGCCGGCATCAGCCGCGCAAGGTCGCGACTCGAGACCGGCCGACCGAGGTTGTTGCCAAAACAGACATGCACGCTAAAGCGTGCGCTCGTCCCCTCGATGCATCGATTGACCATCTGCGCGGCCGCCGCCAGCGACAAGCCATGGGTTGGATGCGCCAGGCCCGGTTCATCGATCTGGATGCGCCTGGCACCTGCCTGCAACAGGCGCTCGACCTCGCGCCGCACGACCCGCACCAAATCGTCGAGCACGCTCTCTTCGCTGCGCCGGGCACGATGGACCATGCTGGCCAGCGTCAGCGGCCCGGGGACCGCAATCTTCAGCGCCCGACCCGGCGCCGCATCGCGCAGCTTTTCGTAGTCCTCGACAATGCCCAGGCCTTGCGGCGCCTCGATGTTGCCCGTGACCTCGAACTGCGGCACCTGATCGTAGCCATGCACGCCGAGCTTGCGTCGGGTCTCGAGCCTGCGAAGTCCGGTCAACCGGTCGTGCATCTCGAACACAAAGCGCTGACGGCGCACCTCGCCATCGGACAGGATGTCGAGCCCGGCTTCGATCTGGTCACCCACCGCCAGGCGCAACGCGTCAGCGAACAGTTCGTCGCGATCGTCCTCGCCGACAGCCTCGTTGCGCATCTGCCTGACCAGCAGCGAGAACCAACCGGGCACCGCGAGCGAACCCACGCCCATGGTCGGAATTACCGGCAACGCAGGCTCCGGCATCGGCATCGATCCGGACGCAGACTGGGAAGCAGGCTCACGCGAGCGCCGGCGCAGGCCTGGCACCGCATCGACCGTCTTCTCAACGAGTTCCCTGGCCTTCGATGCATCGATTTTCGGTCCGATCACCGCACGCTCCTCAGTTGATGGGTGCCACCCGTGCCAACCCGATCTTGGCCGGCGCTCCCAAAGATACCGACCATCCAAGTGTGGCCTTGATCCTCGATCCGGGCAAATGCGGCCGACGCGCATCGGCAGGCTAGAATCCACGCGATCTGCGCACAAACGACGATCATCGCATCCGGAACCTTCGATGAGCACCAATTCCTCCAGCATCTTTCGCCGTCGCTACACCCCCCAGGAGATCAACAAGATTCACGAAAACTCCGCGGTCGAGCGACTGGGCATCGAGTTCACCGAAGTGGGCGACGACTTCATGCGCGCCCGGATGCCGGTCGACCAGCGTACGACGCAGCCGCTTGGTGTGCTGCATGGCGGCTCCTCGGTCCTGCTGGCCGAGACGATGGGCAGCCTGGCCGGAATCATGTGCGTCGACGAAGGCTGGACCGCCGTCGGCCTGGACATCAACGCGAATCACCTGCGGGCGGTACGCAGTGGCTGGGTGACCGGAACCTGCCGGCCGGTGCACGTCGGGCGCAACACCCAGGTCTGGGCAATCGACATCGTCGACGACAAGGGCAAGCCGGTCTGCGCGTCGCGCATGACGCTGGCCGTGATCCCGATCGGGCGGGTCTGAGCCTAGCCGCCGCTGCCTGCGCCGCTTGAACTGAAGCGCGTTGCAGGCGCGCGCGACTCCCACTTGCGCCAGGCCCTGAGAACCGCACTGGGGTATTCCGGACGCCCCAGGCTGCCGTTGTAGCGCCCAAGCGCACGGAACAGGTCGCCGCGCTCCAGATCCAGGTAGTGGCGCAGGATCGTGCAGCCATAGCGCAGGTTGGTGCGCATCGAGAACAGTTTGCCGGGATCGGCATCCCCGAGCAGCCCGGTCCAGAACGGCATCACCTGCATATAGCCGCGGGCACCGGCACCGGACACCGCATAGCGGCGGAAATTACTTTCGACCTCGATCAATCCGAGCACCAGATGCGGATCCAGACCCGCGCGCTGCGCCTCATAGCGCGCCGCCAGCAAAAACTCGACGCGTTGTCGGCTGGTGGGTTTCCATCGGGCCGGCAGTGCGCCCGACATCGCGACCAGCCAGTCTGCCTTGTCGAGCGGTGACAGGAAGCGCGGCTCGATCTCTGCGCTTTCGGCGACCGACGCAGCAAGAGCCGAGCGCACCGACACCGACATCGGCTCATACTGCTGATCGCCGGCAGCCGCCCTTGCGGCCCACGCCAGACACAGCGCGGCGACCAGTGCCACGAACGACTGGCGCCAGGCCCGGGCCACCCCGATGCTCATGCCAGGCTCAGCATCCGGTCAGCGCCTGGCGAACCGCCTGTGCGGCCTCATCAAGCGCCACTGTGCTGGCCTGCAGCCCGCGGCGCACCAGCAACTCGACCTTGCCTTCTTTCAGGCTGCGCTCGCCAACCGTGACCCGCAGTGGAACTCCGATCAGTTCCCAGTCGGCAAACATCACACCGGGGCGCTCGTCACGATCGTCGAGCAACACGTCGATGCCGGCAGCGAGCAGTTCGTCGTACAGCCGGTCGGCTGCCTCGCGCACCGCGTCCGACTTGCGATAACCGAGCGGACAGATCACGACCTCAAACGGTGCAATCGGCCGCGGCCAGATGATGCCGCGCTCATCGTTGTTTTGCTCGATCGCAGCGCCGAGCAGCCGGGTGACGCCGATCCCGTAGCAACCCATCTCGATGACCTTGCTCTTGCCATCCTCGTCGATGAAGGTGGCCTGCATCGCCGATGAGTACTTGGTGCCCAGATAGAACACATGCCCCACTTCGATGCCACGCTGGATCGCCAGGCTGCCCTTGCCGTCGGGAGACGGATCGCCCTCAACGACATTGCGGATGTCGGCCACCTGCATCTGCACACCATGCGCAGCCAGCGCCGGCACGATGTCACGGTCCCAGTTCACACCGGTGTAGTGAAAGTCGGTCTCGTTGGCGCCACACACGAAATCACTCATGTTGGCAACGGTGCGGTCGGCCACGACATTGACCGGCAGCGTCGTGCCGATCGGGCCGAGATAGCCGGGGGGACAGCCAAAGTGCGCGATGATCTCGCCTTCGGTTGCGAAGCGAAATCCCTTCAGGCCAGGCACCTTGCCGGCCTTGACTTCATTGAGGTCATGGTCGCCTCGTACCAGCAGCAGC
>Ga0222714_10004430_pt1 | contig 13746 bp, 12 predicted proteins | sample C33_3DmetaG_FD_165048 | JGI IMG/M metagenome (GOLD analysis project Ga0222714, IMG submission 165048) | Estuarine water microbial communities from San Francisco Bay, California, United States - C33_3D | ecosystem: Environmental > Aquatic > Marine > Unclassified | place: USA: California... | reverse complement strand
CCTGGGTGAAGTGCATTGAGCGCTGCAAGAACTTCTGCGAGCGTGTTGCCTTCAACCGAGACGGTGGAAGCGCCACCTGAAAGTGGACGAAGTGTTGTGGGGATGCGAACGGTTACGGCCATGAATTAAACCCTACCGCCACAGTCGGGAATTCGTTACACCGTGCGCCACGAAACATACTCGGCAAGCGTGATCAGTTCGTCGCGTACCGACTGTGCGAACGGCACATTGTGCACGGCGGCAATGGCCTCATCGGTCAAGCGAGTGATCACCACTTCAAGTTCGTCTAATGCACCTGTTTCGCGAATCACTTCCTGAATGCGCGCAATGTCTTCGACCGACAAGTCGTGATTGCCAACGCGCTGCAGTTCTTTCAGCTGTGCAGCATTCGCACGCGCAGTCGCTATCGCCATTAATGGTGTTGGTTTGCCCTCGCGTAAATCATCGCCCACTGGCTTGCCGGTGATTGCAGTATCGCCAAATGCGCCAAGTACATCGTCGCGCATTTGAAACGCATCACCAAGTGGCAAGCCATATGTTGACAGCACCGGAATCAATTCGTCGCCACGCGTTGGTGCAGCAAGTAACGCACCTAAATGCAGTGGACGTTCGATCGTGTACTTGCCACTCTTGTATCGACAAATGCGTTCTGCTTTTTCGCGACGCCGTTCGTTCATTGCCGAACCCAACATGTCGAGGTATTGGCCAAAGTTCAGTTCAATTCGCAACTCATTCCAGATCGTCCACGCTTGCGGTGATGCATTGCGCATCAACTGATCGGAGTACACATACGCCAAGTCGCCAACCAAAATGGCAACGCCATCACCAAACCTGCGTGACTCACCTGCCAACTTGTTTTCTCCATGGCTTGCTTCAAACTTGGCATTGGTTGTTGGTTCGCCACGACGGGTAAGTGAACCATCCATCACGTCATCGTGAAACAACGCGAACGCGTGTAGCAGTTCGAGCGCGGCTCCTGCATCAATCACCAATTCGTCTGCTGGGTCGCCGCCGGCACCAACAAAACCCCAATAACAAAAGGCAGGTCGTAGGCGCTTGCCACCAGCAAGTACCAACCGCGCAATCTCGTCAATCGGTGGAACAAGGTCGGCATCCACCTTTGCCCAACGTTTGCGCTCTACTGCCAAGAGAGCTTCAAGGCGCTGATCTACGCGGGCAGCAACGTCAAGCAGAGATTGTGGCGCAGTATGCACGGGGTTCAGGCTAGGCGGAGATTGTGGTGTTCTTTAGTCGGCATCAATGTGTGCGACTACTTCTTCAATCCGCAACTTTGCCTTGCCAATGCGGTCTCGGCACAACTCGATCAATTCGCTTGCGCGTTTCACGTGCTCGGCCAACACGTCAACATCAACGTCGTCGCTTTCCAGCTCATCCAATATTGACTCAAGTTCGCTCAATGCTTCGGCGTACCCCGTGTTTTCGTCGGTTGTCTTTGCTGTTTTTTTCGTTGCCATAACTTCATACTTCCTTTATGTGTTGACCGTGCTTGACAGTGTTCCATCAGATAGTTGCGTGGTGATCTGTTCGCCTGCGCCAACCTGTGCAACGTTGCGAATGGTGTTGCCTCGCGAGTCGCGTGTGATGCTCCAGCCACGCGCCATGGTGTTTACCGGGTCGAGCAAGCGCAATCGATCGCTCGCACCTTTCAGTGTTTGTGCGGCCAGGTTGAGCACATCCATTGGCCTATGACGAATGCGATCGAGCGTGCGAACTAAATCATGTTCGGCGCTTTGCAACAGATCGCTCGCAGCAGCCGCGATCTGTGCCCACGCATCTTCGGTGGCTTTCACAAATTGGTTCACTAACTCCACAACGCCAGCCGCACAGGCCGTTGGCGTTTTAAACGCGCGATAGGCAACCTCGTCGGCAATGCTGAAGTCTATTTCGTGACCAATTCCGGTAAACACGGGTTTTGCGCATTTACCGATCGCTGCCGCAATCTCTTCGGTATCAAAAGCCAGCAAATCAGTTTTCGAACCACCGCCGCGTACCAACATGATCAGGTCAATGTCATCTCGTTTTGCTGCTTGCTTCAACGCTGCTACAACGGTTGGTGCAGCGTCTTCACCCTGCACACGCACGTCGTACACCTGCACATCAAACCCAATTCCCGAAGCTTCAAGTTCGTGCAATGTGTCGGCATGCGCAGCGCTGCCAACGCTGGTGAGCAATGCAATACGCAGTGGCACAACTGGCAGCGACACGCGCTTGTTTGCGTCATACAGCCCTGCCAGTTTTAGCTTCTGCACAATTTCGTCGCGCTGGCCGGCCAAATCACCAAGAGTAAATCGCGGATCAATGTTGTTGACTTTGAAACCAAACGAGCCACGCTCGGGGTAAATGTCACCAACGCCATACAGCCGAACCTTGATACCATCGGCCAGCGTCAACCGATGCTGATCAAGCAGCGGCTTCAAGCGCTTCATATTGAATTCCCAAATCGCAACACCAACGGACGCCTTCTTGCCATCCGTTCGTTCCACAACATTGAAATATGTGTGCTTAGTGCGATTGTTAAACCCTTCGATTTCGCCCTGGATCCACACGCCATCGCCAAGCGACTCTTTCAACACCTGGTTAACCAGATCGATGTACTGACTTACCGACAGCGTGAGTTCTTCGTTGCTCACCGTTACTCCTGAACTGTCGTGCCACCAGCACGAACTTGTGCGGCATAGAAACCGTCACGCGCGATCAGCTCTTCGTGTGTTCCTTGCTCCACCACCACTCCTTCATCTAACACCACAATCCTGTCGGCATCGCGAATCGTAGACAGTCGGTGTGCGATCACTATCGAGGTGCGGTTGTGCATGGCGTTATCGAGCGCCGACTGCACCAATGCTTCGCTCTCGTTATCCAAGTGGCTCGTTGCTTCATCCAAAATCATGACTGCAGGGTTTTTCAACAACAATCGCGCAATGGCCAAGCGCTGCTTCTCGCCACCCGACAGGCGATATCCGCGTTCGCCCACCACGGTGTTGTAGCCATCGGTCAGTCCTGCAATCACATCATGAATGTGTGCCGCGGTACACGCCTCCACCATGTCGGCTTCAGTTGCACCCGGTTTGGCATACAGCAAGTTGTCCTTAATCGTTTCATGAAACATGTGCGGGTCTTGGCTGACCACACCAATTGCACCGCGCAATGAATTAAGCGTTAGGTCGCGCACGTCGTGACCATCAATGCGTACCGATCCGGAAGTGACGTCGTACAACCGCGCGACCAAACCGGCCAATGTGGTTTTGCCTGCACCACTCGTGCCCACAATGGCAACCGTTTCGCCCGACTTAATGCTCAAACTGACACCGCGCAACACATCGGTGTCGGGGTCGGTACCGCTCATCACGCCACTTGCTTCAAGCGATGCAATTGACACTGATGCACCTGGTGGGTAACGAAACACCACATTGTCAAAGTCAATGTTTCCCCGTGCGTTTTCGAGCTCAATTGCACCCGGCTTATCGGCAATCGCCACCGGGGCATCAAGCACCTCAAACACGCGTTCGAAACTGACAAGTGCCGTCATCACTTCAAGTCGTGCATTCGTTAAACCGGTAAGCGGCTGATAAATCCGCTGCACAAATGTGGCCATCGCCACGAGCGTGCCAATGGTGATGCCACCCGACACCACCATGAACGCACCAATTCCATAAACGGCCACAGCGCCAAGCGCTCCAACCAAACCAAGGGCCACAAAAAACACGCGGCCATACATGGCAGACGTAATCCCGATGTCGCGTACACGCGAAGCTCGACCACTAAAGGCGCCAACTTCATCGTTGTGTCGTCCAAACAACTTCACCAACAATGCACCCGACACATTGAAGCGCTCGGTCATTTGAGTATTCATGCCGGCATTAAGTCCCATTTGCTCACGCGAAATGTCTTGCAACCGCACGCCAACGCGCCTCGCAGGAATAATGAACACGGGCAACACCACTAAAGACAACAGCGTGAGACGCCACTCCAGCAGCAACATTGCGGTCAGTGTTGTGCCAAGCACCACCACGTTTGACACCACGCTGCCAAGCGTTCCTGTAACCGCGGTTTGGGCTCCAACAACATCGTTATTCAACCGACTAATCAGTGCACCAGTTTGTGTGCGCGTAAAAAATGCAATCGGCATGTTCTGCACTTTGTCGAACAGTGCCACGCGCAAGTCGTAAATCAGGCCTTCACCAATGCGTGCCGAATACCAGCGTTGAATAATCTGCAACACCGCATCGAGCACCGCAGCAGTCACCAAAATGATCGTGAGCCACACGATTTTGCGTTTATCTGCCTCGGGAATGGCTTGGTCGACAATGGTGCGAAACAGCAATGGGGGCACGAGTGCCGCTACTGCCGCGATCAAAATCGACACCAAAAACCCAATGATCGACCATCGATACGGCCTGGCAAATTGCGCCACTCGCTTCATGGATGACCCGCGCACCTTTACCCCTGCAATGGCTTTTGCATCACCGGGAAGCATTCCGTGTGGGCCCATTCGCATGCAGACAGAGTATGTCCTAAACCAACAAAATCATCTAGCCATCTAGGATTACATTGTGCCCAAATCACCCAATCTGACCTTCGAGTTCATTGGCAATGCATGCGGCATCTTCACGGGAAACAATGGCACACGCGTGTTGTGCGACCCGTGGATTGAAAACGGCGTATTTGATGGCAGCTGGTATCACTACCCACCACTAACGACAAAGCCCGAAGATGTTCACAACGTAGATGCGATATATGTATCGCATCTTCATCCAGATCACTTTGATGAACGGTTCTTTGACTTTCGTAAAGACATTCCGATCATCGCATTGGAGCATGGCCACAATTTCTTGCGCAGGAAGTTACTGGAGTTGGGTTACACCAACTTGATTCTGATCAAGGATGGCGAAACGAGTTCATTTAATGAATTCTCGATCACGCTCTTTGCACCATTTGCTCGCCACAACTTTTATGAGGCAACAATTGGCAACCTGATCGATTCTGCGATGATCATTGAATGCAACGGTGTCACTGCATTTAACGCCAACGACAACACGCCTACAACTGAAACATGTATTGCGCTGAAGCAACGCTTTGGCACCATCGACTTGGCGATGATCAACTACAACGCTGCTGGACCATATCCAGCAAGCTTCGTCAACTTGTCCGAGGCAGAAAAGCACAGTGAGCACGACCGAGTGCTCGCTCGCAACATTGCCTATATGCACGACCTCATAGAAACATTGCAACCGCGAATGGTGTTGCCGTTTGCTGGTGCTTACATCTTGGGTGGCCAACTCTCGCGCCTCAATAGCTACCTCGGCACAACAACCTGGGATGTTTGCGCAGCCGAACTCAACAAGGCCGGACTCACGGCCACGAAAACCGTATGTCTTCGCGAGAACGACATCCTCGACATTGGCACTGGCGAACCAAATCGACCCTATGTTGCATTAGACAACGAACATCTAGGCAACTACATCAATCACATTGCCGATGATAAATACCCATACGAGTACGACGAACAGCCCGATTTCGGGCAGCTACTCACCGATCTTGAACTCGCTTCAGATCGAATGCGTGAGCGGATGGCGCGCCTTGGAGTTTCATCTGACTGTGCAATTTCCATTGCAGTACACGACTCACGTGTCCAGATTCATCCTGTCTTTAACGCTCAATTCTCAGCTGATCTCACTCCGCGATTGGATTGCGCGCTCGATCTTCGATTGCTTCGACGGATTCTTGACCGAAGCAGTCATTGGAATAATGCTGAGATTGGTTGCCACATCGAGTTCAATCGTGTTCCAAACGATTATCAGCCCGACTTACACACTGCCCTACAATTCCTCCACCTTTAAATCCCAATCAAGGAAGGTTTTCGAGGTCGTCTAAATCTTTTGCTCGACCACTTGCACGCTTGTTTATCTTCAAGTCGTTCAATGAAATCACAGGAATTGCGTTTCCGTCTACAACCTGAGTTTCGGCACGAGCACGGCACTCATCAAATTGAACACCGTCTATCTGCGTCATAATTTCAATGCGTAGTGGAGCCGTTCCCATGCGCACGATCCGTTCGGGGTCATCAAATAGTTCTGGTGTGAGATTTGGCGTATCAAAGCCAAACTCGCGAAGACTACGAACAAGGTTCTCTGCGTTCTCCCTGCGGCGAGCAACCCAAACATCCATATCTGCGGTTGTTCGGGGATATCCATGCATGGCCACGGCAAAGCCGCCGATTAAGAGGTACTCAACGTGGTGTTCGTTGAGTAATTTCAAGAACTTGCTGAAGTCTTGAGGAAACTCGATCTGTTCCATAGTTCATCCTGCGCAGTTCTAGAGCGTGTTGTAACCGGGCATGGGGCGTCTGACTGAGCCAATATTCTTTGTCGGCTTGCGCTGCTTCCACAAACGACCCGACCACCTCTATTGACCGATTATTCACACTTGAATTGTACCGATTGGGTCTCTCACTGTCACACGAAGTGCACTGTTTGAGGGTTCTCGTAGGATGACTACGTGACATTTCGCCCCCTCGTGTTTGCAGCATCGTTCGCACTTGTTCTCACTGCCTGTGGGTCTGTTGCAACCGAAACCGATACAGCCCCACCAGCCCCATCACAGTACGACACATCCTTTGTTGTTAACACCATTGATTGGTCGACTTGTCCCGACTCGTCATCCACAGCAGTGGAATGCGGCACCCTCGAAGTGCCGTTCGATTACAACGACCCCGACATCGGTTCATTTGTCCTTGCCATCAAAAAACGCAACGCCAATGACCAATCAAAACGAATTGGCTCGATGATGGTCAACCCTGGTGGCCCTGGCTTTGGCGGCACGTCGCTTGCCGATGACGCGCAGTACTACTTCAGTGAAGCATTACTCGACTACTTCGACATCATCGCATGGGATCCACGCGGCACTGGAGACACCACCCCTGCTGTCGATTGTGTTGCAACGTACGACGAGTACTTCGGTTTAGATTCACCGCCCGACACCCCCACCGAAAAACAAGAGCTCATTGACGCTTCGCAAGCATTCAACGACATGTGTAGCGAAAACTCGGGCAGCATCCTGCCGTACATTTCCACCATGGCGAGTGCGCAAGACATGAACAGCATGAGGCTGGCACTTGGCGAAGAAAAGATCTCGTACTTCGGATTTTCCTATGGTTCAGAACTTGGCGCCACCTGGGCAACCATGTTTCCCAACACCGTGCGTGCCGCCGTGCTTGATGGCGCAGTCGACCCCAATGCTTCATCAATCGAAGAAGGCTTAAGCCAAGCCAAAGGCTTCGAGACTCAACTCTCTACATTTCTTAAACAGTGCAGCCAGCGCACAACGTGTGCGTTTCACAACAGTGGCAATGCCGAAGCCGCCTTCGACACACTGGTACTCGACATTGACGCCACACCACTCGTCGTCTCCGCCAACCGCACTCCCGTTACCCAAGGCGTATTCTTTACCGCTGTCGCTCAATCCATGTATTCGGATTACTACTGGCCACAATTAAGTGAGGCACTTGCCGACGCCCAAGCAGGCGATGGTGCTGGCCTCTTGAGTTTGTACGACGACTACTACCAACGCAAAGACGACGGCACGTATGGCAACGAACTCGAAGCGTTTTTGGCAATCTCATGTCTTGATGATCCAGGTGTCACGTCAATTGAAGAGGTGGATGCCAACATCGACACCTTCGTTGCTGCTGCACCGCGCCTCGGTGCCAACTTTGCTTACGGCTACTCGTGCGCACTCTGGCCAGTAGAGCAAGCCGAGCGCATCACCATCACCGGTGCAGGCGCTGGCCCAATCGTCATTATCGGAACAACGGGCGACGCAGCAACACCCCTTAGCTCAACACGCAATATGGCTAAAGGGCTTGAGCAGGGCATTTTGATTGTGGTTGAGGCCAACCAACACACGGGTTATGGCATTAATGATTGTGTCGTCGGTGCAGTAGATAACTACCTCATCAAACTGACAACTCCTGCAAATGAAACCACCTGCAAGGCCTAAGTAATTAGGCCAGGCTCACCAAGTCGAGCCATTCATTACTGAAATAGTCCACTTGGCCATCGGGCAATAACAACACCTTCGTTGGCGCTAATTGCTCTACAAATTCGGTGTCGTGACTGACCAAAATAATCGCGCCTTTCCAATTCGACAGCGCGTCTGCAACCGATTGCCTACTTGGTGGGTCAAGGTTGTTCGTTGGTTCGTCCAATAACAACAAGTTATTTCTGCCTACCATCAACATGGCCAACGCCAACTTGGTTTTTTCACCACCACTCAACGTTGCCGATTCCTGAAACACTTTGGAGCCCGACAAGCCAAACATCCCTAACATGCCACGCAGTTGCGACTCCGTAAGTCCAAGCGACACCGGTGCCACTCTGCGCATGTGATCAATAAGTGACGCCTGCGGGTCGAGGTTATCGTGTTCCTGCGCGTAATACCCAGCATTCACTTGGTATCCGAATTCAAATGACCCAGAGTCAGGCATCGTTTCTTTCGCCAACATGCGCAGCAGAGTCGTCTTTCCCGCGCCATTCAAACCAAGCACCAACATTCGCTCGCCCTTACCCAAATCGAAGTCGACCTTGTCGAAAATTGCTGGGCCACTGAACTTCTTCGACAGCCCCTTTGCTTCAATCACGGTCATTCCGCAATGGGGTGGCTCAGGAAACTTCACCTTCAACACTCGGTCGCCTTCAGACACTTCAACTTTGGTCTGTTCAATACGCGCAATTCGCTTTTCAATGCTGTGCGCCATTGCAGCTTTGGTTGCCTTCGCACCAAACCTGTCAACTACGCCCTGCAAACGATCAATTTCTTTTTGTTGCGTTGCCGCCTTCTTTGCCAAACGTGCTTCATCCCCAGCACGCGAAATCTTGTATTGCGTATATGTACCGCGATACTCAATCAGTTCGCCAACCGAATCTTCCTGCGGTCGGTCTAAGTGCAACACGCGCGTGATGGCTTCGTCCAACAAGTCCAAGTCGTGGCTAATCACCAATAATGCACCGCGGTAATCGCGCATAAACCCCAGCAACCACGTTTTTGCATCTACGTCTAAGTGGTTCGTCGGTTCATCTAACAACAACATGTCGCTACCAGCAAACAAAATGCGTGTCAGTTCCACACGCCTGCGCTCGCCACCCGACAACACGTGAATCGGCAAGTTCAATCGGTCCGGCTTCAATCCCAAGCCAGCAGCAATCGACCGCGCTTCGCTTTCTGCCGCGTAGCCACCCTTGGATGCAAAGTCGTCCTCGGCTTTGCTGAACTTGGCAATGTTTTGTGTGCTTGGAGACTCTTCCATCGTCAGGCGCAACTTCTCGATTCGCGTCAACTCTTCATCAATATTGCGACCAGACAGAATGTGTGAAATTGCGGAATGTTGTTCGCGCGAACCAGGAATCTTCGGGTCTTGTGGCAAATAGCCAAACGCACCCTTACGTAGGATCTTTCCGCCATGAGGCTCTACTGCCCCACCTAACACTTTGAACAGACTGGTTTTGCCGGCACCGTTACGACCAACAATGCCCACTTTGTCGCGTGGCATCACCGAGAACGATGCATTCTCTACAACAAGTCGGCCACCAACTTCAACAGAAATTCCTTGAACTTGGAGCACCCATTTAGAGTGTCACGGCATGTGCCTACACACAACCCGCAATTCAATGAATAGACAGATTTACATGGCGGAAGGGGGGGGATTTGAACCCCCGAGAGGCTTGCACCCCTGACGGTTTTCGAGACCGTTCCATTCGTCCACTCTGGCACCCTTCCGTTTTGGAAGGCTATCGGCGCTAGTTGCCAGCCCGTTTGAGTTCGAAAAAGTTCTTCAATAGCACCGCAGATTCATTGTGAAGCACACCATGAATCACTACTGGATTGTGGTTTACACGCGGATCGGCGCACACGTTATACAAACTCGATGTTGCACCAGCTTTTAGGTCGGCTGCACCAAACACCAACGTTTTCACTCGCGCATTTAACAATGCACCTGCACACATAATGCACGGCTCAAGCGTGACCACCAAGGTGCATTCATCTAAATGCCATGTTTCAAGCGCGCTCGCTGCATCACGCAACGCCAAAACCTCTGCATGAGCAGTTGGGTCATTAGTTACCTCGCGCTCGTTGTGACGCGCTGCAATGATTTTCCCTTCATGAAGCACCACTGCCCCAACAGGCACATCGCCCGCAACCGCGGCAAGTTCAGCTTGCTCAAGTGCAACTCGCATCGCTGCTTCGTACTCACTATTCATGGCGGAGGAGGTGGGATTCGAACCCACGGAGACTTGCGCCTCACACGCTTTCCAAGCGTGCCGATTCGGCCGCTCTCGCACCCCTCCCGGGATTGTGTGACGAAGGTTATCGCCACACAATGAACGCTTACTCAGCGATATCGTGACTACACGCTTCCGTCGAGTGAGGTGGCGGTCGGGTCCTGTGCAACGGACGCCCGAGAATCAGGTCAGGGTCGGAAGACAGCAGCCTTCATCGGAAACGTCTGAGTGCCGCAGACCACCTGGCCGTCACTTCAGTCGGCGGAGTCGTTCAAGTAATTGTGGCGCACCAAGTTTTTCTGCAACTGATGCGAAGCGGTCTGTTGGGCCGTTCCATTTCCAGTCTGTTATTTCCCCAACTTCAACGTCTTGCACCAACGTGGCAAGAGTCTTGAAGAGTTGTGCGTCTTTGCGATTTAGACGCAACGTTGTGGCTAACTTTTCGGCACCGCGCACGGTGACACCGTCGGTTATCCATTGTTCATGGCTGTCGGGAATGTTGTCGATAGTTCCATATTTTGCAAGCACCGTTGATGCGCTTTTTGCTCCCCAGCCTTGCAAGCCGGGAAAGCCATCGGCGGAATCGCCAACTAAACCCAAGTAGTCGGCGATTGAACTTGGGCCAACGCCAAACTTTTCCTTCACCGCGTCTTCATCAATAATTACGTTGTTGCGGCGATCCATTTGCACCACGCGCTTACCTTGCACCACCTGGCCTAAATCTTTGTCTGGGGTAAGTACAAACACTTTATGCACGGTGTGGTCTTCGCAGGCCACGCGTACTGCAGAAGCCAGTGCGTCGTCTGCTTCGTACTTCTCCATTGCCCATACTGTTACGCCAAGAGCGCGAAGAGCGTCTTCCAAAATGGAAATTTGTTCCAGCAGCAAATGCTCCATGCCTTCGCTGGTTTTGTAGCCGCTATACAAATCGTTGCGGAAACTCTCAATGACATGGTCGGTGGCAACACCAATGTGAGTTGCGCCGTCTTGCAGCAACTGAATGGTGGAAGTAAGCACGCCAATGGTGCCGGCAAATGGTGGTGGCTGTGAATGCTTCGAGGCTTGACCGTAGTGCTGGCGATACAGCTCGTACGTTCCGTCTACTAAATGCACATGCATGGTGCGAACCTACACGCCGAACAACACTACAGACATAGCGCCGATACATATATATGGTCCGAATGCGATGCGGGTGTTGCGAGAGGCTTTACGGGTGATGAGTAGGAGTAATGCAACTACGCCACCAAGGATGAACCCGAGTGCCAGTCCTTGAAATACGTAGGTGGCGCCGAGGTAGCCAAGGAACATGGCAAGCACTGCGGCAAGGCGAACGTCACCCGCACCGATACCGCGGCGTGATGCGAGTGACAAGGTCATGAACGTAAGCAGTGTTGCTGCAAATGACAGTGCCATGACACCGATTTTGCCCGGTTGGTTGTTGGCAATTGCTGCGATTGACAGCAGTGGGCCGCCGATGAATGCGGCGCGCATGGTGACGCTGCGGGTAAGGCGATGTGTAGTGATGTCGATGAGTGATTGTTCAATACACATGGCGATCATGAGGCCGTAGGCAAATAGCTCCCACGAAAAAGTGAATTGGTTTAGTAGTTGTGCGGCGATTGCTGCAGCGATGATTCCTGTTGGGATTACGGGAAGTGTGTTGAGTGAGCCGAGTTCGTTAATGGTGCGTTGTGCGCGGCGTGCTCGGCGAGTGCCGATGATGAAACCAATAATTGCTGCAATTGCTAACGCAAAGGAATTGATGGGTTACTCCTGCACCAATTCGATCAGTGTTCCGAAACTGCCCTTTGGGTGCATAAATGCAACGGTGGTGCCGCGGCTGCCGGGGCGTGGCGCTTTGTCAATTGCGGTTGCTCCTGCGGCAATCATTGCTGCAAGTGCTTCCGCACAATTGTTTACGCGGTACCCAATGTGGTGCAAACCTTCGCCACGCTTTTCAATTGCCTTGGCAACTGGTGAGTCTGGCCTGGTTGGAGTGAGCAACTGAATGTAGCTTTCTGCCACTTTCAGCAGGGCTTCTTCAACGCCGTCTGACTCCACTACTTCGCGGTGGTCAACCGTTGCACCAAAAGCATTTTGGTAATAGGCGATTGCTGCTTCAAGGTCTTTTACGGCAATAGCAATGTGGTCAATTTCGGTGAGCAACATGATGTCTCCTTAACTTCTACGGAAATGACGAAGGTTCTTTTCGCCAACCTTTTCACGGAACTCTGGGTTGTTAATGCCCATTCCTTCGCGCGGAGCCATGCACAACACGCCGATTTTTCCTTCGTGCATGTTTTTGTGTACTTGGTATGAGGCGTCACCGGTTTGGTTCAGGTCAAACACCTGCGACAACACAGGGTGAATCATGCCCTTTTGAATAAGTCGGTTGGCTTCCCATGCTTCGCGGTAGTTAGCAAAGTGTGAACCAACAAGCTTCTTCAGGCGCATCCAGAAGTAACGGTTGTCGAATTCCATCATGTAGCCACTGGTTGCAGCACACGTTGCAACGGTGCCGCCCTTCTTGGCTACATACATTGATGCAGCAAAGGTTGAACGACCTGGGTGTTCGAAGACAATGTCTGGATCTTCGCCAACGAGTGCGCGAATGTCGCCACCGAAACGCTTCCATTCCTTTTCATCGTGTGTGGTTTCGTCTTTCCAGAACTGGTAGTTGCCTGCACGACGATCGATGATGGCTTCAACACCCATGCCGCGAAGAATTTCGGCTTTGTCGGCCGAACTGACCACACCAATAGGAATGCCGCCGCCATTTAATACATATTGCGTTGCGTACGCACCAATGCCGCCAGTTGCACCCCAGATCAACACCACATCACCTTGTTTCATGTGTGCGCCATTTGGTGAAACAAGCATGCGATAGCTGGTGCTGTTGCACAATGCGTTCACTGCTGCTTCTTCCCACGTCAGGTGCTCGGGCTTTGGCATGAGTTGGTTTGCCTTCACCACACTCAGGTCGGCAAGGCCGCCGAAGTTTGTTTCGTAACCCCAAATGCGTTGGTTGCTACCAAGCATGGAGTCGTTGTGTGATGACGCGTCTTGATCGTCCACGTGATTGCAATGCACGGTAATTCGGTCGCCTGGTTTCCAGTTGCGAACTGCTGAACCGATACGTAGCACTACACCCGAGGCATCGCTACCCATGATGTGATACGGAAGATCGTGGCGCCTTGCCCATTCACCTTCGCGAGCTAGGCGAGTGAGCGCACTGAAGGTAGAGATTGGTTCGAAGATGCTGCTCCACACCGTGTTGAAGTTGATGCTGCTGGCCATGACGGCGATGAGTACTTCGTCTGGCGCAATTTGTGGAAGGGGTACTTCCTGTATATGCACGCTCTTGCGCGGGTCTTTGTCGGCCGAGGCTACGCCAGCAAACATTTCCTGTTCGTCCTTGCGCACCACCGCTGCCCGATACGACTCGGGGATC
>Ga0222714_10004429_pt1 | contig 13750 bp, 15 predicted proteins | sample C33_3DmetaG_FD_165048 | JGI IMG/M metagenome (GOLD analysis project Ga0222714, IMG submission 165048) | Estuarine water microbial communities from San Francisco Bay, California, United States - C33_3D | ecosystem: Environmental > Aquatic > Marine > Unclassified | place: USA: California... | reverse complement strand
TCGGCCTGGCTACCTGGAACGGAACGGTGTTTTGGGGTGCTTTGCTGCTGTACATCACCAACCTGATCACGATAGCGCTCACAGCCTTGGTGATGGCAAGGCTTTACGGCTTTCGTACCGCTTTGAGCGGCAAACAGACTGTCTTCCAGAACTTCGCCGTCGTCGGTGTCTTTGTGGTTCTCGCAATCCCGCTTATTCTTTCGCTTCAATCGATCGCATTTGAAACCAATGCGCAAAGGCAAGTGCGCGCTGAACTGCTTGATAATTTCGATCCGCGGTCGCGGCTGGGGCAAGTGGATATCAATTTCGACACCGAACCCGTTCAGGTTGATGCGACTGTCTTTACGCCGCAGCTAGAGGCGGATGCCGAGGTTGATTCTGAGCGTGCGTTGACGCGAATCCTTGGTCGCCCGGTCGACCTGTCCCTCAACCAAGTCCAGTCGGGCCGGAGTGCCGCCGCTGCGCAGCAGGCTGAACTGTCCGCGACCCGTGCGCGCGAAGAGGAAGCGGCCCAGCTACGAGCCGAGCAATTGGCCGAGCGCTTGTCCTTGGTCGCTGGCGTTTCTGAAGAAGAATTGACCATTGACCGTCAGCGGCGCCGGGCGATTGTACGCGCCCGCCCGCTAGATGGTGCAACCCTTGCAACCTATCGCGAGCTCGAGATGCGTATCGCTGCGACCGAGCCCAATTGGACAATCGAATTGACCCCGCCACGGCTGCCATTGCCTGCGGTCACATTTGCTGATGGAGCTCCCGATCAGGCGGGCGTTCAGTCTGTCCAATTGATTGTATGGGCGGCGCGCCGGCTGAATATGCCGGTTTCGATTACAGGTCAGGCAGACGAAGTCGAAGCGATCGAAGCGATGCTGACCGCCGCCGGATTGACCGTGGAAAGCAATGTTCGGCGACGCGCCGGGACGCTGCAAGCCAGTTGGGGTGGGATTGCCGAATAGCGGGCCAAAGGCGCTTAGGCAGCAATCTCCAGCGGCACAATCTCGCCCGCCAGATACAACTTCTTAGCCTTCGCGCGACTCAATTTGCCTGAGCTGGTGCGAGGAAGCGTGCGTGGCGGCACCAGTTCCACAACGCAGCTCATGCCGGTTACGCCGCGAACCTTGTCTGCGATCTCATTGCGCAGTTTGACCCGTTCTTCAGGGTCAGACACGCGGCAATGGACCAGCACCGCCGGTGCTTCTTCGCCATTCTCTTTCTCGACGGAAAAGGCCGCGATATCGCCATGGTTGAATCCGGGCAATTGCTCGACCGCCCATTCGATATCCTGCGGCCAATGGTTTTTCCCATTGATGATGATCATGTCCTTGGCGCGCCCGACAATGAACAGATAACCCTTGTCGGTATAACCCATGTCACCTGTGTCGAGCCAACCATCGACCAGGCATTCCTCAGTCGCTTCCGGATTCCGGAAATAGGAATGCATGACGCTGGGGCCTTCGCACCAGACCTTGCCGATCTGGTGATCTCCTTTAACCGCACCATTCTCGCCGCGGATCTCGACTTTCATATCAGGCACCGGTTTGCCGCAATTGACGATGGCACGGTATCGGGCCGGGCGTGACAGATCGCGCGGAGTGCCGGACAGGCGTTCTTCCTCGACCAGTTCGACGCGTATTCCTTCACCTGGGGGCATGACAGTGACCGCGAGCACGCTTTCAGCCAAACCATAGCTGGGCGTAAAGGCGCTGGCCTTGAAGCCTGCATCGCTGAACGCATTAACGAAGCTTTGCATGACATCCGGGCGGATCATGTCCGCCCCATTGCCGGCCACGCGCCAACGCGACAGATCAAACCGGTCGGCGACATGGCTCTGGCTGGAGATGCGGCGCGCGCAGATATCGTATCCGAATGTTGGCGAGTAAGAGAGCGTTGTGCCCTTATTGCGGCTGATCAGATCGAGCCATGCCAGTGGACGCCGCGCGAAGGCATCAGGTTTCAGATAGTCGCAGCTGACCTGGTTGGCGATTAGCGAGAGGAAACAGCCGACCAGACCCATGTCATGATACCACGGCAACCAGCTGACGCAGCGGTCACCTTCCCCAACATGCATGCTGGTGGAGTGGCCGTACAGATTGTGCAGCAGTGCGCGGTGTGTCACTGCTACGCCGGTCGGGAAACGGGTCGAGCCGGATGAATATTGCAGATAGCAAATGTCTTCCGGATCAGCCTTCGGCAGTTCGCATTCGGGCGCTTCGCGTGTCCTGAATTGCTCGTAGGCTTCGCCTGCACAACCCTGACGCTCAGCCGCGGCGGCTGCCATCTCGCCGATCTCTTCCGGGTAAAGCAGAAGCTTTGGGTCCGAGCTGTTCAGTTGGACTGTCAGTTGATCGATATAGCTTTCCTTGCCACCAAATGATGTGGGCAACGGTAGCGGCACAGGCCACGCGCCAACATAAACGCAGGCGCAGAACATGGCTGCGAAATCCGGGCCGGTTTCCGCGATCAGGGCAACGCGGTCTTCCTTGCCAATTCCGTAGGCGATCAGCTGGCGCGCCATGACCAATGCGTCGTCGCGCATTTCGGAAAAAGGATAGGGGCGCTCCAAAGTGCCCCGCATATCATGGAAATTGAGCCCCTTTTGGCTCCGTGCGGCGTAATCGATCGCTTCATTAAGGGTCGAAAAGTCCGATTTGCGCCGTGGCAAAGGACAATCATTCGGCGTCGGCTGCAATGCGGCGTCGGTCATAATTATCTAGCTAAACCCGTTACTTGTGGCATCTGAAACAATACCATTTTTGTCCCCAATGCGGAAAAAACCCTCATTCCGCAACCAATCCATCTTTCCCATTTGATAAGGAGTGTGGCACGAATAAGGCGAAATGGCCGTAAAGCAAACCCGCTCATCGCGCAAAACGCGCGCCGCAACGCCGTTGGATCAGGCCAAACTGCGCGATTTGGCGCTTACATATGTCGCGCGATTTTCCACCACTCGAGCCAAACTGGTAACGTATCTGCATCGCAAGATTCGCGAACGCGGAGTGGAAGAGGGAGCTGACACTCTTGATGTCGACGCGGTTGCAGATCGGATCGTCGAGTTGGGCTATATTGACGATGCAGCTTACGCGCAGGCCAAGTCTGCCGGTTTGCTGCGCAAAGGTTATGGGAGCAGGCGCGTGGAACAGGCCCTGCGCTCAGCGGGTGTGGATGAAACTATCCGAAGCGATGTTGCCCCCGATGAAAGCCATCGCCGTCATGCTGCAATGGCCTTGGCCAGCAAACGCGGGTTCGGGCCGTTTGGGCGTGATTTCGATGCGTCTCGTGGAATTGACCTCGCCAAGCGTGAGAAACAGATTGCAGCGATGGTGCGCGCAGGCCATGATTTCGCTGCGGCCAAAGCCATAGTGGATGCATCCAGTATGGACGAAGCAGAGCAATGGGTTTCTGAAGCAGAGGACGATTGGACATGACTTTCAAATGGGCAATGCTGGCGTTGAGTGCGTGCATGCTGATCGGGTGCTCGCCAGCGTCCGAAGCCAATGTTGTGGCCAGCCCCAGCGAAGCCGCTGTTGCAGAAGGCGAGGTCGAGCGTCACCCCTTGTCGGGGCTGCAAGTCATGGATCTGACCGTGCAGTCGGGTGAGACAGTCCATACATTTCGGGTTGAACTGGCCGATACCGATGAAGCGCAAAGCCGGGGCCTGATGTTTCGTAACGAGCTGGGCGATTTTGAAGGGATGCTGTTCCCGTCTGACGGGCCGGAGCCGCGCAGCTTCTGGATGAAGAACACTCCGCTTTCGCTCGACATCATCTTCGTGGGCACCGACGGTCGGATCTTGAATATCGCCGCCAATACGGAGCCCTATTCGCTCCTGTCGGTGTCGTCAGGTGGAGTGACGAGCGCGGTATTTGAGCTGCGCGCAGGGCGCTCGGCCGCGCTTGGCATCAAGCCGGGCGATAAAGTGGAATATTCGCTGCCGGAATGACGTTCCTGCTTGGCCATAAACGCGCATTGGGCTAAGCGCAGCCTCGCTATGGGAATCTTCGGCAAAATATTCACCTGGTGGGATGGCGCGACCATTGGCACCATGCTCTACACCGCTCGCAAGGGCGAGCATGTCGGCACGGATGCGCAAGGTAACAAATATTACCGCTCCAAACCCCAGCAGAGTCAGCAAGAGCGCCGCTGGGTGATCTATGATGGCAATAATGATGCAAGCCGCGTGCCGGCTGAATGGCACGGCTGGCTTCATGGTGCGTTTGGCGATGTCCCTGAAAGCTATTTGCCGCCGCCCAAGATTTGGGAAGCTGATTACACGCCCAATGCGACGGGAACGGCCGCTGCCTATCGCCCTCAAGGGGCGCTGGAGCGCGGCGGAAAACGCGCCAAGGCTACAGGCGATTATGAGGCATGGAGCCCGGAAGGCTGATCATGCGCGTTATGCGCCTTGGATCGGTTGCGCTTGCGGCTTTGTTGATCGCGGCCTGTTCGCAAGGCGACGTCGCTCCTGAAGATCCGGTCACCACTCAGATGCCGGCGCGAAGTGTTCAGGAATTTGCGGCTGGGGACGCGATGGACGTGGCCGCCGGGGCGGAAATCGGCACGCCGATGCAAGAACGCGTCGCCACGCTGGGCTTGCTCAATAAACGCAACAATTCGAGCCAGGATATCCAGATCGCGCCAGGCGAAACCCAGACATTTGGCGATATCCGCATCACTCTGAGCGCGTGCGAGCGTACCGCGCCATGGGAAATGCAGCGCGAAACCGGTGCTTTCGTTCAAGTGGCAGTTCAACCACGCGGTTCGGACAATTTCGAGCGGATTTTCTCAGGCTGGCTATTCAAGGAATCGCCCAGCCTCAACGTCGTCGAACACCCGGTCTATGACGTTTGGGTCAAAGATTGTGCAATGAGCTTTCCAGGCGAAGAGTGACCGCGCTCAGCATCGCTGAGCAGCGTTTCGTGCGCTTTCGGCAATGTTGCAAAGGGTGAACCGCCGCAATGCGCCAGCGCTTCCAGATATTGCTTCTGCGTGATCTCAACCGCGCCCATCGAACGCAAATGATCGGTCATAAACTGGCAGTCGAGTAGCCTGTATCCCGCTGCATTCATCAGCGATACGAGCCAACCGAGCGCGACCTTGCTGGCATTGCTGCTATGGCTGAACATGCTTTCGCCGCAGAATACCTGATCGAAGCTGACGCCGTACAGCCCACCGACCAGCTTCTCTGTTCCATCTTCCATTGCCCAGCACTCAACCGAATGCGCATGCCCCGCGCGGTGAAGCTGACGATAGCTGGCGATGATCCGCTCGCTGATCCAGCTTTCAGGATGATCCTCGCGCGGCTGCGCGCATGCTTTGATAACCTCGTCAAATGCTTCATCGACTGAGACGCGGAACACATCTTTCGAGATCAGTTTACGCAGGCTTTTCGACGCACGAAACCTGTCCAATGGGATGATCGCGCGCTCTTTGGGCTCGACCCAGAAGACTTCAGGGTCATCGCGCCTGTCGGCCATGGGGAAAATGCCGCTGCGATAGGCAAGCAGCAACATCTCGGCTGGTATGGGTGGAGGAAACGGCGAATGCATGGGAATGGCAGCATAGCAGGCTTTGGAGGCAAGAATCCAAGCGCAAATGCATCCGATGCGGATTTGGCGCGCTATTGATGTTGCCATGTGCCTTGCTTGGCGATAGAGGGCTTTCCCTCGTGCAGGGGCGTAGCTCAGTTGGTAGAGCATCGGTCTCCAAAACCGAGGGCCACGGGTTCGAATCCTGTCGCCCCTGCCACTCCTTCTAAAATCACCATAAGCTATTGGTTTATATAGGCTCTTTTAGGGGGTCGGATCTCGCTGTGGGCCAGCTTTGTGGGCCACTTTTGTGGGCCAGATACTTTCCACTATGCCCGCCCATCCAAAGGATTCGCTTCCTAAGCCGGTTTGCCTGATGGGTCCATTGCCCGGAACTGCGAACGAAGACATGGACAGAGCCCGAACCTGCACCGGCGTCGCTATCGCGCATTACCCCCACGAGGGCAGTGTCGCCATAGATCGCAACGTTGCTACCAAAAGTATCGCCAGCCGCGCCATCAGGCGCGGTCAGCCGCGCTTCCCGCTGCCATTTCCCTTCCGCAGGATGAACACATAGGCCGCCCCCGCATCTTCGCCAATCGCTGTGTCTTCAAGAAATGCGCTAACAAGAGCTGTATTGCCGGAGATTGCGAAACTGTATCCGAATGCGTCTCCGGACGAGGTGCCAGCGGCGATCAATTGGCTACCCTTATTTTGCGTGGTGGCGCAGGCGGACAGCGCGATCATTGCAGAAATATGCAGGAGAGCGCTGCGTATTGTGCGTTTCACAGGGGCTATCTCATTGATTGTCTTATGAAGGAGTTACCCCTTCATCGGTATGGTTGTGCGGGTTGCAGGTCAACCGAGCAAAGAAGAGAGGCCGGCATTACCCCAAACACCGGCCTCTCCGAAGCTATCCTTGGTTGGCGAAAGAATCCTTGCCGCTAATACTCCTCTGGCTCTTCCGGCGTTTCGGCATGGAAATCCTTGCCGGCGGTATTATCACCCTGTGCCAGCTTGAAGACCACGCCGGATAGCAGCGCGAGAGCGAGCAAGTTCGGCAGAGCCATCGCCGCGTTGGAGATGTCGCCCAAGCGCCAGACAAGCGTCAGATCCTGCGTCGAACCCACATAGATCACCACGCACCACAGCACCCGCCAGATGATGTGCAAGATCTTCTCACCACCGCGGGTCGATCCCGGCACACGGTCATAAATGAAGGTGATCGCACGCTCGCCGTAGTAACTCCAGGTCAGCAAAGTCGTGAACACGAACAGGATCAGTGCGGTTGATGCGATCAGCGTTCCGATCGGAATGCTGAAAATCTCGACCGGGAATGCCGCTGCAAACGCGCCGCTTGTCATCGCAAAACCTTGCAAGTCCGAATTCCAAGCATGGGCAACGGCTTCGCCATTGCCGGTGAAGTCGCCCTGCACAGTCAGGATCACCAGAGCTGTCATGGTGCAGATCACGATCGTATCGATAAACGTGCCCAGCATAGCCATGCGGCCCTGTTGCTGCGGATCACTGGTTTGCGCGACTGCGTGTGCGATTGGTGTCGAACCTTGACCTGCCTCGTTCGAGAACAGTCCGCGTGCCACACCGGCCCGGATTGCCAGCGCAATCGCTGCACCGACAAAGCCGCCGGTCGCTGCTTGCGGATTGAACGCCCCGTGGAAGATCAGGCCGAATGTGGCCGGAATGTCTGACGCGTTCAGGATCAGCGCGATCACCGCCATCACGATATACGCACCAGCCATGAACGGGATCACTTTCTCCGCCACATTGCCGATCGACTTGATGCCGCCGATAATCACGACAAAGACGGCAATCGCGACGATCAGACCGCCTAGCCATTCTTCGATGCCGAACAGCTCGTTGAGACCGTCAGCTACCGCGTTTGCCTGAATCGAATTGCCCGTCACCATCGCACTGAACAGCGTGCCGAGGCAGAACAGGATCGCGAGCCACGTCCATTTCGGCCCCAAGCCCATCATGATATAGCTCATCGGGCCGCCGCGTTTCACACCATCTGACGTGGTTTCGCGATAGCGAATGGCCAGCGAACCCTCTGCAAAGGCGAGCGCCATGCCAACCAGTGCCGTCACCCACATCCAGAAGATCGCGCCGGGTCCGCCCAGAGCAATTGCAGTGGCAACACCGGCTAGGTTGCCTGTGCCCACTTGGCCGGAAAGCGCGGTCGAAAGCGCTGCGAACGGTGAAATTTCACCATCCCCATCACCCTTACGGCCAGCAAACAAGCCCTTGAAAGCGCTGCCTAACTGGCGGATCGGATAGAATTTCAGTCCGATCATGATGTACAGGCCAATGCCCAGCAAGATGATTGTCATAGGCGGGATTGGTTGTCCGCCAACGGATAGCGATGGAACCAGCTCTCCGTTCCATGTCCCGCCCCAGATGAAATCCGAAACGTTGGTAACGCGGTCGATCATGCTGACCCCCGCTGTATCTGCTACTGCCATTTGTGGCTTCCCCAAAAGCAACCCGTTAAGAAGCGCCGCACGCTAGAGTGCTGTCCAGCACTTCACAAGTCGCAATGCTGCCTTTCTTGTGCTTGCAATTGCTCCGTCCCCCGCCTATCTGCATCCCCGTCTTCCGACATTGGAATCAGTTCTTAGCCCCTCCCGGACCTTGTTCGGGGCGGCGAGAAACCCTACCTGAAACCCACTAGCGGAAGTGCAACGATTTGTATCGAGGATGAAGGCTGACATCATGGCCGAAGAGAAAAAGAGCAAGACATCACCGGCTGAATTTGTGAACCAGGTTCGCAGCGAAACCAGCAAGGTAGTGTGGCCGACCCGTGAGGAGACGATCCGCACGGCGATCTTCGTGTTCATTATGATGGTGATTTTGTCGCTGTTTTTCCTCGGCGTCGACACGGTTTTCAACGCAGTCGTGCAATGGCTGCTCTCGCTCGCTTAAGTTTGAAGGACTGACCCACCGATGGCCCGCTGGTATATCATTCACGCCTATTCCGGTTTCGAGAACAAGGTTCGCGACACGATTCTGCATGAAGCAGAGCGTCTCGGCTTGGCCGAAGCGGTTGAGGACGTCCAGGTTCCGACTGAAACGGTGACAGAGGTCAAGCGGGGCAAGAAAGTACAGGTCGAACGCAAGTTCATGCCTGGATACGTTCTTGCGAAGCTGAAGATGACCGATGATGTCTATCACCTGGTCAAGAACACGCCCAAGGTAACCGGCTTCCTGGGTTCGGGTGCGAAGCCGCAGCCGATCAGCGAGAAAGAGGCTGCGCGTTACTTCGGCGGTGTCGAAGAAGCGAAAGCTGCTCCGAAACAACAGATCAGCGTCGATTATGAGATTGGCGATCAGGTCAAAGTGCTCGACGGTCCGTTTGCAAGCTTCAACGGCACAGTCGAGGAACTCGATTTCGACAAGCAGAAGGTCAAGGTTTCGGTTTCGATCTTTGGCCGCGCAACCCCGGTCGAGCTGGAGTTCGAACAGGTCGAACTGGTCAAGTAACCTCGCCAGTTATCGATAATCTAGAAGGGCGCCCGCTGCGGCGCCCTTTTTCGTGTCTGCGGTTCGTGTGATCCGCGTCGGTTAGATTGCGTCCGCAATCGACCCATTGCCCGACGTTTAACTACAGAGCCTCTGAGACCTAAGCATACCCCAGTTCTGTGATGACTTTGCGCAAACTAGCGTCGGGATCGTTCGCCCATTCAACACGGTCTAGAGCCAAGTAGATACGATCAAATCTCGCCGGTGCTGTCTTCGCATCGCTCTCGCACCATGCTGCGTATAGGTTGGTGTAGGTTGGTCACCGCCCAACTGAAAAAGTTGGCATCTTCGAATCCCGATAGAAAGGCATTGACCAAACTCTCCCCCAACTGATCAAGGAAATCGTTCTGACCTAGGCCCAAATCTCTGCACCAGAACTCGACAAACTCTTCCCCCGGATCGCCTCCCAACCCACACTTTGAGAACGCATGGCGATACATCGCCTGAAGGTCGGCTAGTACACTCTTCATCGTTGCCGTTTTAGCCATTTTTACGGTCAAGGAAATGGCAAAATCCGCTACGTCCGCTTTCCACCCCAATTGCGGACGATCCGCCCCGCTTTCCTACTCGCTGAAAAACTGCCTTAGAAGCGGCCATGAAAATCGCAGAATCCCAGTTGCAAATCGTTCTTGACAAGGCGCCTTTCCCCAAGCGGAATTTCTGCCCCAGTACAGTGTTCCATGTGTTCCATCCTGTAGGGATTGAAGGTGCGATATTGCTTGCAAATCGCCGCGAAATCGCTAACTGCGCGCCTTCCCGAAGGGGATTCGTGTGGGAGGCGAGAAAACTCGCTGTTTGACCACTTAACATGAAGATGCGCGTGCGGGATCTCCGCTGCTTGCATCTGACAGTGTGAAAGGAGGCCACAAGTGGCCAAGAAGATTGAAGGTTATATCAAGCTGCAAGTGCCCGCGGGCATTGCAAACCCGTCACCCCCGATCGGCCCGGCACTGGGTCAGCGCGGCGTGAACATCATGGAATTCTGCAAGGCGTTCAACGCCGCGACGGACAGCCTCGAAAAAGGCGCGCCGATCCCGACCACGATCACCGTTTATGCAGACCGTTCGTTCAGCTTCGTTACCAAGACACCGCCAGCATCTTTCCTGCTCAAGAAAGCAGCGAAGATCAAATCGGGTTCGGGCGAGCCAAACAAGAACAAGGTTGGCAAGATCACCCGTTCGCAACTGAAGGAAATCGCTGAAGTCAAAATGGCTGACCTCAACGCGAATGACATCGACCAGGCAATCAAGATCATCGAAGGCTCTGCCCATTCGATGGGCCTCGACGTGGTGGAGGGCTAAGAACATGGCAAAGCTGACAAAGAAGCAAAAGACGTTCGCCACGCTCGATAGCGAGAAGCTGTACACCGTTGACGAAGCAATCAAGACGCTGCGTGAGCACAAGGCGAAGTTCGACGAAACCGTTGAAGTTGCGATGAACCTGGGCGTTGACCCGCGTCACGCTGACCAGATGGTTCGCGGCATGGTGTCACTGCCATCGGGCACAGGCAAGGACGTGAAGGTCGCTGTTTTCGCCAAGGGTGAGAATGCGGACAAGGCACTGGCTGCTGGCGCTGACAAGGTTGGCGCAGAAGACCTGATGGAAGACATGCAGGCCGGCAACCTTGATTATGACCGCGTGATTGCGACACCTGACATGATGGGCGTTGTGGGCCGCTTGGGCAAGGTTCTGGGTCCAAAGGGCCTGATGCCAAACCCGAAGCTGGGCACGGTTACACCGAACGTCGAGCAGGCCGTTAAGGACGCCAAGGGCGGCCAGGTCGAGTTTCGTGTTGAGAAGATGGGTATCATTCATTCGGGTATCGGCAAGCTGTCGTTCAAGGATGAAGACCTCAAAGCCAACTTCGAAGCTCTTACACAGGCTGTGGTCAAGGCAAAGCCGTCGGGCTCGAAGGGCAAATACGTCCGGAAGATCTCGCTGACCTCGACTATGGGCCCAGGCCTGAAGATCGACGCAGCAGAGGTTGAGGGCGCCTGATCTGGCTGGCCATTGGCTAACGTGATCAGGAATGGTCCGTATCAAGTCTTTCCTACAGCGATGTGGGTTATGTAGGGGCCGGGGGAGCAATCCTCCGGCCCCTTCTCGTTCTTTCCTTGTTTTGCGCAGCAACCCCTAATCCAGCACCAATAATCCAGATGCGCCGGGTCGCTTTGGTGCGAGCCGCCAATGATCGGTTCCTGACCCCCGCCATCGCGCGCGTTTTCAATGACTCCGATTAACGCTCATGCACCAATTGCGTGCACAGGCACTTTCGAGGCTGAAAGCCATCCTAACCGAGACAGAGTGCTAGGCCCGAGAATCCGTTACTTGTCGCGCGGCTTGCGCGGGGCAAGATGCCAGAATTTCTCCATGTAGAGATATGTCAATGACGCGGTCCAGCCAACCATTACGAGGCCATTCAAGGCTTCGATCCCGCTGATAATCCTCAGCGCGCCAGTGAGATAAAGATCGCCAATCCCAAGCGTGGTATAGCTGGTGATGGAGAAATAGAACGCGTCATCGAAACCGTGTCCCGGGGCGGGGGTCAATAGATCCGAACCCGCCAATCTCCTCAAGACCGATGAACGCCAGTGCATAGAGCATAACCTGCGCGATGTGGGACAGAAGGGCCGCAGTCAGCATCAACACCAGCCGCATTTGCGGTGCAATCTTGAGATGGGTCAGCCGCGAGGATGTGAAACGGAGCGTTTCATAATGTATCAGTATCGTTGCTGCGACGAGCACCAATGAAATCAGGGCGGTTTGCAACGTCTGGTCTCCGGCAAGCATGGTGCGACCCAAGCTCCAGTTGTCTAAGCGGCATGTACGAAGCTGGCAAGCAAGGCGTTGCCAAAGCAGCGCATCTTGTTCAGGAACTGACCGGGCATGACAACGAACTCCACTTCAGAGCCGCACCTAAAGTGGCAATTCTGGATCGACAGAGGGGGGACGTTCACTGATGTGATCGCGCGCGCGCCAGATGGCGCATTGCATACGCGCAAACTCCTCTCCGAAAATCCGGAGAATTACGAGGATGCTGCACTGCATGTCGTTCGTGAGTTTTTAGGGCTGGATGCAGATGCCGAAATTCCTCTTGGGCAGGTCCAGGCGATCAAAATGGGGACGACCGTCGCCACCAATGCCCTGCTTGAGCGCAAAGGCGAGCGCACACTGCTCGCGATCACGCGCGGCCTGGGTGACGCGATAGAGATTGGGTACCAAGCGCGACCCGACACTTTTGCGCTCAATATTGTCAAGCCGGCGCCTCTATACTCGGCATCGCTAGAAATAGACGAGCGCATTTTGGCGGACGGAACTGTTGAGATGCCGCTGGATCGGGCGCAGGCAACTGCAGTCTTGCAGGCCGCCTTTGACGATGGCTATCGCGCCATCGCTATCGCGCTGATGCATGGGTACAAATACACGCAGCACGAGCAAGCGCTGGCGCAGATCGCGCATGACATCGGCTTCACTCAAGTGTCTGTCAGCCATCAGGTAAGCCCGCTGACCAAGATCGTGTCGCGCGGCGAGACTACGATCGTCGATGCTTATCTCACGCCGATCCTGAGACGCTACGTTGACCGTGTTTCTGCGGCCTTTGGCGATGCTCCCGCGCCTGGTCAGCTGTCCTTTATGCAGTCGTCAGGTGGCCTCACCGATGCTGCGCAGTTCCGTGGGCGCGATGCAATACTCTCCGGGCCTGCCGGCGGCATCGTGGGATGCGCCGAAACTGCGCGACTGGCCGGCTTTGACAAGGTCATCGGGTTTGACATGGGTGGGACCTCGACCGACGTTTCGCATTACGCCGGGGAGTTCGAAAAGGTCTACGAAACCGAAGTCGCTGGTGTGCGGATGCGCGTCCCGATGCTGCATATTCACACGGTGGCAGCAGGCGGCGGCTCGATTGTGTCCTACCAAGACGGGCGGATGCGCGTCGGACCGGAGTCCGCGGGCGCCAATCCCGGACCACGCTGTTACCGGCGTGGCGGCCCTCTGGCTGTAACGGACATAAATGCCTGCCTCGGCAGGCTGCAGCCGGATTTGTTTCCGGCGATCTTCGGGCCTGAACAGGATCAGACGATCGATACGCGGGCTTCGCATGCGGGCTTTGCGGAGATCGCGGAAGAAATTGGCGACGGGCGCAGCGTGGAAGATGTTGCCGAAGGCTTTCTGGAGATCGCGGTTGAGCACATGGCGCAAGCGATCAAGAAGATCTCGATTTCGCGCGGCTATGATGTGTCCAATTACGTGCTTAACTGCTTCGGTGGCGCCGGCGGCCAACACGCTTGCCTTGTCGCCGAGCGGCTGGGCATCAAAACTATAATGCTGCACCCGATGGCGGGTGTCCTATCGGCATTGGGGATGGGCCTGGCGAAGACACAGTGCGAGACGCAGCGCGTGATCGATACGGCGCTTAGTGGAGATGCGATCAATGCACTGCGTTCTCCAACTGCCGAATTAGAGGCGGCGAACGTCGCCAGTTTCGCCTTGCAAGGTGTAGCAGCGAGCGCGGTTAGCCATACTGCATCGGCTCTGCTCCGCTATCGCGGAACTGAGACAGCGATCAGTGTGCCTGTGGCTGACCTGGGGCAAATGGCCCGTGAGTTTGAAAGTGCACATAATCGCCAGTTCGGCTTCGTCGCGCCTGACAAAGAGCTATTGCTCGACACCCTGGTAGTTGTGTCGGA
>Ga0222714_10004428_pt1 | contig 13753 bp, 18 predicted proteins | sample C33_3DmetaG_FD_165048 | JGI IMG/M metagenome (GOLD analysis project Ga0222714, IMG submission 165048) | Estuarine water microbial communities from San Francisco Bay, California, United States - C33_3D | ecosystem: Environmental > Aquatic > Marine > Unclassified | place: USA: California... | reverse complement strand
CACGAGCGTCAGCAGCGCCGACAGCAGCCGATCGCGGTGCTCGGCCGTCCACCGCAGCAGATCAGCGTGTCGCCAGCCAGTGCGCGCCTCAGGTCGAGCGCAGCGCGCGTCGAGGCGGACTGTGACCGTGCGTCGCGCAAGGTCGCCGTTCATGGTCAGGTTATTGCCCGACAATCCCCAGACGGCGGTGCTTGGCACCCTAAGGCGCTCCTGCCCGCCCATCCGTCGATCCGACCACGTCGGATAGCTCGTGAGCACGCCCTCGAGGGCCGGGTCGTGTAAGTGTCCGCGGACGTTGTCGAGCAGGACGACCGGCCTGCCCTCTGAGAGCATGGAGCCCATCGCTTTTCTGCGCTCGTCCTCCTGCGACGACATTGGCGTCGGTTCCACCGGCCGCCCAGTCGCGGCCGATGCCAAAACCTGCATCAGCAGCGATTTCCCAGTGCCCGGAGCAGGTGCCTCGAAAACCGTCATCGGCACAGGCCCGTGGATCAGCTCGCGGACGATCGGTGTCAGAGCGAACGCGATCGCGTGCGCTCGATCGGCAGGCCCCACGAACGGAAACTGCCCGATCCAGTCGTCGATCACAGCCAGCGCCTGATCGAGCGTCAGCCGCTCCCGCAGTAGCCCCTCGGCCAGATAGCCGCGCGATCCAGCGTCGTAGCCCTCGGCGTCGACGAGTCGGCCGTCGGCGTCGTAGTACGGGGCTGTCGCGACGCGCGACAGCAGGGGCAGCCAGTCCTCGCGCGTCCCGAGGATCGCGGGCAGCACGTAGCCGGGCACCGATTTTGCAGGCTCCTCGAGCAGCGCCTCGCCCGCGGTCGCCTCACGGGCCCGTGGGCGCCGCAGCTCGACGAGGTCGGCCGCGTCGAGCAGGCACGCGGTCAGCTGGTCAGTGCCGACCTCGCGGATCGCGGGCCCGTGCTCAGTCACGACCACCTGCACGATCCGCCCGTCGCGCAGGTAAAGCCGGCCAGGACCGGACAGGTCTGCCAGCGCGCGGCGCGCATCGGTGACCACATCCCGCGGCTGCCGACCCGAGACGACGATCTGGGGTCTGCCGAGCACGCGGACGCCGCTCAGCTCCGGGTCGAGCTCCTCCGGCTCGCTGTACGTGCCGGGCACGTAGTCGTCGACGCCCCAGTCGTCGTCGCCGTCGTCGAGGCTTGTTTCGTCGTCCCAGGCCGGGCCGGCCGGTGCGGTGCGCGTCTGCCCCTCAGGCAGTCCCCGCGGTCTCTCCTGCCCGTGCGCGACCGCGTCGCGCGCCGTGCGCAGGGCCTCGGCCTCGCCGACACCGGCCGCGACAGCCGCCGCGGCGAGCTGCGCGACCATCGTCTCGGCCTCACAGACGCCCAGGTGTACCCAGCCGCCCAGGGTCTCGCCCTCCCGCAAGATCGCCGCGTGCCGACCGCCCGACACAGACGCCGCCACGCGCTCGCAGGCTCGTCTAAGAGCGCCCTCGACGTATCGGCCAGCCCGTGACACGTCCTCGGCCTCCCAGGCGACCAGGGGGCCGCCAGCGGGGGCAGGGGCCGTCTCGCGACGCTGGGTCACGGCGCGCAGCAGGCGACGCGGTGCAGGCACGAGCTCGTCGCGCGGCTGCTCCCAGGCGTAGACGCGCCCCGACGCGTGCACAGAGGGCGGCGCCACGACGTACCCGCCGATCCCGCGGGTGTCTGCCGACGCCTTGCGGCCGTCGTGCTCGAGGACCCGAGCGCGTGACCTCACCTCGACGCCGTCGGCCGGCCACGCGTAGTACAGGTGCCGCCCGTGCGAGCCGGTCACGACGATCGCCGCCCAGTCTGATGCCGCCGGCTCGAGGGCGAGCACCGCGTCGAGGCCGTCGGCCTCGCCGGGCTTAGAGTGATCTAAGTCCAAGACCCAGAGGCCCGACTCTGGACCGGTCGCGATGCCCACGTTTGCCGACGGCCACCTGCCCCACCACTCGGCGATCTGCGCCGGGTCTGCCGACGCCGACTTGACGCCGTCGGCGGTGCGCGGGTGCTTGGCCGGGCTTTTGCAGGTGCTGTCGCCACACGTGCACTCGCCCAAGTGATCAACCGCGTGCAGGGGCAGGACCCGCCAGCCGCGACGCCCGTACTCGAGAGCCGCCTGTCTCACCTCAGACACTGTCCACCCCCTCTTGGATCTTACCGACAATATCGACCCGCTCGACGTAGCCGGGTGGCAGGACCACCCGGCGGCCGTTCCAGGGCACAAGGGCAGACCCGTCCTCGCGCAGCAGCCCAGGCAGCCGCGTCCCGATCGGCAGGGTCCGCGTCGCCCTGATCAGCCGCAGCACGTGCGGCGCCTCGCCGTGATCGCAGCTCACAGTGCACCTCCGAGCGCAGCCGCGACGACAGCGCGTGCACGGGTCAGCCGCTCCGCAGCCGCGTCGGCCTCGCGCTCTGCCGCGCCGCCCGCGTTTTTGCGCGCGTCGGCGATCGCGTAAGCTCGCGCCAGGTGCTGCACCGCCGCGCCGGTCGACGGGGTCCACTGACCGGTGACCTCGAGGAGTGACTGCCCAGCGTACCGGCTCAGCACGTCCTGCCAGATACCCTCGGCCGCGACCAGCCCCGCCCGCACGACGAGGCCGACGCCTGCACCGTGGATCTGCGACAGGAGGAGGTACCCGTACAGACTGACAGTGCCCCAGCCTGGGGGGCAGACCACGTCGCGCAGCTGACAGACTTGGAGCGTCTCGTGCACGTCGTAGTCGGCGACATGCAGGCCGGTCGGCAGCCCCTGCGAGTCCAGGTGCAGCCAGCCGTCGATCTCGACGCCCTCCCAGACGATCGGCGACTCTGTCGGGGCTGCCCCGACGGCCGGCCCGTCGACCCCAGGAGGCAGGACCACGCGCAGCCGCGACAGCGACAGAACCTGCCCGCCCCGCCGCCAGGTCAGCGCCCCGCTCTGCCCGCGTGCGTACTGCACGCCCTCGACCTCGACGATCTCCACACCATCACGTGCCATTGTTGCCTCCTTTACCGTGCCTCTGTCTGTTTTCAGCTCGCGCGGCGACTACCGCCCGCCAGCCCTCAGCCGCGCCGATCAGCGCGGACGCCTCGCCTCGTGTCACTGACTCTGTCGCGCCGGTGTACCGCAGCGCCCGCAGCCGGCGGATCTGCGCGTCGCTCGCCGGGGTCTGCCGCCAGGCAGCCGACAGGTCGGGCGGCGCCAGTCGCGCGCGTGCGAGCACGGCCTCGCCCGCCCGCAGCCGCCCGAGTCGCCCCAGCGCGCCAGGCTCGACGATCGGGTCGTGTTGCCCAGGATCGCGCGGCCGCGTCGCCCTGTACCTGCAGCCGTCAGCCTGCGAGCTGTCGGCGATCACCTCGACGGCCCACAGGACCCAGCCGCCCGAGGTCTCGACGACGACCACGATCAGCCGATCGAGCCGGCCGTCCGGTGTCGGGGTCTGCTGCCCGCGCTCGCCCACCGCGACCCAGCGCCGGACGTCGCGACCGGTGCCAGCCCCCAGCGCGACCCAGGGCCACGCGCGCCGCCCGTCGCTGCCAGGCAGGATTGCGATCTGGGTCTCAGTCGTGCCCGTGACCCGCAGGGGGATCGGCACGAGCTCGACGGCGTCGCGGGGTGCGCGGGTCAGCTCGGCGAGGCCGTGCCGCCGGTCGACCGCGTCCGGCTCTGTCGGCCGCCAGCGCACGAGCGCCAGCGCGTCGGCGTGCTCGACCAGCTGCAGGATCTGCCCGACGCCGTGATCGTCGTACCGGTGCACGACGAGATCGCCAGGCTGTAGCGTGCGGGCCGTGGTGTCAGGGGCAGTCCCTCGATCTGACAGGCCGGGCAGGGTCGAGAGGTCGAGGACGTCGAGGTATCGCACAAAGTCCACGACCAGACAGCCGGTCTTGCCTGGGTGTAGCCGCAGACCGCGTCCGAGGAGCTGCTGCGCGATGATCTGCGACGCCGTCGGCCTCACAGCTAACAGCATCGAGACAAACGGCGCGTCAAAGCCTTCAAACAGCAGGTCTCGCGAGATCAGCCCCTGTAAAGCTCCCGACCGCAGCCCCGCGATCCTTGCCGCCCGGTCGCGCGCGTGCAGCCCGCCGTGCACAGCCTCACAGGCGACGCCGCGCGCCTGCAGCGCGGCCGCCAGCCTCTCAGCGTGCGCGACCGACACAGCAAAACCCAGGAAGCGCGCCCCGCCGCCGTTTGCGACGTACCAGTCAGCGACTACCGCGTTTCGCTCGTCGTGGTCGATTAGGCGCTCGAGGTCGGCCTCGGCGTAGTCGCCGCCGCGGACCTGCAGGGTCTCGAGCTCGACGTGGGTATCGACGCGGATCGCCTGAGGCACGACGAGGTCGCCGGCGAGTATCGCCTCGCGCAGCCCGTGCTCGTAGACGATCGCCTCGTACACCTCGCCCAGTCCGGACACGCCGCCATTTTTTGCGGTGCGAAACGGCGTCGCGGTCAGGCCCAGGTGCAGGACCGGCGCGAGCCCGAGGGACTGCCGGACGGTGGCGACGCGCTGCAGAATCGTTTGATACGTCGGGGCGAGCGCGTGATGACATTCATCCACGATTACAAGGTCGACGCGCCCGAGATCGTCGAGCCGGTCACCGCGCAGAGACTGCACAGACGCGACGACGGCCTGCGCCTTTATGCCGTTCTCGGCGCCCTTTACGATCCCGACTGATACCCCGACGAGGCTACACCGACCCGCCAGATCGCGGATCAGCTCGTCGCGGTGCACCAGCACCAGGACCCGCAGCCGCGCCTGGACGTAAAGCGCGACAAGGCCCGCCAGGAGCGTCCCTTTACCGGTGCCAGTCGCCGCCGTGATCACCACTGACCGCAGGCCGGCGCCGCGTACAGCGTCGCGCAGCGCGCCCAGGGCAAGGGTCTGCCAGAGCCGCGGGGTCTGGCCTGAGGGGCAGGGTAGGGCCTTCACGACGCCTCCAAGATCGCGCGGCCGATCGCCGTCGCCAGAGCCGGCGGGACCGCGTTCCCGATCTGCCGGTATTGCGCGCCGACGCCGCCTTGGAACGGGTGCCCGACCGGGAAGTCCTGCAGACGGGCGCACTCGGCGGGGGTAAGGCGGCGCCGCCCGGTGGCCAGATAGAGCGCATCGGAAGCCCTCTGCATCTTCTCGGGGTGTGCACCCGCTCCGCTTCCCTTCTGCTCACCAATAGCGGAGACGGTGGGCGACGGGCGCGCGAGCCAAGGCAACCCCGCCGACAACCAAGGCCGCGCCTGTCGGGCAAGCTGACAGGTGATGACGGGGCTGGGCCCGTCTACCACCGCATCCTCGCGCGCCCATCCGTTGACGGATTTAGTGGTCATCGGCACCCAAGGGTGACCGCCCAGCTCACCATTGAGCGCGCCGATAGTTACTGATGGTCGGTGCGTTAGCTCGCGCACGCGCCGGTCCGCGACCTTGGCGGCGCCCTCCGCATGCGTGGCAAAGCAAAAGACGCGCAGCCCCAACGCCTCCCCCATCGACACCCAAGGCAGCGGCGCGCCGGGCCCATGGGTCGCGACCGGCTGCGCCAGCGGGCGCGGGCCAGCCCAGAGGATGACCCGCCGCCGGTGCTGGGGCACGCCGTAGTCCGCAGCGTCAAGGAGCCACCAACCGACGCAGGCGAAGCGGGCGCGCAGGTCGGGCAGGATGACGCGCTCGAAGTAGCAGCCGGGGCAGGCAGACGGGTCGGGTCGGCTGAACAGGCCCTCTTGCCCGCCGCCGAACGCGCAACCGCCGGTGTGAAGCAGCAGCCCGCGCACGTTCTCGCCCATGAACCAGGGCGAGCGGAAGCGGTCAAGCGCGGCGACGGTCCATGGCCATCCATTGCGTTCATCGGCGGCGCCGAGGCGCTTCCCGGCGGTGCTAAAGGCTTGGCAGGGGAAGCTCGACCACAGCACGTCGACCGGGTCGGACCCGACCGCCGCGGCGATGCGGTCAAGGTCGCGCACATCACCCTCGACTACAGGCCCAAGCCCCGCAGCTCGCAGCGTGGCGCACGCGTCGCGATCCCACACACACAGCGCGGCGTGTGTCAGTCCGGCGCGCCGCAGCCCCAGAGCTGCCCCGCCTGCACCCGCGAAAAGCTCTACACACCTCATGCCTGCCGCCCTTTCGCGCGCCACGCAGGCAGCGGCTGAATCGTCGTCGCCGTCCGCAGCGGCTGCCGACCCCAGACGGCGAGCACTGACCCGCAGGTATCGCCCGAGGTCAGCGTCGCGCCGCCGGGACCGCCCCAGCGCGGCCGCAGGTCAGAAACCCACAGCGCCGCAGGAGGGTCGCCGCGGTGCAGCAGCTGCTCGATCGTGGTCGCACGCAGCAGCAGCCCGAGGATCCGAGCGCCGACCTGCCGCTGTAGCGCACGCATCGTGGCGACCGTGTCGTATACGCCGACGTAGTGCGGATTGGTGAGGATCCACACCTCCGACCGCTGGCCCGCCACCGCAGGCAGGACCGGCGCCCAGTCGGCCACGGCCACGCGCTCGCAGGGGTAGCCGGGGTCTGCCTCTGGGTCGACGTCACAGCCGCGGACGTGCTGCACACCAGCCCGCAAAGCCGCGCGGCCAAACGCCCCGCCGCCTGCGCACGGCTCGAGCACTACCTCAGGCAGAGCCCCAGCGCGCTCGATCAGCACGCGCAGGCAGGTCTCGGCGAGCGCGTCGGGTGTGTAGTACCGGTCGAGAGGGTCGCGCGCCATCACAGCCCCCGCGCCATCGCCAGCGCGATCCAGAGCGCGTCGGCCGCCCCGTCCGAGATTGTGCGAGCTCGTGTCGGGGTCAGGACCCGCCGCCAGGAGGCCGGGTCGACGTTTGTGGCGCCAGAGAGGACCTGCACTGCCGAATACACGACCAGCATTTTGCGCGCGTCTCTGCCGACGGGCTGCAGCCCGAGGACCCGGTCGACGGCCTGGGTCTGGACCGTGCGGGCAGTCCAGCCGCGCAGGGCGAGCACGGCCTGCCAGACGCCCCAGGCCTGCCCCGCCGTCGACGTCGAGACCACGCCCTCGCCCGGCCGCTTGCCGAGCGCCTCGATGGCAACGAGCACGTGCGAGGCAGGCCCCAGAGCTGCGACGACGTGCTCGATCGCCAGCGCCGCGCGCCGCGCGTCGAGGTGCCGCTCGCCGCCCTGGTAGCCGTCGGGGCCGCTGGCGTGGCAGACGACGCCGCAGACGACACGAGCCGCCTGTCGAGGCCCAGGCAGGGCCACGCGGACGCCTGCCACTGCGCCCCGCTGCCCTGGGTCAATCCCCACGTAGGTCACGCCGCCGTCGCGGGCCTCTGGCCAGGCGTAGCCCCGCGCGGCGATCGGGTCGCCGACGCGGATCGGGGGCTGGGTCGTGTATGGGGTGTGTGGGGTGTATTCGTCGTGATTCACGTGGTCTCCAGCAATCTCGCACGGGTGATCTGCAGTGCGACCCGCAGATCGCGGATCGCGTCGGCGCGCTCGAGGCCAAGGGGTGCGGTCTGCGCCCGATAGACGGCCGCCAGCAGGTCGCCTGCTCTGGGGTCTGCCAGCAGCTCGCGGGTAAGGGGTCCGAGCTCGGCCTTGACGGACCGCTCAAGCCGCAGCCAGGCCCAAGCGTCGGCCGGTGTGACCTTTGGCTTGCTCGCCGACGGGATCGCGCGCGCGCCCAAGATCTCGCGCGTGTCCTGCGCCGTCGTGCGCGCCTCTGTCGCCAGCCGGCAGGCCCGATCGGCAGCCGTCCGCGCCGCCCGCGCCTTTTGATCCGATGCCTCGGCCGCTTCCCGCGCCCTGGCCACCTCGTCGGCAAGCCGCACGGCCTCGGCCGCCAGCCGCTGCGCCTCGACCTCGCGCTGCGCCTCGATCTGCGCCGCCCGCTCGCGCGCGCGGTCTCGATCGCGCTGCACCTCAGTCACGGTGTCGCGTAGGGACAGCAGCGCCTGCGACGTCGCCTCGAGGGCGGCCGTGGTCAGGTCGAGCTGCCGGTGCAGCCGCACGACCAGATCCTCGATCGTCGGGCAGTGCTCAGCGTAGAGCAGCGCGCCGACGATCTCGTCGCGCTCCGCTGTCTCTCTTGGTGGCGGGGTTTTTCGTTTGCCCATGGTCGACCTCCGAGCGCCGGTGTACCACTGTCGCGCCCGCGCTGCAACCGGTGCGCGTTTTTTTTGCGGCGGGGTTGCGGCGCCGCTGCGCCTGCGCTACAACCGCTGCGCACCCTGCACCGGAGGACCCAGTGTCAACCAAACCCAAAACCAGCACAGAGCGCAGCACTGAGACCCGAGAGCGGGCCAGCCATGCGCTGCAGGCCGCGATCGCGCTGTCGACTGCGCACTCACTGCCCGCCGACGTCCGCGCCGACGTCGCCCACCTTCTGCGCGCCGACTGGGGAGGCGTCGCCTACACCCGGACTCGCGAGGTCCTTGCTGGCCTCGTGCTCGAGGATCGCGACGCCCCGACGTGCGACCCCGGCAGCTATCGGATCGGGGTCGCGCGGCGCCTGCTGACCCTCGCGCAGTCGCTGCACACTGACCACCTGATCCAGCTCGACCCGGTCGTGTACCTGCTGCGCCACGCCTGGATCGGCGCCGCCAGCGACAGCCCCGATCGGGTGCTGCTGCGCGACGCCGCCCGGCTGATCCAGGACCGTCGGCGGTCTGTCGGCGGTGTCGCGTGAGCGCGCGTCTTTTGGCGGATCTGCCATTTGACCGGTATCAGGCCTTGCCCGGCCTCAACTGGTCGACCCTCAAGCACGCCCTCACCAGCGCCAGGCACTACCGGCTCGCGGTCGACGGCGAGAGCGCGCCGTCTGACGCCGACTTTACCGGCTTTCACGCGATGCACGCGTGCGTTTTGGAGCCCGAGACCTACGCCGATCGGTACCGGGTCTGGACCGGGTCTCAGCGCCGCGGCAAGGACTACGACGCCGCCTGCCAGGCAGACCCGCACGTGACTTGGATCACCGCCAGCGCCGACGAGACAGCCCGTGCTGTCGCCGCCGCGATCGCTGCCCACCCTGTCGCCGGTGCGCTGCTGCAGCCCCCAGAGGGCGGCCGCGCGTGGTCAGAGGCGACTGTCGTCTGGTCTGAGTCCGGTCGCGTACACAAGGGCCGGCTCGATCGTCTTGTTTGGGGTCCACGTCGACGCCAGATCGTCGATCTCAAGGCTGTCCAGTCTCTCAACCCGCGCAAAATGGCGGCGACTGTCGCGCGCTACCACTACCACGGGCAGGCCGCCCACTACGCCGCCGGCCTGCGCGCGCTCGAGGCTGCACAGGGGCTCGCGCCAGCACCCATCGACGCCTACCTCGTCTGCTACGAGACCCGGCCGATTGTCGACGTTGGCGTGTACTACCTCGGCTGTCACGAGCTCGACGGCGCGATCTGGACCGGTGCACGACTCAGAGAGGAGGCACTCGAGCGGATCGCGCAGGCAGAGACCGCCGGGTACTGGCCAGGTCAGGCCCCCGATACCGTCGCCCTCGAGCTGCCCGCGTGGGCTTATGGCGACGGCGACGACGACTACACGGAGGCATATCGTGACTGATGAAGATCTTGACTATCGCGTCCTATTTGGCGGGCGCTACTTGACAGGACCGGATCTGCCCGCCGAGGGGCGGACCCTGACGATCGACTCAGCCCGCGTCGAGGCGGTCGCCGACCCGAAAACCGGCCAGGAGCGCGACCGGCTTGTGGTCTATTTCCAGGAGCGCGTAAAGCCTTGGCTCCCCTGCCGCACGACGGCGGGGTGTCTCGACGCGCTCTGGGGTCCGCGCGTGTCGGCGTGGCGTGGTCAGCCGATCACGCTGCATTTTGATCGCGAGGTCAAGGTCGGCGCCAAGGTGATCGGCGGTGTCCGCGTCCTGGGCAGCCCCGTGCTCGAGAGCCCCCGCGACCTGACCATCAATCTGGGGGCCCGGAAGCCGCCCGCCCGCGTGCGCCTGCTGCCGACGGGTGACCCGCTCGCCGTGGTCCTCGCCGAGCTCGGCGCGACTGAGGCTGCGCTCGCCGACCACCTCGGCGCCCTGACCCCACCTGTCCGCGTGCCGACGGAGAGGATCGCCCGCGGCCGTCTGGCGCTGCGCCTGCGCAGCCGTGAGGCAGGACCCCAGGCGATCTGCGACGCGATCCGCGGGTCTGCCAGCGCCGCAACCACTGACAATGCCGACCACACCGACGAAGCCGCGCCCCGCGGCGAGGAGTAAGTATGCAGATTTTCGCATACATGGACGAGATTATGCGCGCGACTCGCGAGACCGATCGCGCGATCGACCGCGCAAAGGCCGACGCCTACGACTACCTGCGCGACCTGCTGCGCGAAGTCGAGGCCCAGATCGACAGCAGCGCCGATCTGACGCTCGCCCGGCTGCGCGACAGGCCCCAGGCAGTCGAAGCAGCCCCCGAGCCTGCGCCGGCCAGCGCGGCCCAGACCCTGCCAGATCCTGCCAGCGCCTCCCAGACCCTGCCAGCCCCTGCCAGCGCGCCCCAGACCGCGCCAGATCCGCTCGCCGGTCTGACCCTCGATCCCGCGCCCGCTCGCGCCCGTGGCCGTCGTCGCCGCGCCGTGGAGCCGGCCCCTGCCCCGGTCGACGCGCCCAGCCTCGAGGCCGCGCTCGAGGCCGTGCCAGAGCTGCCCGCGCCAGTCGAGGGGCTGCCAGGTGTGCTGGCCTCCGAGGCCTCAGACGCCGTCGACGACGATCCCTGGGGTGCGCCCGGCGACGACGTCGACCCCCTCGCCTGACCTGACCCCACCGCGCCCCGGCGCCACTTCCCCAGCCCGCCGACCGGGACCTCGGCGGGCTTTCAGGAGCTGACCATGACCTTGCCTCTCGATAGCAGCACCAAAGAAGTGCTAATCCGGTCGATCTCGTGCGAGACCTGGGCGCCGCTTGATTTCCATTTGTTCGCGACGTTGACCGGGCAGGCTGGACGTCGCGCCAGCGTGTTTGTCCGGTCGATCCTGCGCGTGCCGGACGATGGAGATAGCCGTACCGTCACCTATGGACGCACCGATATCTACGAGGCATCGGCTTATCAGTGCCGTGTCGCCCGGTGTTACTACCGACACACCGACCACAAAAACGGTATGTATTGGTGGCGCCGATTTGACGTCGACGCCACTGACGATCAGATCGTGTCGAGCGCCGCCTCCGATCTGATTGAGTGCGCACACCTACACGTACCGCCCACGCCCTCCGCAGTGGCGACCGATGATCCGCAGCTGACGCTGACTTTGCCAGCGCGGTCGACCTCGACGGATCGTGCCGAGCTCAGCGACGCCGAGCTGCGCTGCGAGATCGATCGCGCCCGACAGCAGCTGCGCGACCTCGAGGCGATCGCCGCCGATCGGATCGCCGATCACGAGCGCACGATCGCTCTGCTGCGCGGTGCCGCGTGACGTGGCCACCGGCCCACGGCCTCGCCGCGCACGCGCGCCTCGAGCGCGCCAGCCTGCGCGCTGACCAGCTCGACGACCTCGCGCACACTGTCGCGGGTCAGATCGGCGAGATCGCGGGGACTGCCGGCAGGGTGAGTCCCGACGACCTCGACGAGATCCGCCACGACTACCACCGGGTCGGCGATCGCGAGTGGGCCTGGGTCGTGCGGCGGGCCCTCGTCGTGCTCGAGCGCCACGGTCGGCCGGTGCTGGTTGTGCCAGGCGAGGAATAGCACGGCGTCGGCGTTCTCAACTTTGTTTGATCTTTGTTGTGCAGCAGGCTTGCAGCATTTGCGCAGCGGGGATACACAGAGGGGGCCGGCGGCGCTCGATGCCGCGGCCCCACCGACCAACGACCAACCCAACGGAGCCGACCATGACGCGCCTCGCCCACAAGTCCCTGACCGCTGCCAACGAATCCGCCGACCGCGCCCGCGCCGCACTGCGCGCATTCCTCTCTGCCATCGACGAGGCAGAGGCCGAGACGATCTACGCTGCCGCAGTCGTCGAGCGCGGATCTGCCGAGGATGCAGCCCGCGAGGCTTACGACGAGCACCGGAGCAAGGCCCTGACGCTGCCCGACTACGCCGACGAGGACAGCGGCTGGTACGAGGCCCACGTCGCGTGGGAAACCGCCGCGAAGGTCTGGAACCAGATCCCCGACTCTTGGGAAAACTGAGACCTCGACAACCCCGACAACCACGACACGAACGGAGCCGACCATGACCACCGACATCCTCACCGCGACCCTCGAGACCCTGACCACCTCCGGCCTGATCTACGCCAGCCGGGTCGACGCCGACAAGGTCGTGGTCAGTGTCGAGACCTCCTACCAGGGCCCAGACTGCGACTACGACGCCGACACCGCCGCGCGCGTCGAGGCGATCGACAGCGCCCTCGCCGCCATCGGCCTGCGCCTGCGCGACTCTGGCGCCGAGGACGATTGGCAGGCCGAGTATCTGATCTACCGGGCCGCCTGAGACGAGCTCGACCACCTCGACACAACCGGAGCCGACCATGACCGACCTTGCAAAAGCCGCCCGCGGAATCGTGATCCTCGTCGCGGCCTCCGCCGCGATTGTCGCCGACAAGATCGACAAGCACATCGACGAGCTCACGAGGCAGGACCTCGAGGCTGCCGAGTACGCCTACCAGCAGTCAGGGGCTGCCGAGGCTGCCGAAGCTATGGTGTTGTGGGAGATGACGCTTGAGGGCCGGTGCGCGCCATCGGTGCCTAAGGCTGCCGCGATCCCGTGCCCCGACAAGCCGCGTCCGGTGCGGCGGCCCGCGGAGCACGTCTGGACGGTCGGGCCGGCCGTCAAGGCGGTGCGGTGATGCCCCGCGCGAAGCCCACGACAGCCGCGCAAACGCAGCCAACCCAAGGCCCCGAGCTGCTGCCCTGTCCCTTTTGCGGCGACGCCTACCCGACGCTGCGCGGCCAGAGCACGGGCTGCTGGGTCGAGTGCCTCAAGCCGGACTGCCGCGCCGCCGGCGGTCCTGACCTGCGAGCCAACGCGATCGCCCGCTGGAACCGCCGACCACCACAATAAAAACGCGGCGCCGACACCATGCCGACCCCGCGTGTGCGGCCGCAACGCAAGGCGCACGGCGCCGACTATCGCTCAGGGTTTGGCCCGGCCATCGCCGTCGACCACTGCGCGCCGAGCGATCGACCCGCCGTCGCCGTCGGCGCCCCAGCCGGTCGCGCCGTCGATGTGCGCGATCCGCCGCTCGAGCGCGCGCACAGCCTTATCGAGACTGGTCAGCGCCTTAGTCGTCTGTTGCGCCTCGAGCTTTTGCGACTCGATCAGCGCGTCGAACTGTTTGAGATGTCTGTCGATCGACGTGGTCGCCAGGGGCACGAGGTGCGACACGACGAGACGATAGCAGGCAGCCCCGACCAGCAGCAGGACCAGCGTCGCCGCTCCGGGTCCTGCCAAATACGGGGCCAGAGCGACTGGGTCTACCTGAGCGATCACTGCGCCTCCACGGGCCGACAGTCGGGCCCAGTGACAGGCTATCACGTGTCGCTCTGACCGGCCCTCACACCCCACGTCAGACCAGCGTCAGACCAGCGTCAGACCCCGCGCAGCTCCCAGTGTGCGCCGTCGCGCAGCGCCCAGTCGCCGCCCCAGACGAGCTCGACGCCGACAGGCACGCGTCCCTCTGCTGCCATCGCCATCCACTCGGCCCGCACGTGAGGGACGATCGCCTCGATCGGCCCCCAGTCGGCCGGCGAGGGTCTGCCAGCGACGATCGGGATGACGTCGATCGCCTGCGACGGCGATGTGTTGTGCCGCGACTGCCCCGGCCGCGCATTGGTCACCCGCGGTCCCGGCGTAGTGCGACCCTTAGCGTAGAGCGCCGCCTGCTCAGCGTGCGACC
>Ga0222714_10004427_pt1 | contig 13758 bp, 12 predicted proteins | sample C33_3DmetaG_FD_165048 | JGI IMG/M metagenome (GOLD analysis project Ga0222714, IMG submission 165048) | Estuarine water microbial communities from San Francisco Bay, California, United States - C33_3D | ecosystem: Environmental > Aquatic > Marine > Unclassified | place: USA: California... | reverse complement strand
GACCCTCGTGCTTTCGGTCATTGCCGCCGCGATCATCGGCTTCGCCATCGGCCAGCCCGCGGCGCCCGCGCCGCAGCCGGTGGCGCCGGTGGCTACCGGTGAACTTCTCGCCGGCATCGGCTTCGCCATGATCTTCGTCATGCTGACCTATGGCGGCTGGAACGAAGCAGCCTATATCTCCGGCGAACTCAAGGACGTTACCCGTTCCATGGTGCGCGTCGTCGTTATCGCCACGATCGTCGTCGCCGTGCTCTATGTCTCGATCAACGCGGCCTACCTTCATGTGCTGGGCCCACAGGCCATGAGCAAGTCGGATGCCATCGGCGCCGATTACATGCAGGCCCTGCTCGGCCGTCCGGGTGCCATCGTGCTGACCGTGCTGGTGCTGATCGCGGCGCTGACGACGCTCAATGCCACCATTTTCACCGGCGCGCGCTCGGCCTATGCGGTCGGCCGTGATACCGGCCTGTTCGGCATCCTCGGGCGCTGGGATACGGGCGCCCAGGGGCCGGTGAATGCGCATCTGGTGCAGGCGGCGATCGCGCTGGCCCTGATCGGGCTCGGCACCGCCACCCGCAAGGGCTTCGCCACCATGGTCGATTTCACGGCGCCGGTATTCTGGTTCTTCCTGCTGGCGACCGGCGTCGCCCTGTTCGTGCTGCGCCGCAAGGGCACCGGCCGTCCGGACGGCTTCCGGGTACCCTTCTACCCGCTGACGCCGATCCTGTTCTGCGTGACGGCGGCCTACATGCTGCATTCGGCCATCGCCTATACCGGGCGCGGCGCGCTTGTGGGCGTGGCCGCGGTCGTACTCGGCCTGCCCGTATGGTGGGCGATGCGCTATCGCGCCCGGGCCCGTGCCGGGCAGCCGGCGGAATAGGCAGGCGGACGGTTCCCCGCGTGCGGTGTTTGCTCTAGATTAGGGCGCGATGCGTCTTCTCTACCATGTCGCGCTCTGCCCCTTCAGCCGCAAGGTCCGGGTCGTCCTCAATGAAAAGGCGGCCGAGTACCAGTTGCAGGTCGAAAAGGTGTGGGAGCGCCGTCCCCAGTTCCTCGCCCTCAACCCGGCGGGGCAGGTTCCCGTGCTGGTCGAAGAGGACGGCGCGGTTCTGGCCGAATCTTCCGCCATCTGCGAATACCTCGAAGAGATGTTTCCCGACCCGGTCCTCGTTGCCGGCAAGCCGCGCCAGCGCGCCGAGATCCGGCGCCTTGTCGCGTGGTTCGATCTAAAGTTCGAGCGCGAGGTGACGCGTAATCTCGTCGGCGAAAAGATGATGAAGCGCTTTCTCGGGCTGGGCGAGCCCAACTCCGCCGCGATCCGCGCGGGCCATGCCAATCTGCCGGTGCATCTCGACTACATCACCTATCTTGCCGAGCGCCGCACCTGGCTCGCCGGCGACCAGTTTTCACTTGCGGATATCGCGGCGGCGGCGCATCTGTCCTGCCTCGATTACATCGGCGATGTGCCGTGGGAGGACTATCCGGCGGCAAAGGACTGGTACGTGCGCATCAAGTCGCGCCCATCCTTCCGTCCCTTGCTTGCAGATCATATTGCCGGACTGCCGCCACCCCGGCACTATGCCGACCTCGATTTCTGAAACCCGCGCCAGACCCCAGGAGGCGACGCTGAAGTTCCCCAAGTTACAACCCCCGCCCAAGCCCAAAAGCCCGCTCGAAGAACTCGGTCCCCGCACCGGCGACGAAACGCCGCACGAGCTGATCTATCGCGCCTACCTGCTGGGCTGGATTCATTTCGGCACCAAGGTCGCCGTTCTCAACCGGCCGGGTTCGTCGGTCTACAACGCCTATGAAAACTGGGGGCCTATTGCGCTTGTCGGTTTCCTCGGCCTGTACACGGGCGTGACGTCGAGCTGGCAGGCCGGCCTGTCGTTGTTCCTGGCACTCACGTTCTTCGGATTTCTCATCCTGCCCAAGTGGGTACTGCGCAAGCTGCGCGCGCGCGTGCTGGAAAAGGCCTTCAGTAATGAAGGCGGCTGGGAAGAATTGTGGAAGGAAGGCGGCATCTCGATCCGCCTTGCCATGGACTCGAGCATCGAGTGCAACGGGCCCGATGGCGACTGGCGCACCTTCGCGCGGCTGTATCTGAACAAGCCCGACGAAAACGGCCCGCCCGCGGGCGCCTAGGGCGCGCCCCCCGTTCGCCGCAGCGCCGACCTGGCGGTCAGGCCCGACGGGCCTTCAGGGTCGAGCTCGGCCGCGCGCCTGAAGGCGGCCTGCGCATACCTTATCTGTTGGCGGCTTTCGGCGAGCAGGCCCTTTTCCAGCCAGGCCGCCGGCGAGTCCGGGTCAATCTGCAGTGCGGCGGCGATATCGATATCCGCGAGTTCCCCCGCACCGACGCGCCGGTTGGCGGCGGCGCGCAGGATGCGCGCATCGGCGACGTTGGGGGCAAGCTCGACGGCGCGGTTCAAATCATCCAGCGCCTCGAAGTCCTTGCCTTGCGAGCCGCGCGCGATGGCCCGGTCGATCAGCCTGAGAACGTCGTTGGGACTGGCGGCGAGCGCGTCATTGAAGGCCGCTTCCGCCTTTTTCACGTCGCCCGCTTCCAGCCAGGCGCGTCCCGCCTGCCCGAAGGCCTCGGCACGCTCTGTTGCGTCGGCGCCCCTCATGTCGCGGGCAAGGTCGCCGAACACCTTCGCCGCCTGGGCGGCGCGGCCGAGTGTCAGCAGCGCCGTCGCGAGGCAATGGCGCGATGCCTGCGTAGCGCCCGCCTTGTACAGGCTCTCGGCCTGGGCTATGGCGTCATGGGGTGCGCGGCGGGCCAGTTCCATGCAGGTCGCATAGCCGGCGGCGCCATTGGCCGCATGGGCCGGGGCGGACAGCACGAACAGAAAAGCGAAGATTGTGCGGGGCCGTGTCATGGGCGCCATATTTCCCCGCGCGGGCGCGCCCCGCAAGGGGCGGCTGTTGTTGCCACCCGCCGGCGTTTATGATCATCGCCCATGAATGTGAGCACGCCTCCCCGACTGTTCTGTTATGGCTTCGGCTATTCGGCCGCGGCGCTCGCGCGCCTGTTGCGGGCCGATGGCTGGCAGGTCGCGGGCACGACGCGCGATGGGGAAAAGGCCGAGGCCCTGCACACCCAGGGCATTGCAGCTTTTCCCTTTGACGGCAGCGCACCGCTCGGCCCGGGTGCCCTCGACGGGGCAAGCCACGTGCTTGTCTCCGTGCCGCCTGACGGCGCGGGCGATCCGGTCCTGCGCCTTGAGCGCGCGGCCATCGTCGCGGCGCGGCCGCGCTGGATCGGCTATCTCTCGACCACCGGCGTCTACGGCAACCGCGATGGGGCCAAGGTGGACGAAGGCTCTGCCCTCAAGCCGACGTCCGAGCGCGCGCGCCGCCGCGTGCAGGCGGAACTTGACTGGCTGCGCTTCGGTGAAGCGAACGGGTTCTGCGTGCAGGTGTTTCGCCTTGCCGGAATTTACGGTCCCGGGCGCAGCGTGCTCGACGACCTGCGGGCGGGCACCGCGAAGCGTATCGACAAGCCGGGCCATGTCTTTTCGCGCATCCATGTGGACGATATCGCCCGCGTGCTGGCGGCGTCCATCGCGCGGCCGCGGGCGGGCGCCGTCTATAACGTCTGCGACGATGAACCGGCGGAGCCGCGCGCGGTGGTCGAATACGCGGCGTCAAGGCTGGGCGTCGCGCCGCCGCCGCTCGTACCTTTCGATCCCGCCGGCTTTTCGGACATGGCGCGAAGCTTCTGGGCCGATCACAAGCGCGTCGATAATTCCCTGATCAAGCGCGAGCTTGGCGTCAGCCTCGCCTGTCCCGACTTTCGCCGCGGCCTCGACGCCGTGCTGGCCGCGGGCGGCTAGGGGTCAGGCCCGCGCGTTGGCGACGGCGATGACGGCGGCGCCGATGCGCTCCAGATCCTCGGGGCGCGAGATGCGATGATCGGCATCCTTGATGAAGGTCGCCGCGGCGCCGGGGCTCGCCAGTTTTTCCAGGATTTTCACCGCCGTCCGCCACGGCACATCGGGATCGGCAAGACCGTGCAGCAGATGCACCGGGCAGGTGATGCCGATGGGGCCGCGCAGCAGCAGGTGCGCGCGGGCTTCCTCGATCAGGGCGCGGGTGATGGCGTAAGGGGTCTCGCCGTAGTCGCTCGGCAGGTTGACGACGCCTTCGCGCATCAAGACATCCATCTGCGCCGGGCTCAACTCGCCGTGGATCAGGTCTTCGGTGAAGTCGGGCGCCGCCGCCAGCCCGACGATGCCGCGCACCCGGCCGGGCCGCTTCAGGGCCGCGAGAAGGGCGAGCCAGCCGCCCATAGAGGAGCCGACAAGGAGTTGCGGCCCCTCGGTCAAATGGTCGAGGGCATCGAGAACGTCTTCGAGCCAGCCGCCGATGGTGCCCTCGGTGAAGGCGCCTTCGGAGGCGCCGTGGCCCGAGTAGTCGAAACGCAGGTAGGGGAAACCTGCACCCCGGGCGAAACTTTCCAGCCACTGGGCCTTGGTGCCGGTCATGTCCGACATGAAGCCGCCGAGGAACACGATTCCTGGGCGCGCCGCCGTGCCCGCCGGCCCGTTTTTGCCGGGAGACCGCCGGTAGGCGATGGACCCGCGCCCGGGCCGTGATAGACTCTCGTTTCCTTCTTGCATCCCGCGCCCGCAATGGGAGATAACCCGGCCGCCCGCTCCGGACGATCCCGGTCCGACAATCCGATGACTGCCAGCAGATGACCGCCGCACCCGAACAGGACAATGCCAGCGCCGCGCAAGCTAACACCGAAGGTGCGCGCGCTCCAGTCGTGCTTCAGGTATTGCCGAGCCTGAACGGCGGCGGCGTCGAGCGCGGCACCATCGACGTCGCGGTGGCGCTGGCGCGGGCGGGGTGGGGGTCGATCGTTGCATCGGCCGGCGGGCCCATGGTGCGCGAGATGACGCGCGCCGGTGCGGTCCATGTCGAACTGCCGCTCGATACCAAGAACCCGTTCAAGATGCGCGCCAATATCGCCCGCCTCGAGCGGGTGATTGCCGAATACAACGTCGATATCGTGCATGCGCGTTCGCGCGCCCCGGCATGGAGCGCCGAAGTAGCCGCGCGCCGGGCGGGGGTGCATTTCGTCACCACGTTCCACGGCACCTATGGCCACAGGTTCGGACCGAAGCGCTTCTACAATGCCGTCATGGCGCGGGGCGAGCGCGTCATCGCCATTTCGGATTTCATCGCGAACCATCTTCGTGCCGTCTACAGGGTCGAGGACGATCGCATCCGCACCATTCATCGCGGCGTCGACGTGGCCCGTTTCAATCCCGACAACGTCACCCAGGAACGCATCATCGATCTGGCGACGCGTTGGCAGCTGCCCGACGACCGCAAGATCATCCTGTTCCCGGCGCGCTTTTCCGACTGGAAGGGACACGAGCTTGCGATCGAAGGCGTGGCGCGGCTCGGCCGGCGCGACGTGCTGTGCGTCATGGTCGGCGCCGATACGGGCTCGGAAGACTACATGCGCCGCCTGACCGAACTTGCGGCAAGGCGCAATGTCGCCGATCTCATCCGCTTCGTCGATTACTGCCGCGACATGCCCGCTGCCTACATGCTGTCGGACGTGGTGCTGTCGGCGGCGACCAAGCCCGAGGCCTTCGGCCGCGTGCTGGCCGAGGCGCTGGCCATGGGCCGCCCGGTCGCCGGCCCCGCCCATGGCGGCGCGCTCGAAATCGTCGATGACCAGAAAACCGGCTGGCTCTACCGGCCGGGCAATGCGGAAAGCATGGCCGCCGCTCTTCATGCGGCGCTCGGACTGGATGCGGCTGGGCGCCTGCGCCTTGCCGATCTGGCCATGCAGACCATGCGCGAGCGTTTCACGGTCGAGCGCATGTGCGCCGACACGCTGGCCGTCTATGCCGAGGTTCTGGGCCTCGACGGGGCCTGAGCCTTCATCCGCCCTTAACCCCGATGGCCTAACACCGCCGGGGCAGGGGCGCTTCCCTTGACAGGGGCTTTAACCAAAGTACTCTCCGCCGAATCCCAACCTTTTCTGTGCAGGCAAGGACGTTCAGATGGCCGATATCAAGCTCACCCTTCCCGACGGTTCCGTGCGCGAAATGCCGCGCGGCACGACCGCGGGCGAGCTTGCCGCCGCCATCGGTCCGGGCCTCGCCAAGGCAGCCCTTGCCGCGCGCGTCGACGGCAAGGACTGGGATCTCGGCCGCGCCATCGAGGCCGACGCCAGTATCGAAATCGTTACCGCCAAGTCGCCGGGCGCGCTCGAACTGATCCGCCACGACGCCGCCCATGTCATGGCCGAAGCGGTAAAGGAGCTTTATCCCGAAACCCAGGTCACCATCGGCCCGGCGATCGAGAACGGGTTTTATTACGATTTTTCGCGCAAGGAACCTTTTACGCCTGACGATCTCGGGAAGATCGAGGCGCGCATGAAGGACATCGTCGCCCGCGATGAAAAGATCGAGCGCGAGGTCTGGCCGCGCGACAAGGCGATCCAGTTCTTCAAGGACCAGGGCGAGCACTACAAGGCGGAGATCATCGAATCAATCCCTGCCGGCGAAGATGTCACTCTCTATCGTCAGGGTGCCTTCATCGACCTTTGCCGCGGGCCGCACCTGCCGTCCACGGGCAGGCTGGGCAAGGCCTTCAAGCTGATGAAACTGGCCGGCGCCTACTGGCGCGGCGATTCGCGCAACGAGATGTTGCAGCGCATCTACGGCACCGCCTGGGCCAGCGACAAGGATCTTGCCGATCACCTGCACCGCCTTGAAGAAGCCGAACGCCGCGACCACCGACGTTTGGGGCGCGAGATGAACCTGTTCCACGTGCAGGAAGAGGCCGTCGGTTCGGTGTTCTGGCATCCCAACGGCTGGACCCTTTACCGCACGGTCGAGAATTACGTTCGCGACCGTCTCGGCCGCAAGGGCTATGTCGAGGTCAAGACGCCGATCCTCGTCGACCGCGTGCTGTGGGAACAGTCGGGCCACTGGGAAAAGTTCGGCGATGCCATGTTCACCGCCCAGCCGCGCTCGGCCGAAGCGCGCAAGGACGAAGGCGACCGCATCCTCGCGGTCAAGCCGATGAACTGCCCGTGCCACGTCCAGATCTTCCGCCAGGGTCTGAAGAGCTACCGCGACCTGCCCCTGCGCATGGCCGAATTCGGCTCCTGCCATCGCTTCGAGCCCTCGGGCGCGCTGCACGGCATCATGCGCGTGCGGTCCTTCACCCAGGACGACGCCCATATCTTCTGCACCGAAGACCAGATCACCTCCGAAACCAAGTCGTTCTGCGAACTGCTGCTGAGCGTCTACAAGGATTTCGGCTTCAGCGACGTGGTCGTGAAATTCTCCGACCGGCCCGAAACCCGCGCCGGCACCGACGCCATCTGGGACAGGGCCGAAGGCGCACTGCGCGAGGCGGTTGCCGCCGCCGGTCTTGAGACCATCCTCAATCCGGGCGAGGGCGCCTTCTATGGACCCAAGCTCGAATTCGTGCTGCGCGACGCGATCGGCCGCGACTGGCAGTGCGGCACCCTGCAGGTGGACTTCGTCCTGCCCGAGCGTCTCGATGCGTCTTATATCGGCGAGGACGGCAGCCGGCACCGCCCGGTCATGCTGCACCGCGCCATCCTGGGTTCGCTCGAGCGCTTCATCGGCATCCTGATCGAACAATATGCGGGCGCCTTCCCGCTGTGGCTGGCCCCGGTACAGGTGGTCATCGCCACCATCACCAACGACGGCGATGCCTATGCCCGTGAGGTCGAGGAAGCCCTGTCGGCGGCCGGTTTGCGCTGCCAGCTCGACCTGCGCAATGAAAAGATCAGCTACAAGGTGCGGGAGCATTCGCTGGCCAAAGTGCCGGTCATCCTCGCCATTGGCCGCCGGGAGGCCGAGGAACGGACCGTGGCCATGCGCCGGTTCGGCTCCCAGGCGCAAGAATCCCTTGCGCTCGAGGAAGCCCGCGCTAGACTTGCCGCCGAGGCCAAGGCGCCATCACAAACCGCTGCCGGTGACTAGCACTTCATAAAGACCAGAAAAAAGACTGGGGGGCTCGACGGAAATGCGATGGAGCCCCGCAGCCCGGTCGTCTATTGACCCTGATTTGAAACAACCGATGGAGAGAGTTCCATAGCCCGTTCCACCTTTTGTCCCCCGCCCGCCACAAAGGGCGGCCCCCGCGTGAATGAAGCCATTCATGCTCCCTCTGTCCGCGTCGTCGGTGAAGACGGCGAAATGCTCGGCGTCATGACCGTCGCCCAGGCTCTGGCCCGGGCCGAAGCCGCCGGCCTCGACCTGATCGAGGTCTCGCCCAATGCCGAGCCGCCGGTCTGCAAGATCCTCGATTACGGCAAGTACAAGTACCAGGCCCAGAAAAAGGCCAACGAGGCCCGCAAGAAGCAGAAGGTCATCGAGGTCAAGGAAATCAAGATGCGTCCCGGCATCGACCAGCACGACTACGAGGTCAAGATGCGGGCCATCAACAAGTTCCTCGACGAAGGCGACAAGGTGAAGGTCACGATCCGCTTCCGCGGCCGCGAATTCCTCCATCAGGAACACGGCCTTGCGGTTCTCAACCGGGTCCGCGAAGAGGTCGACGAGAGGGCCAAGGTCGAGGCCCATGCGAAGATGGAAGGCCGCCAGATGACCATGGTCATCGCGCCTAGGTAACAAGTGCCTGATTTATAACGAATTTTAATGGCTCCCCGGCCTTGCGCCGGGGGCCGTCATCCGGCCCCGGGGGCGCTTGCAATCCCGGGGCTTCCCCGCTATAAACACGCGCTCCGCCGGACTGCCTTCGGGTCGGGCCGGCGCCACGTTTTTTTCCAGGGTTTCCAAGGAATTCGGGTCATGCCCAAGCTGAAGTCGAAAAGCGGCGCCAAGAAGCGCTTCCGCGTAACTCCCTCGGGAAAGGTTCGCGGCAATGTCGCCGGAAAGCGACACAACCTGCGCAAGCGCACCCAGAAGATGAAGCGTACCGCCCGCGGCACCTTCATCCTGTTCGAGGGTGATGCCGATAACGTCAAGAAGTACTTCCTTCCCTACGGTTGAGGATCTGAGTCATGGCACGCGTCAAACGGGGCGTCACCACACACGCCCGTCACAAGAAGATCCTTGAGCTCGCTTCGGGCTACCGCGGTCGCGCCAACAGCTGCTACCGGGTTGCTATCGAGAAGGTCGAGAAGGGCCTGCGCTACGCATTTCGCGACCGCCGCGCCAAGAAGCGCGAATTCCGCTCTCTGTGGATTCGCCGCATCAATGCCGGCGCCCGTGAAAACGGCCTGACCTATTCGCAGCTCATGAACGGCATCAAGCTGTCGGGCATCGTGCTCGATCGCAAGGTTCTGGCCGACATCGCCGCCCGCGACCCCTCGTCGTTTACCGCGATCGTCGAACAGGCCCGCGCGGCGCTGAAGGCCGCGTAAGCGAACAGCCCACGCCGGCCAAAAGAATAAAATGACGAAGGGGCTGTCTCGACAGCCCCTTTTGTCTTATTAAACGTGCAACCGTCCAAGAACGACAGAGCCATCATGGCCGATGCCGATACCCTGAAGGCCGAAATCCTCAAGGCCGTTGCCGCCGCAGCCGATCTCGATGCGCTCGAGCAGGTGCGCGTCGGGGCACTCGGCCGCAAGGGCTCCCTGACCGAGGCGATGAAGGGTCTTTCCGGGCTCGGCCCTGATGAGCGCCGCGCCGCCGGCCAGGCGCTGAACGCGGCGAAAGACGCCGTCGCCACCGCGATCGAGGCCCGCAAGGCCGCCCTTTCCCGCGCCGCCCTCGATACGCGCCTCGCGGCCGAACGTATCGACGTCACCCTGCCCGCGCGGCCCCAGGCGGCCGGCACCATCCATCCGATCTCCCAGGTCATGGACGAGCTGATGGCGATCTTCGGCGACATGGGCTTCACCGTCGCCGAAGGCCCCGATATCGAGGACGACTTTCACAATTTCAACGCGCTGAACATTCCCGAATCCCATCCGGCGCGCCAGATGCACGATACCTTCTACCTGCCGCCCGCCGCCGATGGCCGCCCGATGCTGCTGCGCACCCACACCTCGCCGGTGCAGATCCGCACCATGATGGCGACGCCGGCGCCGCACCGCATCATCGCGCCGGGGCGCACGTATCGATGCGATTCGGACATGACCCACACGCCAATGTTCCACCAGATCGAAGGACTGGTGATCGACAAGGCGACCCATATGGGCCACCTCAAGGGCTGCCTCGAAGACCTCTGCCGCACCTTCTTCGAAGTGGACGACCTGCCGCTGCGTTTCCGGCCGAGCTACTTCCCCTTCACCGAACCGTCCTGCGAGGTTGATATCGGCTGTTCGCGCGCGGGCGGCGAGTTGAAGATCGGCGCCGGCGAAGGCTGGCTTGAAATCCTCGGCGCCGGGATGGTGCACCCCAATGTGCTCGCCAATTGCGGGCTCGATGCCAACGAGTGGCAGGGCTTTGCCTTCGGCATGGGGGTGGAGCGCGTGGCGATGCTGAAATACGGCATTCCCGACCTGCGCACCTTCTTCGATTCCGACCTGCGCTGGCTGCGCCACTACGGCTTCGCCTGTCTCGACCAGCCCTCGCTTGCCCAGGGGCTGGCCCGATGAAGTTCTCTCTTTCCTGGCTCAAGGATCACCTCGATACCACCGCCGACGCTTCGGCCGTGTCCGATGCGCTGACGTCCCTCGGGCTTGAGGTCGAAAGCGTCTTCGATCCCGCCCAGGCACTTGCCGCCTTCACCGTCGCCGAGATCAAGGAAGCGGTGCCGCACCCTGACGCCGACCGCCTGCGCGTCTGCAAGGTCGATACCGGCAAGGATGTCGTGCAGGTCGTCTGCGGCGCACCCAATGCGCGCGCCGGCCTTGTCGGCGTTTTTGCCGCGCCCGGCACCTACGTCCCGGGTCTCGACCTGACGTTGTCGAAGGCCAAGATCCGTGGCGTTGAATCCATGGGCATGATGTGCTCGTCCCGCGAACTTCAGATCGGCGAAGACCACGACGGTATCATCGAACTGTCCGGCAAGCCCGCGCCGGGCAGTGCCGCGGCTGCGGCACTCGGCCTCAATGATCCCGTCATCGACATCGCGGTGACCGCGAACCGGGGCGACTGCCTCGGCGTGCGCGGCATCGCCCGCGATCTGGCCGCGCGCGGGCTTGGTACCCTCAAGCCCGAAATGCCCGCGCAGGTGAAGGGCGCGTTCAAGCCCGAGATATCCATTTCCCTCGACTTCCCGGCGGACAATGTTGCCTGCCCGCATTTCGTCGGGCGTGTCATTCGCGGCGTCAGGAACGGCGAAAGCCCCGACTGGCTGAAGCGCAAGCTGAAGGCCGTGGGCCTGCGTCCGATCTCGGTGCTGGTCGACATCACCAATTACCTGCTGATGGACCGCAACCGGCCGCTGCATGTGTTCGATCTCGACGCGGTTGCGGGCAACCTGGTCGTGCGTTTCTCCCGCGCGGGCGAAAAGCTGACGGCGCTCGATGGCCGCGACTATGACCTGGGCAAGGGCGCCGTGGTCATCGCCGACAGGGATGGCGTTCTATCCTTGGGCGGCATCATGGGCGGCGAATCGTCGGGCTGCACGGCCGTGACCACCAACGTTGTGCTTGAAGCCGCATGGTTCGAGCCGCTCGCCATCGCCGCAACGGGGCGCAGGCTCGGCATCGAGTCGGATGCGCGCTACCGTTTCGAGCGCGGCATCGATCCCGCGTCCACGCTGCCCGGCATCGAGGCGGCGACGAGGCTCATCCTCGATCTCTGCGGGGGCGAGGCCTCGGATATTGTCGTCGCCGGTGAAGCACCCGCGCGCAACACGGTCATCCAGTTTCCCTCCGCGCTGGTTGCGCGGCGCGGCGGCGTCGACATGCCGGAAAGGCGTGTCGTCGAGATCCTGACCGCGCTCGGTTTCGAGGCGAAACCCGGCACAGGCAGCCTCAATGTGCGCGTGCCGAGCTGGCGCGGCGACGTTTCCATCCCCGAAGACCTGGTCGAGGAAGCGCTGCGCGTCGAAGGTTTCGACGCCATTCCCTCGGTCTCCCTCGCGCGCAGCGGATCGCTCGCCAAGCCTGTCGCGACCGCCCGCCAGCGCCGCCGTGGCCTTGCCCGGCGTGCTCTTGCCGCACGCGGTCTTTCCGAAGCGGTGAGTTTTTCCTTCATCGGCGAGCGCGAGGCCAAACTGTTCGGCGGCGGCGATACGTCGCTGCGTCTCGCCAATCCCATTTCGTCTGAACTGACCGACATGCGGCCGTCGCTTCTGCCAGCCCTCATTCAGGCGGCGGCGCGCAACGCCGCGCGTGGCCTTGCCGATGTCGGCCTGTTCGAAGTCGGTCCTGCCTTCGCCGATGCGACGCCCGCGGGCCAGTCCCTGGTAGCGGGCGGCATTCGCGCCGGCAACACCGGCCCGCACCACTGGTCCGAGCGCCCGCGCCCGGTCGATGCTTTCGATGCCAAGGGCGATGCGCTTGCGGCGCTTGCCGAATGCGGCGCGCCGGTCGCGTCGCTTCAGACCTTTGCCGAGGCTCCCGGCCATTATCATCCGGGCCGATCCGGCACGCTCCGCCTCGGCCCCAAGACGGTGCTGGCGGCCTTCGGTGAAATCCACCCGGGCGCGCTCGTCGACATGGATGTGGCGGGGCCTGTTGTCGGCTTCGAGGTTTTCCTCGACGCCATCCCCGAGGCCAAGGGCAAATCTGGCAAGGCGCGCGGTGCGCTCAATCTTGCCGACCTGCAGGCGGTGGAACGCGACTTCGCCTTTATCGTCGGCGCCGAGGTTTCGGCGGAAGCGCTGATCCGCGCTGTGAAGGGCGCCGATCGCGCGCTGATCAGCGAGGTTTCCGTATTCGACGTCTATGCCGGCAAGGGCGTGCCCGATGGCAAGGTCTCCCTCGCCGTATCGGTGACGTTGCAGCCGACCAAGGCGACGTTGACCGAAGCCGAGATCGAGGCGGTGGCGAAGAAGATCGTTGCCGCCGCCGAAAAGGCCTGCGGCGCTACCTTGCGCGGCTGATATTTCCCCGAATCTGACGTATCGGGCCGGATGAGCCTGGCCGGGCGGGCGTCTATGCCTCGGGCGGAGCTTCGACCAGCTTCTTGCGGGCGATCCACTGGGCGGCGTAGCTGTAGGCGACAGGCACCACGAACAGGGTGAACAGGGTGCCGAAACTCATGCCGCCGACGATGGTCCAGCCTATGGTCTGGCGCGCTTCGGCGCCTGCGCCAGAGGCGATGGCAAGCGGCAATGCGCCCAGCACGGTTGCGCCCGTCGTCATCAGGATCGGACGCAGCCGCAGGACGGAAGCCTCGCGCACGGCCTCTGCCGCGCTCATGCCGCGATCGCGTAGCTGGTTGGCAAACTCCACGATCAGGATGCCGTGTTTCGATATCAGGCCGATCAGCGTGATCAGGCCGATCTGGCTGTAGACGTTGATCGTCGATCCGGTGACGTAGAGCGTCGCCAACGCGCCCGCGATGGAAAGCGGCACCGTGAGCAGGATGATCAGCGGATCGGAAAAGCTCTCGAACTGGGCGGCCAGCACCAGGTAGATGAAGGCGATGGCGAGCACGAAGCTGACCAGGAGGCTTGTGCTCGATTCGCGGAATTCTCGCGACTGGCCGGCATAGTCGATCTGGGCGTTCGCGGGCAGCACTTCGCGGGCGGCCTCGGTCAGCGCGGCCAGGCCGTCGCCCAGCGTATAGCCCGGCTGCAGGGTGGCGGTGATGGTGGCCGCGCGCAGCTTGTTGAAATGGTTGAGCTCGCGCGGGGCGACGGTTTCTACGACATCGACGA
>Ga0222714_10004424_pt1 | contig 13762 bp, 16 predicted proteins | sample C33_3DmetaG_FD_165048 | JGI IMG/M metagenome (GOLD analysis project Ga0222714, IMG submission 165048) | Estuarine water microbial communities from San Francisco Bay, California, United States - C33_3D | ecosystem: Environmental > Aquatic > Marine > Unclassified | place: USA: California... | reverse complement strand
ATTATTCAATAATCTTTGATAGCGATATTATTTTTGAAAAAGATATTGTGAATCAATATCTATCTAAAATAGATTTAGAAACTGTAATGTATACTCCCTATGTTTCTCAGGATATTAAATGTAAGGTATGTGGATGCGGAAAAGATTCATATTATGATATAGCTGCTTTATATGATAAATGGAATCATCGTGGAATGATATGGTCATGTAACCCTTTCATGAACATATTCGATAGACAATCATTAATAAACAATCAACCGATAGAAGTAAGCTCTTCTTTTGGAGGATTTGTATTTTTCAAAAGTTTTCCCTTAAATTTTTGTAACTGGAGAACGAATGGTGACTGTGAACACATTTTATTCTGCGAAGAAATTCGAAAATATGGAAAAGTAAAATTATACCCAGATATAAAAGTTAAAGTAAAATTAGATAAAGAACTTATAGAAAAATATGGATAAAAAAGTACTTCTTATTTCAGACGAAGAATACAGCATTAAAAACAACGGAGGAGCCGAGTGTAATAATCACGAAATTATTAAACTTTTAAATTCTTCTGGAATAAAATGCGATTTCTTAACGACGCATGATTTTAATAATAAAGTAGGATTTATAGATGATTATGATTTATATATAGTATCCAACTTTTATTTCATTTCTGAAAATGCAAAAACTTTCCTTTATGGAAAGAAATATATAATTACAGAACATGATTATAAGTTTGTTCGTGAAAGAAATCCTTGTTTTTATCCAAACCTAACTATTCCTCCAGAAAGAGTTATTCATTTAGATTTTTATAAAAATGCTAAATTTGTTTTAGTTCAAAGCGGTTTTCAAAAAGAAATTTTTAACAGAAGCATAAAACTCGATAATATTATAAATTTTTCTGGAAATTTATGGTCAGATGAAACTCTAGACTTAATACTCTCTTTATCAAAGGTAGCGAAAAATGGCAAAGCTGCTATTCTCGGAGAAGATGATTATGGAATTAAAGGAAGAGATGTTTCTATTGAGTTTTGCAAGAAAGTCCATTTAAAATATGAACTACTGCCAAAAACAGACCATCACTCTTTTTTAAAGAATCTTTCTAGATACTCTACCTACGTCTTCTTTCCAAGAAATCCAGAGACACTTTCTAGAGTATGTATAGAGGCTAGATTGATGGGCTTATCGGTAATAACCACTGACTACACCGCAGCAGTACACGAAGCGTTCTTCGATTATGAATCAGATAAAATGATTGAATATATAAAACAAAAGCCAAAGGAAATTTTAACGCACATAGTTAATTTATTATAAATGAAAACAATCGTTTCTATAGTAGGCATAAGACCCGATTTTATAAGAATGTCTAAAATTTTAAAACTTCTTGATAAAAACTTTAATCATATATTAATCCATACCGGACAACATTTTGATGATAATTTATCTGAAGTCTTTTTTAAACAATTTAATATCAAAACTCCAGATTTCAATCTTTGCATCGGAGGTGTAGGAAAAGAACATTTTCATCAAACTGCTGAACTTTCAGTTAAAATAATAGAAACATTTAGAAATAATAATATAAATCCAGATTTAATTTTATTTCTAGGAGATTCTAATTCCGTGGCTTCGTCTGTAGCATTAAAAAAAGAAGGTTATAAAATAGGACATATCGAAGCAGGAATGAGATCTGGAGACAAAAGAATGCTTGAAGAAATAAATAGAATAGTTTGTGATCACTGTAGCGATTTTTTATTCACGTATCATAATAACTACAAGAAAAAACTTTTAAAAGAAAACATAAATAAAAATTCTATTTTTGTAGTTGGCAATACTATAGTCGAGGTTTGCCAAGATTTCACGACTGAAATTTTTAAAAATAACAAAAAAAATGATTCTATTCTTTTAGATATTCATAGGCCAGAAAATTTTAAATATGAAGATCGAATGAAATGGATTTTAGATTATGCAAGAATGTGTAAAAAGAAATACAAAAAATCTATTAAAATGCTTAATTTTAAAAGAACAATTGAACAGATAAAAAAATTTAATTTAAACCTAACCGATATAGAAGTAATTGATTTAATGAACTACAAAGATTATTTAAATTTTATATACAATTGCAAGTTTATAATCTCAGATTCTGGAACAAGCCAAGAAGAACCAGCGCTTTTGAATACAAAAGTCATTGTTCCAAGAGATTTCACAGAAAGACCGGAAAGCGTAAAAAACAATTGTTCATTTATGTTAAACCAACATAATTTTAACGAATCTTTTAAATGGTTAGAAAAAAACAAAACCATTAAAACAAAATGGCTAGGAAACGGAAAAACTTCTGAAAAAATAATTTTAACTATAAAAAATAAAATATGATTTCTATAGCGACAACATATTATAATAGAAAAAATCAATTTATAAATACTTTAAAATCTTTACAAAAATCTTCAATTAAAGATTTTGAGGTGATAGTAGTTGATGATGCAAGTGATGATGATCAAAGAATAGAAGATTTACAAAATGAATTTAAATTTTTAAAAGTTTTTAGAATTAACAAAAACGAAAAAAAATTTCACAATCCTTGTATTGGTTTCAATTTAGCTTTTAGCAAATGTTCTGGAGATGTAATTATTATTCAAAACGCCGAATGCCTTCACTACTCAGATATCTTAAAGTTGACTTTAGAAAAAATTACAAATAATAATTATTTATCTTTTGCTTGTTATTCAATAGACAATGAAACAACAGAAAAAATAAATAAATTAAAAGACATTTCAAATACAAAAGATGTAGTAAACTTTTTACCAATTCGTCAAGATATCAATGGCAAAAATGGATGGTATAATCATGGAATATATAGACCAACTGGATTACATTTTTGTTCCGCTATAACTAAAAAAAATTTAAAGCAGCTTAATGGTTTCGATGAAAGATACGCCGAAGGAAATTGCTATGATGATAATGAAATTTTACACAGAATAAAAAATAAAAACTTGCAAATTGATTTTATTAACGACGGAATAGTAATACATCAATATCATCCTAATTTTAATTATGATAAACCTAAAATGGCTGAACTAGAAAATAAAAACGCAAATCTTTACTATAATACAACACTAAAAAGCAATTCTTACAGAGCTAATCCAAATAAAAATATTTTTAATTTTAAAATTGCTGCGTTTACTCAACTTAGAAACGAATTATCTAAAGGAAATCTAGAAAACTGGTTCAAACAAATGGAAATATGTGATTATATTTATATTTTTGATCAAAATTCAGATGATGGAAGCAAAGAATATTATAAAAAATTTAAAAACACAACAGTTATAGAATCTCCATCAAACAGATTTTTTGAAGAGTTATTTTGCAAACAAGAATTATTAAATAAACTTTTACACGACCATCCAGATGTTGATTGGATATTATGGCTCGACGGTGATCTTCTTTTAGATGGAAGGTTATTAAAAAATAATGGAGAGCTATTACATAGATTATGCCATGTGGCCGAACAAAATGAAGCAGACGCTTGTTTTTTTGATCATTACAATCTTTGGAGAAGTGATATTTATTATAGAACTGATGATGACTATCATTCTTTAAATGGCAATTGGTGTCCTTTATGGAAAAATAATGGAAATCTTTTTTTTAATACTGTAAAAGGTCTTCACAATAAACAGTTTCCAGAAGGATTGAAAAAAGGTTTAAGAACTTCATTTGCTGTGGTTCATAGAGGATTCGCCACTGACTATCAAATCATTACTAAATATGAAGTTTATAAAAGCAACGGTCAAAATGGATGGGCTTTGGATAGACTTTTAAACGAAAACGGATTACAAGTAGAACCTTTGAAAAAAGAATTATTACCAGAATGGTTTGAAATAAAAGATGACGAGAATCCTAAAAACAAAAAATCAATCATAAATATATATAATGAAAAAAATAAATAAAAATTTAGAAATAATAGGCTTGATTTTTAAGTCATTAGATTATTTAGAATTATTAAATAATCAATTAAAGAGCGATTATTGCAAGGTTGATGGATGGGATATAAATGTTAGAATTGTGGCAAACGATGCATCTGAAAAAATAATAAATAAATTAAAAACCCTCAATATAAATTACTCTATATATAATGATTATAAATTGAATGATTATTATTTAAATAGAGTTTATAGATGTTGGAATTTTGCTGGTAGAACAAGCAACTACGATAACATTTGTTTCGTAAATTCAGACATGGTGTTCACGGAAAATTGGCTTTTAAATTTATTAAAACATCATGATGGCATAAATATACCAACAAGTAGATTAATAGAAAGTGGAAAAATGCCAAGCGGAACTCACGGTATATCAATAGATTGTGGTAAAAATCCTAAAAATTTAGATTTAATAAAGCTTGAACATATAAGTAAAATAATTTCTGAGGATAAGATTCTAAATAAAGGTTTGTATATGCCATGTATTTTTGAAAAATCTCGCTTTATTGAATCTGGAATGTATCCAGAAGGAAATATCTATACAGATGGAATAGGAACATTAAATGGATTTTTACAATCTGGAGACGATTGGTATTTCAGAAAATTAGAAAAAGAATATGGAATGAAACATATTACTGTTTATAATTCTTTAGTTTATCACATACAAGAAGGAGAAAAAGATTCTTGATGAAACTAAAAATATAATATATTATAAATATAACATGAATAACATATCTAAAGCAGAAGAATTTTTACAACATCAAATAGCAAAAAAGTGGGGCGGAAACAGTGGAATTGTTAACTTAAGTAAAGTTTTAGAACAATTATGTTTTTTGGAGTGTTCGATTTTACTCGTTGGAACAGGTTGGACTCATGATCAATACTATGATTGGCCTACCATTTTAGAAGATGTTTGGAACGCTAAATGTTCTTACCTTGAAGTTGACGAAGGTTATATTAACAAATGGAAAAATGAAAAATATCCTCTTTATCAAGGATCAGTAATAGATATAAAAAAGCTGATATCAAAACCTTTTGATATTATTATTTGGGGACATGGGCCAGAACATATAAAACATCAAGAAATGTTATCTACTTTTGACTCAATGTATGAAAAATCTAACAAAGGAATAGTGTGTTTTTGTCCTTGGGGAAGCTATTACGATTATCAAGATGTTATGAATAATAATCCTTTTGAGAAACATTTACAAAAAAACATGGACGAAAATACATTTGGCCCTGAGTTTTCTAATTACTCTAGAATGTATGGCGGTATTAAAGACAGTGGAAACGGATTAATAGTTATATTTAGAACCAAATAAAAAAAAGAACAAAATGGAAAAAATATATTCAAAAATAAATAATCAACTTCTGCATCAAATTGTACGATATTCAGATATAACTTCTGGACGTATTAATTTAAGCGACGATGATAAATACATTCAATGTGCAGCTTTAAACCTTAATCAAGGGCATACATTTAAACCTCACAAACATAATATAAATAAAAGAAACGAAGATAATTATATACCACAGGAAAGTTGGTGCGTAATAAAAGGTAGCGTTAAATGTATATTTTATGATTTAAATGATACTGTAATAGCTGAACCTATTTTGTATGCTGGAGACGCAAGTTTTACTTACGCTGGCGGACATAATTACTTGATATTAGAAGATAATACAATTGTGTATGAATACAAGACCGGACCTTATCAAGGACAAAAAATAGATAAAACATTTATTTAATTATGCTGATAGGAAAAGATGTTTACATAAATAAAGATGTAATCATTAAACAAAAAAAATTTTGTAAAATTGGAGATCATGTTGCAATAGACAAAGGTTTTTATTGTACTAGTAAAATAACAATTGGAAATTTTGTTCATATTAGTCCCTATGTAACTTGTATAGGAGGAAAAACAAGCGAATTTTATGCAAATGGATTTAATAATATAATGGCTGGAGCGAGAATAATTTGCGGATCTGATCGTTTTGATGATTCAGGATTATTTGGAGCTATGATTCCAGCTAAATTCAAAGGGAATCAAATTATAAAACCAGTTGTTATGGAAAAATTTTCTAATATAGGAACAAATGCCATAGTATTACCAGGATCTATTTTACGACAAGGAGTTCTTTTATGCGCTGGAAGTTTACTAATTGGTGATACTGAAGAGTGGGGAGTGTATAAAGGAAATCCTGCAAAACTTGTAAAAAAAATAAAAAAAGATAAAATATTAGAAAACTCTGAAAAATTACTTTATGAACTTCAATACGGTAACTGAATTCGAACAAAAAATAGCAGATTTTTTTGGATCTAAACACGCAATAGCTGTTGACAGTTGTACACATGGAATAGAAATATGTTTGCGATATACAAAAGCTAAACATATAAATTGTCCAAAAAGAACGTATTTATCAATTCCATTTTTAGCTCAAAAACTTAATATAGAATTAAATTGGAAAGATGAAATATGGGTTGATTATTATTATCTCACTAATAATATCATAGACGCTGCTGTTCTTTGGAGAAAAAATAGTTATATTCCAAATACATTTATGTCCTTAAGCTTTCAATATCAAAAACATTTATCACTTGGTCGAGGAGGTATGATATTAACTGATGATTCAGAAGCCGCTTGTATATTAAAAAAAATGTCTTATGATGGCAGATTACCAAATATACCTTGGAGAAATCAAAATATTGATTGCATAGGATATCATTATTATATGACTCCAGAAACAGCTTCGTTAGGATTAGAAAAACTTGATAAAGCAATTAATACACAACCCAAACAATGGACTGTAAACGATTGGCCCGATCTCACAAAAATGGAAATTTTTAAACAAAAATGAAAAAAGCATTTATTACTGGAATTAATGGACAAGATGGTTCTTATCTATCTGAATATCTACTATCTTTAGGATATGAAGTTTATGGTATAATTAGAAGAAATTCTATTTCCGAAAATCAACAAAGCAGATTTTCCGAAGAAGTTAGATTGAAACTTAATATTTTTTATGGAGATTTATTAGACCAAAGCAGTTTAGAAAAATTACTTAACGATATAAAACCTGACGAAATTTATAATTTAGCTGCTCAAAGCCATGTCAGAGTTAGTTATGATATACCTCAATTTACAGTACAAACTAATGCGTTAGGTGTTTTAAATATTTTAGAAGCATACAGAAAGGCTTGTCCACAAGCTAAATTTTATCAAGCCAGTTCTTCAGAGATGTTTGGAAATTCAGTTGATTTAGATGGTTTTCAACGAGAAACAACTCCATTTTCTCCAGTCAGTCCATACGGATGCTCCAAAGTTTTTGGTTTTAATATAGTTAAAAATTATAGAAACGCATTTAAGCTTCATGCTTGTAATGGTATTTTATTTAATCATGAATCTCCAAGGCGAGGATCTAATTTTGTTACTACAAAAGTAGTAAAAACTGCTGTAGAAATTAAATGCGGCTTGACTAATAAATTAGTTCTAGGAAATATGGATAGTTATCGTGATTGGGGTCATTCAAAAGATTATGTCCGAGCCATGCATAAAATTATTAATCATTTTGAACCAGATGATTTTGTTGTTTCAACTATGGAAACGCATTCAGTAAGAGAAATGGTTAACTATGTATTCACAAAGTTAGATTTAGATGTTGAAAAATATTTATCTCAAGATGCAAAATTTATGAGACCAGAAGAATTAAAATATTTAAAAGGAGATTCCACTAAAATTAGAAGCGTTTTAAACTGGAAACCAGAATATTCTTTTGAATCTTTATTAGATGATATGATTCAACACTGGCAAAAGACATTAATTAAATAAAAATAGTATGATGAATAAAGAAGGATGGTTAATAAATGATTGTTTGACTTGCATACCAAATACAAGAACTTTTTGGCATGATCTGTTAGATTGGTTTCCAAATCTAAAAGATAAATGTGATGGATATACAGATTATTCAATCTTGGCACAAAAAATAGAATCTCTTCCAAATCGCCCTAATTATATAATTAGAAATGGAAGTTATTTTCGTAAACTCAATATTGACGTTCCAACTTTTTCTTTGATTCAAGACACAATGAATAATGCAATTCAAACAGATGTTATTAATTCATCTACTTGTGTTGTTTTTGCATCCAAACAAACATATGATATTTATAAAAATAGAATAAATCCAAAGAATGTCAGAATAATTGAACAATCTTCAGATTTTAATTTTTTTAAACCAATATTTGAAAAACATCCAGATGTTTTACCTAATTCAATTATTTTTATTGGAGACTCCTCTTATGAAAAAAAAGGATTTCATAGAGTTTTAAATTTAATTGATACAATGCGTGATTTCAATTTTTGCTTAGTTATGAAAGATAATACGACTCTTGATATTATACCTGAGCATAATAGAAATCGAGTACGTATTTTTAATAGAGTTGATAGAAATACAGTTAGACTTTTAATCAATTCATGTGTTTGTGCTATATGTACATCAGGAAATGAAGAAGGTCATTTTGCTGGTATAGAAATTGGAGCATGTGATATTCCAATGGTTTCTAGACCAATGGGATGTTATCTAGATAGAAAAGATGATGAATCTTGGGGATTAATAGCAGATGACGAAGATTTTCCAACTAAAATAAAATACGTTATAAATAATCGACAAAAATTTTCACCACGTAAATATTATTCCAAAGAATACACACTTGAAAGATGCCATGAAAAATGGAAATCATTGATAGAAGAATTTGTGAAATAAAATTTAAAAAATAATTAAATATGAAATTTACTGTAGAAATATTATCTGGTTTATGCAATGTTTTGAAATCTTTTATTACAGCATTAAGCATTGCAGAAACAAATATACTACCAAGATTCGATGCTCATTTTGATGCTAATTATAAAGAAATTTTAGATGATAGTTTAATTTGTCATGGTCAAGATGAATTTGGAGAATCGTTTATTTCTGCTAGATTTCTTATCTTAAAATCAGAAGAGCAAGATCAACCTGATTTGATAAATGACGCAAAATCTTTAGGAAATCATCCTAATATAACAAATAAAAAACTTGCTCATCTTTTTTCGACGCATTCAATTGACTGGTTTTATGATCGAAAATTAATATGCGACAAAGTGTTCAATAGAATCACAAGTGGTATAAATAAAATTAAATGGCGAAAAGAAGTTTTAGATGAAGTTGATAATATCTCTAAAAATTTTGAATATCCATTATTAGCAATTCAAATTAGAACTTGGACTCATCAGTTTGATCCTATAAATTGTACAAAAATTAGAGATGGAGTAGTTAGAGATTATAATTTTGAAACATATAAAAAAGCTATTGATCAATTTTTACCAAGAGCAAAAACAATTTTTCTTACCTCAGATAGTGATGAAGTTCTACCAGAATATCGTAATTATTTAAAAGATTATAATGTAATTACATATACAAAACCTGCTCATATGACTCAAATGCAGTATTCAGCCGCAACAATGCTGATTGCATCGAAATGTGACATGCTTGTTTGTAGTCGTCTTAGCACTTTTGCAGAATGTATTTGGTGGTTTGGCGGATGCAAAGCCGAGGTAATACCAGTTTTTTAATAACACGATAGACGAAAATGATAAAATTTATACTATAACAATATGAACACGGAAAATAAAATTTTAATTGTTGGTGGAGCAGGGTATATAGGTGGATACCTTACAGATATTTTATCAAAAGATAATAAACCAACGATAATAGATAATCTTCTATACGAAAACAGATTTTTAAAAAATGTTGATTTTATTAATTTTGATGTAAAAAATTACGATCAACAATTAAAAAATATAATTAATAATTATGATACAATTATTTGGCTTGCGGCTATTGTCGGAGACGGAGCGTGTGAAGTCGATAAAAAAGTTACAAAGATAATCAACGAAGATTCTGTAAAATGGCTAGTTGATAACTTTCCAAATAAAAAAATTATATTCACTTCAACCTGTTCTGTGTATGGTGTGAATAATAATCTTATTGATGAGGATGCAACTCCCAATCCTCTTTCTACTTATGCTGAAACGAAACTAAATGCAGAACAATATATAATTGCTAATCATCCTAACTATCTTATTTATAGACTTGGAACTTTATATGGAACTGGAGATGCGTTTGCTAGAATCAGATTAGATCTTGTAGTCAATTATTTAACTTATTTAGCTACCTACGATAAGCCTTTAACCGTATTCGGAGGTGATCAATGGAGACCTCTTCTACATGTTAAAGACGTTGGGCATGCAATAAAATATGGTATAGAAAATAAACTAAACGGATTATATAATTTATCAAGTAAAAATGTAATTATTAAAAATATTGCCGATCAAATTAAAATTCATCTTCCAAATACTATTGTTAACTACGTTGATATTAAAACTCAAGATGCTAGAAATTATAAAGTAAAAAATGATAAGATTTTAGCTACAGGATGGAAACCTTTATTTGATATAGACTTTGGAATCAAAGAAATAAATTTTATTCTAAAAACTAATAGAATTAAAAATCCATTAGATATAATTTATCACAATGCTAATTTTTTAAAACACCACTATGAAAATTCAGGAAATTAATCAGACAATAGGAAATACAGCTATAGATGATCGCGGATCTTTAAAATTCGTAAACGATTTTAATTTTGATGGAGTTAAAAGATTTTATCAAGTTCAAAATCATTCCAAAAATTTTATTCGGGCGTGGCATGGACATATCAAAGAAGCTAAATATGTTTATGTTGTAAAGGGAGCTATTTTATTTGGCGCTGTGCCTATGCCGACAAATAGTAATTCTGACGAACTAGGCCAAAATGTAAGACAAGAACCAAAAAAGTTTATTTTATCTTCTGATAAACCTTCTATTTTATATGTTCCGCCTAATTATGCAAATGGATTCATGACTTTAACTGATGATGCAATAGTACAATTTTTTTCAACTTCTACGCTTGAAGAAAGCAAAGGAGATGATATAAGATTTCCTTTTGATAAATGGAATATTTGGAATATAGAATATAGATAATTATGAAAATTTTAATTTTAGGATCTTCTGGAATGTTAGGAAAGTACGTTTCTACGTACTTTAAATCAAAATACGATAATGTTTTATCTGCGAGCAGATTAGATTTTGAAGTAAATGTAAGCACTAATAACCAATCTATAGAAAAATTTCTTAAAGATAAAAATATCACTGAAAACGATGTCGTTATTAATTGTATAGGGCTTATAAAGCCTCAAGTAGATAAATATGGATCTACATTATCTATTGTTGTTAATTCTCTTTTTCCAAATCTTTTAGCCGATGAGTGCGCTAAGATAAAAGCAAAAATGATCCACATTACAACAGACTGTGTATTTTCTGGAAAAAAAGGCAATTATTTAGAAACGGATACACACGATGTATCAGATACTTACGGAAGAACTAAATCTCTTGGAGAACCTAATAGTTGTACAGTTATTAGAACATCTATAATTGGAGAGGAAGTTGGGCAAAAGAGATCTTTAGTTGAATGGATTAAATCGAATTCAAACAAAGAAATAAATGGATTCGATGATCATTTTTGGAATGGATTAACTTGTTTACAAGTGGCTAAAGTTATTGATCAAATAATAAAAGAAGATAATTTTTGGATTGGAGTTAGACATGTTTTTTCCAATAAAGTTGACAAATATGAATTATTAAATATTGTAAATGAAATATATAATTTGAATATAAAAATAAACAAGAAAACTTCTGGAAATTATTGCGATAGATCTATGGGTTCAAATTTTTTAAATAACTTTGATATACCAGATCTCAGAAAGCAAATTCAGGAAATGAAAGATTTTAAAATTTAAAATGAAAGAAAGCAAAACAAGAACAATAGTAAAAACTATCATATGGAGAATAATAGCAACTCTAAATAGTTTTTTTGTTCTTTTGTACTTGAATGATAGTAACAAAGATAACTTATACAAAGCGGTATTTATGAACATAACTGGATTTTTTGTATATTATTTTTATGAAAGGATATGGAATTTTATTAAGTGGGGTAAAAAATAATAATTTATGAAAGTAATTATAACTGGCATTCTAGGTCAAGATGGTGCAAACATGGCAGAATATTTGTTAGAAAATACTGATTATGAGATATATGGAGTAATGCGCCGTTCTTCCAATCCTAATTTTATTAACTGTTCAAACTTTTTAACCAATCCAAAGTTTAAATTAGTTTATGGCGATCTTAGTGATAGTGTCAGTATTGATTCTTTGGTAAGAGATATACAACCTGATTATTTTATTAATTTTGGCGCTCAATCATTTGTTGGTTGTAGTTGGGAAATACCTTTGCAAACATTTGATACTAACGCTACTGGGGTGGTAAGATGTTTAGAAGCTATAAGAAAACATAAGAAAACTTGTAGATTTTATTCTGCTGGATCAAGCGAAGAGTTTGGCAATGTTGCTTATTCTCCTCAAGATATTTCTCATCCAATTAAACCAAGAAGTCCATACGGCGCATCGAAAGCATCTGCCAGACATAACGTAAAAGTTTATAGAGAATCATATGGACTTTATGCTGTACATGGAATTTTATTTAATCATGAAGGCATTAAACGTGGAGAAGAATTTGTAACTAGAAAGATAAGCAAAGGCGTTGCAAGAATTTTTCACGCTTTAAATAATCAAAAAACTTTTGAACCGATTGAGCTTGGCAATCTTGATGCAAAACGAGATTGGTCAGATTCAGAAGATTTTGTTGATGGCGTATGGAAAATGTTAAACCAAGAAAAGCCGAAGGATTACGTTTTATCCAGTAATGAAACTCATTCGATTCGTGAATTCATCGAAAAAGGTTTTGCTACTGCAAATATTTTTGGTGTTTGGAACGGTAATGGAACTGAAGAGCAATTTAGCATTACTACCAAATGCGCGATCACAAACGACGCTCAATCTTCGGTTTTAGTTAAAATTAACCCTAAATTTTATAGACCAGCAGAGGTAGATTTACTTTGGGGCGATTCGACTCCAGCTAGAAAAGAACTTGGTTGGAATCCGAAAATTTCGTTTGACAAGCTCGTATCTCGCATGGTAAGTTATGACATCGATAATTTTTAAAATCGGTGTATAATAATATTTACCATGAGCAATCATTTACCTCTCCTCACTCCAGAATTTTTAGCCAATTACAAAAACAAACAGCCCAATTGGGGTTTTAATGGTCTCGGATATATAGTATATAAAAGAACTTATGCCCGTCTAAAGGAAGACGGAACAACAGAAGAGTGGTGCGAAACTGTTGAACGATGCGTAAACGGCGCACAAAAGATTGGCGCAGGATATACAAAAGAAGAAGCTGAACGTATTTATGACTACGTTTTTAATCTAAAGGGTAACTTTGCCGGTCGAATGCTTTGGCAGCTTGGCACTTCTACAGTAGATCGTTTTGGAGCTAACTCATTGTTGAACTGTTGGGCAACTGCAATGCGTGAGCCAAAGGCATTTTTATTCTTGTTTGAAAACTTGATGCTTGGAGGAGGAGTAGGTTATAGTATTCGTCGTGAAGACGTTCATGAATTGCCTAAGATCAAAAAGAGTGTAAATGTAATTCATGAGGCTACTAAAGATGCCGATTATATCGTACCCGACAAGCGTGAAGGCTGGGTTAATCTTTTGTCTAAAGTTCTGGATGCTTTTTACGTCACAGGTAAATCGTTTTCGTACTCGACTATTCTTATCCGTGGATATGGTGAACCAATCAAAGGTTTTGGCGGAAAGGCTAGCGGTCCACAAATCCTTAT
>Ga0222714_10004422_pt1 | contig 13764 bp, 15 predicted proteins | sample C33_3DmetaG_FD_165048 | JGI IMG/M metagenome (GOLD analysis project Ga0222714, IMG submission 165048) | Estuarine water microbial communities from San Francisco Bay, California, United States - C33_3D | ecosystem: Environmental > Aquatic > Marine > Unclassified | place: USA: California... | reverse complement strand
TCAGGTGACGGCGGCGGCCGAAATCGCCGGCAATGCCTCGGGCTTTCTTGCCGCTGCGGCTGTGGTGATCGGGCTTGGCGCTTACCTATGGAAGATTGGGGCGGAAAAACCGCGTCGGCGCGGCAAAGGCCCCGAAACGGCCGCTCGCCCGCAGGATCATTAGTGGCGGGGATAGAGCGACATCAGGTCTTGAATCGAGCTGTTGGAGGTAAAGGCGTCGGGGTTGCGCTCGATCATGCCCCAAAGGTCCGCCCGCTCCTCGGCATCCTCAAGCGGGCTGAATTCGGGCCAGTGGAATATTCTTGCCAGAAGATCGCTCAGACGCGACACGACAGGTTCGATCCGGGGCAGCGTTTTGATATGGGCCATTGCAATCATCCTTGTGAAAGCGTGTCTGTGGGCCAACTCTGCCAGCACCGGCTTGGCGCTAGTATCCCTCGTGAAATTGTGCTGCTATTCAAAAATGAAGAGCGTTTTCGACTCATGGTCTGATCTGCGCGTCTTTCTCGCGGTCATGCGCGCAGGCTCAACGCTTGCTGCGTCAAAGCAGTTGCGCCAATCCCAGCCCACTGTCGCCCGCAGGATTGACGTCTTGGAACATGTCACGGGCCTCACGCTCTTTGAGCGCAGCACGCAAGGGCTCAGGCCGACCGAACACGCGATGGCCCTGTTGCCGCGCGCCGAAGCTGTAGAGGCTGCGATCGAAGCCTTCGAGGCCGCCGTCGACGGCCGATCCAGAACCACGACCTCGACCATCCGCATCACCGCAATCGGCATCGCCTTCAGCCCGCGTCTTGCCGCGATCCTCGATGAGTTCGACGATGCCTATCCCAATGTGCGGTTCGAATTTGTCCCAAGCGACAGGATCTTGGACCTTTGCGCCGGCGAGGCCGACATCGCGATCCGTCATGTCCTGACTGTGGACGATCCGCGCCTTGTCGCGCGGCAAATCTCGGTCACTCGGACGACGGTTTATTGCAGCCAGCGCTACGCGGCCAAACACGGGATGCCAAAGGGGCCGGACGACCTTGCCGGCCACTCCTTCCTTCTCTACGAGCCCGGAGCCGGGGCGCGGCGGTTCAACGAGTGGCTCAAGGCACAGATTACCTCTGATCAGGTTGCCGGAATTCAGCCTGACATTCCCTCGATGATCGTCGCGGTCCGCAGTGGGCTTGGCATTGGCGCGTTGCCGGTTGCGATGGCCGTCGACGCGCCCGAGCTTGTCCAGTGCTTCGACCCGCCGGCCGTGGGCTTGGCCTCGACATGGCTGGTCATCGGGCCAGGCGCCTATAAACGTCGCGAGGTGCGGGCTTTTGCCGATTTCCTCGCACCGCGGTATTCGGCGCGGATTGGCAATCGCTAGATTGCATCGCCTTGCCCCCCGCCCGCATGCGCCCCATATCTAGGCCATGTTGCGCTTTGTCCCGATCCTTCTGGCGATCATCTACGCCTATGCCTTCTGGCGGTTATCCGCGTGGCGGACGGTCAAGGACTTAAACGCCCGTTCGAGCGAATTGATGGACCCTGCCTTGCGGGATGTAACCGCGCGGCTGGCCAAGGCTCTCGATCTGCCGAAGGTGCGGGTGTTTCTCTATGAGAACCCGGTGGTCAACGGCCTCGCGGGGCCGGACGGACAGATCTATATCACCCGCGGATTTCTGAGCAAAATGCACGCCGGCGAGGTGACGCCCGAGGAAATGGCCTCGGTCATCGCCCACGAGCTTGGCCATGTGGCTTTGGGCCATTCGCGCCGCCGGATGATCGACTTTTCGGGGCAGAACGCGATCCGCACCGCGCTTGCCATGATCCTGGGGCGGTTTCTGCCCGGCCTTGGCATGATCATCGCCAATGGGCTCATGTCGCTTCTGGCGGCCAAGCTCTCGCGCAGCGACGAATACGAGGCCGACGCCTACGCCACCGCGCTCTTGATCAAGGCCGGGATAGGATCGGGGCCGCAGGTAAGCCTTTTCCGCAAGCTTGACACGTTGACCGGCGCGGGCGGGAAAGGTCAGATCGCCTGGATGCTGAGCCACCCTGTCACCGACGACCGGATCGCCGCGATCGAGGCCAACGCCCTGAAATGGAAGCCGCGCTAGCCGAGATCGAGCGCCTTGCCCAGCCGAGGCAGGCGCGCCTTCTTCATCAGCTTGCGAAAGGTCCAATCCTCACCCGACAGGCGGATTGCTTCATCGAGAACACCGCGTGCGGCGGCGCGGACCTCGGTGGGATGAGCCACATAAAGCGAAAGGAGAAAGGCGTCGGGATCGAGCCGTTCAAGCCCTTCCTCGGCGAGAATGTTCTTGGGAAAATCCATCGCATTGACGGTCAGGATCGCGTCCGCGCTGGACGAGACCGCCGCCGCAAGAACATGAATGTCGGCTGGATCGGGAAGCCAGAGCCGCGCCTCGAGGCCCGCATGAGGCGGCACAATGGCCTTGGGAAAACGGGCTTTCACAAGCGCCACCTCGCCGCGCGCCTGCATCTCGCCATCCGGCCCGAGCTTGGCGGCGGCGCGCGCCCATTCCTCGAGGATGCGCTCGCTCCATTTCGGCTCGAACAGGCCCTGCTCGGCCAGGGCCAGCACCACCTCGCGCATCACTGTCGGGAACAGCACGCAGGCGTCGATCACCACCCTCATAGGCGGAAGAACACGGCCTTGAGATAGCCGCTCTCGGCAAGCTGCGGCATCATCGGATGATCGGGGCCGGCAAAACCGGTATAGATGATCTGGCCACGCCGCCCCGCCTTGCCGATCCCGCGGGCCGAGGCCGCGCGAAAGCGGGCAAGGTCGGCGGCATGGCTGCAAGAGCACAGGCCAAGATAGCCGCCGTCTTTCACCAAGGAGGCCGCCAGACGGGCGACCCGTTCATAGGCGCGAAGGCCGGCCTCGAGCGCCAGCTTGTTGGGTGCGAAGGCGGGGGGATCGCAGACCACCGCGTAGAAAGTCTCGCCCTCGGCGGCCAGTGCGGCCATCACGTCAAAGGCATCGCCCTGACGGGTCGAAAACCGGTCGCCCACGCCCATCGCCGCCGCGCCCTGCCCCGCCAGCGTCAGCGCCGGCGCAGAGCCATCGACGGCAAGCGCCGAGGACGCGCCACCGGCAAGCATGGCAAGGCCGAAACCGCCCACATGCGAAAACACATCCAGCACCCTCGCGCCGCGCGCAAGCGAGGCGGCAAAGGCGTGATTGGGCCGTTGATCATAAAAGAGGCCGGTCTTTTGCCCGCCCATCACATCGGCCAGATAGATTGCGCCGTTCATCGGCACGGGGATCGGCGCGGTCGGGCCCAGCCCTGCGAGCAGGCGTGTCTCTTCCGAAAGCCCCTCGAGCCCGCGCGCCCGTCCGGTGCCATTGACAATGACGGTCGAAACCCCGGTGACCTCGGCCAAAGCCGCGCCAAGATCGTCGATCCGCGCATCGGCCCAGGCGGCGTTGGGTTGAACCACCGCCACATCCCCGAAACGGTCGATCACCACGCCCGGCAGGCCGTCGGCCTCGGCATGGATCAGGCGGTAGAAGGGCTGGGAATAGAGCCGCGCGCGATGCGCCAGCGCCTTGGAGATCCTGCGCGCAAACCACGCCTTGTCGATCACCGCCGCCGGATCGGCATCGAGCATCCGGCAGATGATCTTGGAGGCAGGATTGACCGCAACAAGGCCCATCGGCCGCCGCTCGGCATCCTCGAGAACCGCCACGGCCCCCGCAGGGATCGCCTTGGTGCGGCGGTCAGTCACCAGCTCATTGGCATAGACCCATGGAAACCCATGCCGGATGGCGCGGGCATCGGCCTTGGGCATGAGGCGAACAGTCGGGAGATCGGAAACAGATGAGGAGAGCGTCATGCCCTCCTCCTAGTCGTTTTCGGGATCGGGCGGAAGGCCCGCTTTATTGCGCCAGTCCGCCAAGCTCTTTCACGAGCACATAGCTCAGGAAATCGGTGACGCGCACCACTTCGGTCTGGCCTTCGGAATCGAGCAACATCGCGGCCTGACCGCCAGGCGCGGCCAGATCGACCTCAAGCTCCCGGGCCGGCTCGATGATCTCCAGCGTTGTCGCGTCGCGCACCGCCAGCGTGAAGACGATATTGTAGACGCCGCCAACAGTCGCCCGGGTCTTCTCGGTCACGCCGTGAAACCTGACGAGGGCAATCTCGAGCACGACAGGAACCTGACCTGCCAGCCCAGGCTTGGCAAGTTCGACCGCATTTGTGAACAATCTGGCAATCTGGGCGTGGCGATTGCCGGGGGGATCGCCGCGCCAGACGATGTCGGCAAACGGATAATAGGCATTGGCTTCAGAGACAGAAAGACCGGGCGGAATATCCACAATCGCATCGACCAGCGCATAACTTCTGGAAATGTTCTCGGCCGGTGCAACCGAATAGGGGTTTGGTCGGAAGAAAGACTCTACCCTCTCCAAAGCGCTACAGCCGGACAGAACGACACCAGCGGCCACCACCAATGCAACACGCAACACTCTCATAGTTCAATTCCCTTTTCCGCACCAAGACTGGGCAAAACGAAGACCACCTAGGTGGCGTTTGTGGCCAGAATGTGGAAAATCTTCCAACAATTTTGATTTTTTCTTCCGAATAGGTGATTTTCTTCAACAGTTGCCCCTCGAAACATAGGAAATTGGCGGTTGTTAGCGCTAACTTTCGATGCTAGGACAGGCCAACTCAAGAAAGCGGAGCCTGAGATGACGCTGAACGCGACAATCGCTGATGTGACCGAGCGAATTCGCCGGCGGAGCGCGCCGGGCCGCGCGGCCTATCTTGCGCGGATGGAAGCGGCGGCCGAAGCCGGCCCGCGCCGCGCGCATTTGACATGCGGCAATCAGGCCCACGCCTATGCGGCGATGGGGGATGACAAAGCCGCTTTGGCCACTGGGCGCACGCCGAATATCGGCATCATCACCGCCTACAACGATATGCTCTCGGCGCATCAGCCCTTTGAGTCCTATCCTGCCCTGATCCGCGAAGCGGCCCGCAAGGCCGGCGCTACGGCGCAGGTTGCGGGTGGGGTTCCGGCCATGTGCGATGGCGTGACCCAAGGGCAGACGGGGATGGAGCTTTCGCTCTTCAGCCGCGACGTGATTGCGCTGGCCGCGGGCGTGGGCCTGTCGCACAACACCTTTGACGCAACGCTCTATCTTGGCGTCTGCGACAAGATCGTGCCGGGGCTTGTCATGGCGGCGGCGACCTTTGGCTATCTTCCGGCGGTCTTTCTGCCCGCAGGCCCGATGACCTCGGGCATTCCGAATGACGAGAAGGCCAAGGTGCGCCAGAAATTCGCTGTCGGCGAAGCGACGCGCGAAGAGTTGATGGCATCGGAAATGGCCTCTTACCACGGCCCCGGCACCTGCACCTTCTATGGCACCGCCAACTCCAACCAGATGCTGATGGAATTCATGGGCCTGCACCTTCCGGGCGCGAGCTTTGTCAATCCCGGCACGCCCCTGCGCGAGGCGCTGACCATTGCAGGCACCGAGCGCGCGCTCGAGATCACAGCGCTTGGCAATGATTATCGGCCCGCGAGCGTGATCCTTGACGAACGCAGTTTCGTCAACGGCATCGTCGGCCTCATGGCCACCGGCGGATCGACCAACCTTGTTCTGCACTTGCCTGCCATGGCACGGGCGGCGGGGATTACCCTGACGCTCGAGGACTTCGCAGATATCTCGCGCGTCACGCCGCTCATGGCCAAGGTCTATCCCAACGGCCTTGCCGACGTGAACCATTTCCACGCCGCGGGCGGTCTTGCCTATATGATCGGCGAATTGCTGTCCGATGGCCTTCTGCACGACGATACGGTGACGGTCGCGGGCGACGGCCTTGCCCTGTACACCCGCGAGCCCAAGCTCGGGCTCACCGGCCTCACCTATGTCGATGGCCCGCGCGCAAGCGCCAATGACCGTATCCTGCGCCCCGCCGCTGATCCGTTCAGCCCCACAGGCGGTGTCGTCCAGCTTGACGGTAACCTCGGGCATGGGGTGATCAAGGTCTCCGCCGTCGCCGCCGATCGCCATGTGATCGAAGCCCCTGCCCGCATCTTCCACGACCAAGAGGCGGTGAAGACTGCGTTCCAGAAGGGCGAGTTCACCTCCGACACCGTTGTCGTCGTTCGCTTCCAGGGGCCGAAATCCAACGGGATGCCGGAGCTGCACGGCCTGACGCCGATCCTTTCGGTACTGCAAGATCGCGGCCTGCGGGTGGCCTTGGTGACGGATGGCCGGATGTCGGGCGCCTCGGGCAAGGTTCCGGCGGCGATCCATGTCAGCCCCGAAGCCGCCGATGGCGGCCCCCTTGCGCGGCTGCGCGATGGCGATATGGTCCGGCTCGATGCGGATAAAGGCACGCTCGAGGCCGTTGGCGTCGATCTGGCCGCCCGCGCCCCCGCCGAAGCCGATCTGACCGGCAATGGCACCGGCGTCGGGCGCGAATTGTTTGACGTTTTCCGCAAAAATGTCGGCCTCGCCTCCACCGGCGCCGCCGTTGTCGTCTAAATTGAGAGACCGCATATGACCCCCGAACACGCCTCTGATCTTACCCGTCAGCTTTGCGAGCTTGCTCCTGTCGTCCCTGTCCTCGTGATCGACGATGCCGCCAAAGCCGAGGGCCTCGCGCAGGCGCTTATCGCCGGTGGCCTTCCGGCGCTTGAAGTGACGCTGCGCACACCCGCCGCGCTTGAAGCGATCAGCGAAATGGCCAAGGTGGCAGGTGGCGTGGTCGGGGCCGGAACGCTTGTGACCACCGCCGATGTCGAGGCCGCAAAGAAGGCCGGTGCGGTTTTCGGCGTCTCGCCCGGTGCGACCGACCGACTTTTGGATGCCTGCGAGGCCAATGATCTGCCGCTCCTGCCCGGCGCGGCCACTTCGACCGAAGTGATGCGGCTTCTCGAGCGCGGCTATACGATGCAGAAATTCTTTCCCGCCGAAGCCAATGGCGGCGCCAAAGCGCTCAAGGCCATCGGCGCACCGCTGCCGCAGGTGAAATTCTGCCCCACCGGCGGCATCACCCTCGAGAACGCCCATGATTACCTGAGCCTTGCCAACACGATCTGCGTGGGCGGCAGTTGGGTCGCCCCTGCGGGCCTCGTCCGCGCCGGCGACTGGGCGGCGATCACCGCGCTCGCGGCTGAGGCCTCGATGCTCTAGCCCCTTGCCGGAATCGCCCGCGCCGCAGAGGATGCAGCAACGGTTTTCGGAGTGAGTGATGAGCGACAGCCAAAGTATCCGCACCTGCCTGTGGTTCGAGAATGGCGCCGAAGAGGCCGCACGCTTCTATGTCTCGCTCTTCGAGGGGGCCGAGATCACACATGTCTTCCCGATGCGCGGCGATCCCGAGGGGCGCGCTTTCCTCGTCCACTGGACGATGCTCGGCCAGAAATTCTCCGCCATGAACGGCGGCCCCGGCTTTCCCCACAGTGCGGCGGCTTCGATCGAGGTTCATGTCGAGACCCAAGCCGAGGTGGATCGCCTTTGGCAGGCCCTCACCGCGAATGGCGGCAAAGAGGGCCGCTGCGGCTGGCTGACCGACCGGTTCGGGATCAGCTGGCAGATCATCCCCGAAGCCCTGCCCCGGCTTCTCCAGACAAAAGACGAGGCGCAGGCGCAGCGCGTCACCCACGCGATGTTTGCCATGACCAAACTCGATGCCGCCGCCCTTGAAGCCGCGGCCAAAGGCACCTAGGCCTGCATCCGCCCTGCCCGTCCGCCGCGGCGGCGGGGGCCAGCGCCTTCCTCCAGCGCGGCCTTGAGTGTGACCGTCATCGGATGATCCGCCGGCTCGCCCGCATGGCGGGCCAGAAGCGCGCGGACCTTCTCGCGCGGGTCGCCTCCGAGCGGAACCGACAGCGCCCAATCGAGAAAGATCGACCGGCATTCCGGCGCGCCGATCCCGTCGATGAGATAGGCCTCGCGGATCAGCCCCTTGGGGTCGAGTTCATCCTTCATCCTTGTCTCTTCCCTCCGCACGAGCGACCTGTAGCTGCCGGTCGATGATCCCGGCCGCCTCGCCCGCCCGCGCCTCGAGCGCGCGCTGCAGATCCTCGATCGTCTCAAACCCCGTCTCCCGCAAGATGAATCGCCGCCCCGCCTCGCCAAGTGCCTCCGGCTCCAGATCGCCCCCCGTGAGAAGGCGGGCCGCAGCCTGCACTTGCCACAAAAGCTCTTCTGCCTCCGAAAGCGCCGCCGCGTCTGCGGCATCGAGCCAGCCGGAAGCGACACCGGCCGCCAATTGCGCCTCGGTCAGACGCACCGGCGCGCCGGACAGGAGCGCCGCGGTTTGCGAAAAGAGTTCGATGTCCTGAAGCCGCCCCGGCCCGATCTTGGCATCATACGCGCCAGAGGGGTGTTTGGCCGCGGCGATTCTGCCGCGCATTTCGGCCACGTCGGCGAGGATCCCGGCCCCGGTCGACTTTTCTTTCAGAAGGGTCTGCCGGAAGGCCTCGACCTCATTCGCCAGCCCGCCGCTGCCTGCCAGCGGACGGGCGCGGGTCAGGGCAAGGTGCTCCCAGGTCCAGGCTTCGGTGAGCTGATAGTCGCGGAAGGACGTGATCGAGGTTGCCACCGGCCCCTGCCGCCCGGAGGGGCGCAGCCGCATATCCACCTCGTAGAGCCGCCCATCCGACATCGGCGCTGTGACCGCCGTCACCAAGGCCTGCGTCAGACGCGCGAAATAGGGGCGCGTGGCCAAGGGGCGCGGGCCATCCGACTCGTCGGCCTCGCCTGCATCATAGATCATTATGAGATCAAGGTCGGAGCCCGCGTTGAGCCGATGGGCCCCCAGCGACCCCATGCCCAGGACGACCGCACCAGAACCGGGCAAGGGCCCGTGTTTGCGGGCAAACTCCTCGACCACGACAGGCCAGAGCCCGGCGATCACGGCTTCCGCCAGGTCGGCATATTCCTGCCCCGCCTCCTCGGCGCTGACCAATCCGCGCAGGTGATGCACACCGATCCGGAAATGCCATTCCTTCATCCAGCGCCGCGCCATGTTGAGCCGCCCCTCATAGTCGGGCGCGTCCGACATGGCGCGCGCCACAAGCCGCGTCAGTTCGGCGACCTCGAGCCAGGGCGAGAAGAACGAACCGCCGATGACCATGTCAAACACATCGGAATTGCGCGACAGATACTGCGCCAGCGCCGGAGCGGTGCCGCAGATATCGACGACAAGGCGCGTCAGCTGAGGATTGGCGTCGAAAAGCGCGAAGAGCTGCACACCGGCAGGCAGGCCCGCGAGGAACGTGTCGAACTGTTTGAGCGCCTCGTCCGGCTTGGCCGCCTCCTTCAGGCTCTCGATCACCTGCGGCAGCACCCGCTTGAAGATCTCGGCCGCCCGCGCGGTGCGCAAGGCGGGATAGTTCCGCCATCGTTGTGTGACCTCGCGGCCAAAATCGTCGCCGGTCTGGGTGGGCGCGGAGGGCGCGAAGAACCCTTCCGTCAGCTCGTGCACCTCTTCGCAACGGCCTTCGATATCCTTGCGCAAGGCGGGCGCATCCATCCCCATCAACGCCGAGAGCCGATCCCAGCCTTCGGGTGTCGTCGGCAAGTGGTGGGTCTGTTGATCCGCGGTCATCTGCACCCGATGCTCGACTTCGCGGTGATGCCGGTAATGGTCATAAAGCCGCTCGGCGTGATCCCTGGCAACCCAGCCCGCGTGGGCCAGCCGATCGAGCCCCTCGCGCGTGCCGCGCACGCGGAGCGAGGGATCGCGGCCACCGGCGATAAGCTGGCGGGTCTGAGTGAAAAACTCGATCTCGCGGATGCCGCCACGCCCGAGCTTGAGGTTGTGACCATCGAGGACAAGCGGACCGTGCAGCCCTTTGTGATCGCGGATCCTCAGGCGCATGTCATGTGCATCCTGAATGGCCACAAAATCGAGGTGCTTGCGCCAGACGAACGGCCGCAAGGCCGAAAGGAACCTCGCTCCCGCCTCGCGGTCGCCGGCACTGGGGCGTGCCTTGATATAGGCGGCGCGTTCCCATGTCCGGCCGACACTTTCGTAATACCCCGCGGCCGCGCCCATCGAGATGCACACCGGCGTCACCGCCGCATCGGGCCGCAGGCGCAGGTCGGTGCGGAACACATACCCCTCTCCTGTCAGGTCCGACAAAAGGCCGGTCATCCGCCGCGTCACGCGCACGAAAGAGGCGCGGGCATCGTCATAGCTGTCGTCGTCAAAGCGGCTCTCATCGAAAAGCATGATGAGGTCGATGTCGGAGGAGTAATTGAGCTCTCCCGCCCCCATCTTGCCCATCGCCAGCGCGACCATGCCGCCTGCGGTCCTGGCATCTTCGGTGGAAAGCCCCGGTATCTTGCCCCGCGCAATCTCGGCCGCGACGAGGCGGCGCAGGCAGGTATCGACGGCGGCATCGGCGAAATCGGTGAGGACCTGAGTGACAACTTCAAGCGGCCAGACCCCGCCAAGATCGGCAAGCCCCGTCAGAAGGGCCACCCGCCGCTTGGCCTGCCGCAGACCGTCGGAGAGCTTGTCGAGCGGCAGATCCGCCGCCGCGGTCAACACCGACCCCAAGGCATCGTCGGGCGCATCGAACGCGCCCGCGAGCCATTCCGCCTCGCGGGCGATCAGGCCGGCAAGATAGGGGCTCGATCCGGCCGCCCCTTCCACAACTTCCCGCGTGCGCGGCGGAAGGTCGGGCAATTTCACGAGCGCCTCTGCCCCCCTGTCGCGATCGAAGGGGCGCGGACTGCGGGTGATGCGGGATTCGAAGCTCATGCGCTCATCTGTGCAGCCTGATACGGGATGGTCAATTGCCCTGCGCTTTGCCAAATTCGCCGAAGGGAAAAGGAACGAACCATGAGCAAGAGCCTCAGACGGGTGGTGGCGGCGCTGGATGCGGCCGGGGTCGATGTGGTGCCGATTGAAATGGCGGCCGAGACACGCACGGCGCAGCAGGCCGCCGACGCAGCTGGCTGCGCGCTCGACCAGATCGCCAAGTCGATCATCTTTCAGGGCCAGACAACGGGCGAGATCGTCCTGTTCCTGACCGCAGGCGGCAACCAGGTCGATCCGGCCAAAGCGGGTGCGCTGGCCGGCGAGGTGCTTGGACGCGCCGATGCGGACGCCGTCCGTGCCCATACCGGTTTTGCGATCGGCGGGGTTTCCCCTGTGGGCCACCTGAACCCTGTCCGCTCTTTCATGGACCCACGGCTTCTCGAGTTCGACCGGATCTTCGCTGCTGCCGGCACGCCGAGGCATATCTTTCCGATCGCGCCGCAAACACTTTGCCAGATTACCGGGGCCACAGTCTCGGACTTTGCCGCCTAAAGTTTTTGCGAGAAAAAATCAGCCTTCATCAAAGGGTTGGGCGGGTGCTGCAGTGCGTCATGTGAAAATCTTTAACATCGACCCTTGAAGCAGGCGGCGACCCCTCCGATATGTGCAATGTGAAAGACATTCACATACCTTGTGACCCGATATTTCAAACGGAGACCACTATGACCGACGCAACACTGCACCCTCCCTCCCGCGAAGGCTATGCCCAGCCGGGCCTTTTCACCCGCGCCGAGGATTGGCTTGATGCCCGCGGCAAGGGAGCCTGGATCGCCGCGATGGTTCTTGGCTTTATTTTTGTCTGGCCCGTTGGCCTCGCGCTTCTGGCCTATATGATCTGGAGTAAACGTATGTTCAGCCGTCATCGTTCGCACGCCCGTTTCGCCGCGCGTCGCTATGCCCACACCGCCTTCACCAGCTCGGGCAACGGCGCTTTCGACGCTTATAAAACCGAGACCCTGCGCCGCCTTGAGGAAGAGCAGAAGAGCTTTGAAGCCTTCCTCGACCGCCTGCGCGACGCCAAGGACAAGGCCGAGTTCGACCAGTTCATGGAAGACCGCACTGGCAAGCCGGTCGCCGGCCCGACGACCGAAGCCTGATTTCCCTCCTCTTGCCGCGCCCTGTCATGGGGCGCGGCCTCCAACCAAGGACGCAACATTCCGATGACTGGATTTTCCCTTCCCGATCCCGCGACGCAGCCCGAATTCTATCAGGGTGTCGTTCTCAAGCGGGGCCTTGCCTGGGTTTTCGACGCGATCCTGATCGGCATCCTGTCGGCGCTTGTTCTGCCCTTCACGGCCTTTACAGGCATCTTCTTTTTTCCCGGCCTGATGCTGGTCATGGGGTTCTTCTACCGCTGGTTTACGCTGGCAGGCGGGTCGAGCACCTGGGGGATGCGCCTGATGTCGATCGAGCTCCGTGAGGCCGATGGCGGCCGCTTCTCGGGCAGCACCGCATTCTGGCACACCGCGGGCTATACCTTCTCGATCCTGGTCGCGCCGCTCCAGCTGATTTCGGTGCTCCTCATGCTCGTGACCTCGCGCGGCCAGGGCCTGTCGGATCACGTGCTTGGCACCGCCGCGATCAATCGGCCCCTGCGCTAGATCATTAATCTTCTCGAAACCATGACTTGGCGGAACGGCGGCGGGTTGCTAACCTGCCGTCGTTCAGCATTCGAGAGCCTATGCGTCATACCCTGCCGATAGCGCCCCAGTTCTATGTGACGGCACCACAGCCCTGCCCCTATCTCGAGGGGCGGATCGAACGCAAATTGTTCACCGCCCTGCAGGGCGAGCAGGCCGAGCTTTTGAACGACACGCTCTCCAAGCAGGGGTTTCGCCGGTCGCAGAACGTGCTCTACCGCCCCTCCTGCGCGGATTGCAGCGCCTGCCTGTCGGCACGGATACGGGTTGCCGATTTCACTCCGAGCCGCAGCCAGCGGCGGGTGCTGAAGCGCAACGCCGATCTCTTGCGCCGGCCGACCTCGCCCTGGGCCACGGAGGATCAGTTCAATCTGTTTCGCCGCTATCTGGATCACCGGCACGCCACGGGCGGGATGGCCGACATGGACCTGTTTGAATTCGCGGCCATGGTCGAGGAAACGCCGGTCCGCTCGCGTCTGATCGAATACCTGACCCCCGACCCTGAGCTTGGCAGCGCTCTCACGGCGGTCTGCCTGACCGACATCCTCGATGACGGGCTGTCGATGGTCTATTCCTTCTTTGACCCCGAGCGCGAGGGCGACAGCCTCGGAACCTATATCATCCTCGATCATATCGAGATCGCCCGCAATCTGGGCCTGCCTTATGTCTATCTTGGCTATTGGGTGCCCGGCAGCCCGAAGATGGGCTACAAGGCCAAGTTTGACGCACTCGAGGTTTATGCCCGCGGGTGTTGGCGGCCGATGCGCGATCCGGCCGACTTCGACGCCGATATGCATCCGCTCTCGATTGCCCCCATCGCCGAACAGGTCGCCAGGATCGTATTGCCGGATTCCAGGGCCCCGAACGGGATCTGACCCGGCCAAGGCGCGCTGAAAGCCCCGGCCGTCATGGACCGGGGCTTTGCATTGGCCGCGTCAAACCTAGTTCAGCAGGGTCGGCACGATCGTGACAACCTGCGGCACCAGCGCCAAGAGCACGAGGCCCAGAACCTGGATCAGCACGAAAGGCACGATGCCACGATAGATATGGCCGGTCGTGACCTCCTTGGGCGCGACGCCTCTGAGATAGAACAGCGCGAAACCGAAGGGTGGCGTCAGGAACGAGGTTTGCAGGTTCACCGCAACCATGATCGTGACCCATTTTGGATCGAACGATCCGCCATAGATCACCGGTCCGACGATCGGGATCACGATGTAGATGATCTCGAGGAAATCGAGCACAAAGCCCAGAATGAAAAGCACCAGCATCACGATGAGGAAGGCGGTCCATTCGTTCGAGAAGCTGCGCAGGAAGTCCTGAATATA
>Ga0222714_10004421_pt1 | contig 13766 bp, 7 predicted proteins | sample C33_3DmetaG_FD_165048 | JGI IMG/M metagenome (GOLD analysis project Ga0222714, IMG submission 165048) | Estuarine water microbial communities from San Francisco Bay, California, United States - C33_3D | ecosystem: Environmental > Aquatic > Marine > Unclassified | place: USA: California... | reverse complement strand
ACGGCCAAGTTCCCCGAGTCGGTCGACGTCGCGGTCAACCTCGGCGTCGACGCCAGCAAGTCGGACCAGCAGGTGCGTGGTTCCACGGTCCTGCCGCATGGTATTGGCAAGACGGTCCGCGTGGCCGTTTTCACTCAGGGCAAGAATGCCGACCTCGCGCGCGAGGCTGGCGCCGACGTGGTGGGCTTCGAGGACCTGGCCGAGTCAGTCAAGCAGGGCAAGATGGATTTCGACGTGGTCATCGCCACCCCTGATGCGATGCGCGTGGTTGGCCAGCTCGGCCAGATTTTGGGTCCTCGCGGGCTGATGCCAAACCCGAAGGTGGGCACGGTGACGCCCGACGTGGCCGGCGCCGTCCGCAATGCCAAGTCGGGACAGGTGCGCTACCGGTGCGACAAGGGCGGCATCGTGCATTGCACGATTGGCAAGGCTGCCTTCGAGACCGACAAGCTGCGGGAGAACCTGCAGGCCTTGTTGGCGGACCTGCAGAAGGCGAAGCCTTCCACGTCCAAGGGCGTGTACGTCCAGCGTGTCACCCTGTCCTCGACCATGGGTCCGGGGGTGGTGGTAGACCGCTCGACGCTGGGCCTCTGAGCAGGAGATTTTGATTGGCTCCACCGGCCCTGCGTGGCCCGGTGGAGTCGCCGTCGAAGACCGCAGGCGGGGTATTGGGCCCCTTAATGGCGGATGCCTGCGCAGATGGTGGTACCCGAGTCAGTGAAAGCTGGTGGGGTCCCCATCGACCGGCCTTGGCCGGGCGCCGCAACACGGGTTGCGGCATGGGTGGGTGCGAAGGGATGCGCACCTGTTTGTGGACCTCATGCCAGGAGGAGTCATGGCACTTACGCTTGAAAACAAGCAGGCGCTGGTGGCCGAAGTCAACGCCGTTGCGCAGGTCGCGCACTCGGTGGTTGCGGCGGAATATCGTGGCTTGACCGTCACCCAGATGACACGCTTGCGCGCGGAAGCGCGTAAGGCCGGTGTGTTTCTGCGGGTGGTCAAGAACACGCTGGCCCGTCGTGCGGTCAATGGCACCGAGTTCGAGTGCATCGCGGGCAGTCTGAAGGGTCCGTTGGTTCTTGCGTTCTCTACCGACGATCCGGGCGCTGCCGCCCGGCTGGTCAAGGAGTTCTCGAAAGACAACGACAAGCTGGTTCCAACCCTCGTTTCGCTCGGCGGCCAGGTGCTGCCGGGGACGGAGATCGAGAAGGTTGCGAGTCTGCCGACCCGCGATCAGGCGCTATCGATGCTGTGCGGCGTGCTCAAGGCGCCGATCTCGAAGTTTGTTCGTACGCTCGCCGAGCCGACCGCCAAGATGGTCAGGACGGTGGCCGCGGTCAAGGACCAGAAGGCTGCGGCCTGACCGGTCCCTCACTGATTCGTTTTATCACTATCAACCGGAGACAAGACAATGGCTGCTAGCAAGGAAGAGATTCTCGAGGCGATTTCCAACATGACCGTCATGGAGGTCGTGGATCTCGTCAAGATGATGGAAGACAAGTTCGGCGTGACCGCTGCTGCCCCGATGGCGGTGGCTGCCGTGGGCGCTGCTGGCGGTGCCGCTGCGCCTGCTGCAGAGGAGCAGACCGAGTTCACCGTCATCCTGAAGGCCTACCCGGCCGACAAGAAGGTCGGGACCATCAAGGTCATCCGCGAGGTGACCGGCCTGGGCCTGAAGGAGGCGAAGGACCTGGTCGAGGGCGCGCCCAGCACCGTCAAGGAAGGCGTGTCCAAGGCCGATGCCGACAAGATCAAGGGCCAGCTGACCGAAGCTGGCGCCGAGGTCGAGGTCAAGTAAAGACCGGCACGGATGAAGGGGGCCGCAATAGTTTGCGGCCTGGCAGCGGCGCGGGCTGAAGCCCGCGCCGCATCCGAATTTTTTTAGGGGTGCCCCGATGGCCTATTCGTTCACCGAGAAGAAGCGCATCCGCAAGAACTTTGGCAAGAGGCAGAGCATCCTCGGCGTACCGCCGTTGCTCGCCATCCAGACCGAGTCTTATGCCCAGTTCCTGCAGATCGAAGAGTCCAGGGCACTGCACGCCGAGCTTGGCAGCCACGAGCAGGGCAATGCCGCCGGGCGGCTGCTTTCCGAGGCGGACGAGCGGTCGTTGATCGATGAACACCTCAAGAAAGCCGGCCTCCACGCCGCTTTCCGCAGCGTATTCCCGATTCGCAGCTACTCAGGCAACGCGGTGCTCGACTACGTCTACTACTACCTCGGCGAGCCCGGCTTCGACGTCAAGGAGTGCCAGCTGCGTGGTCTGACCTACGCGGCCCCGCTGCGGGTACGTCTGCGCCTGAGGATCTTCGACAAGGAATCCCCGGGGGGCACCCGCATCAAGCGCGCAGTCGAGCAGGAGGTCTATCTGGGCGAGCTGCCGCTGATGACCGAGAACGGCACCTTCGTGGTGAACGGCACCGAGCGGGTCGTGGTTTCCCAGCTGCACCGCAGCCCGGGCGTCATTTTCGACCATGACAAGGGCAAGACCCACAGCTCAGGCAAGTTACTGTTCCAGTCCCGGGTCATTCCCTACCGCGGCTCCTGGCTGGACTTCGAGTTCGACGCCAAGGACTGCGTGTTCGCGCGTATCGACCGGCGTCGCAAGCTCCCGGTCACGATCCTGTTGCGGGCGCTCGGCTACGGTGACCAGGAGATCCTCGACCTGTTCTTCGACCAGAACGTGTTCTGGCTGTCGAAGGAGCATGGTGTGGAACTCGAGCTGGTACCGGAGCGCCTGCGCGGCGAGGCTGCGCTTTTCGAGATCCGTTCCGGCAACAAGGTCATCGTGGAGGAGGGGCGTCGCATCACGGCCCGCCACGTCAAGATGCTCCAGGACGCGGGGGTCGAGCGCCTGTCGGTTCCGCCGGATTACCTGCAGGGCAAGGTATTGGCGCACGACGTGATCGACACATCCACTGGTGAGGTGCTCGCCAAGGCCAACGATGTGCTGACCACCCAGGTGGTGGAGAAGTGCCTCGAGGCCGGTGTCGAGAAACTGGGCACCCTGTTCGTCAACGACCTCGATCGCGGGCCCTACATCTCGGACACCCTGCGGATCGATGCGAGCAGGACCCGACTTGAGGCGCTGATCGAAATCTACCGCATGATGCGCCCCGGTGAGCCGCCGACCAAGGACGCGGCCGAGAACCTGTTCCACAACCTGTTCTTCAACGCCGAGCGCTACGACCTTTCGGCCGTTGGTCGCATGAAATTCAACCGCCGGGTAGGCCGTCAGGCACCCTCCGGGTTGTCCGAGGCCGATGCTGAAGCCTGGCTCGAGGAGCCGGGTATCCTCTACGACGGCCGTTACTTCAGCCAGCTGGTCGAAGGTGGTAAGGACGAGGCTGCCAAGGGTCTGGTTGAGCGTTATGGCGAGGGCGTATCCGACGTCATCGACGTGCTGCGCACGCTGATTGCCATCAAGAACGGCGATGGCCGCGTCGACGATATCGACCACCTCGGTAACCGTCGGGTGCGCTGCGTCGGCGAAATGGCCGAGGTGAACTTCCGCATCGGTCTGGTCCGGGTCGAGCGCGCCGTCAAGGAACGCCTGACGCTGGCCGAGAGCGAGGAAATCAACCCGCAGGACATGATCAACGCCAAGCCGGTGGCGGCCGCGGTGAAGGAATTCTTCGGCTCCTCGCAGCTGTCGCAGTTCATGGACCAGAACAACCCCCTGTCGGAGGTCACGCACAAGCGCCGCGTGTCGGCACTGGGAGAGGGCGGCCTCAAGCGGGAGCGCGCTGGCTTCGAAGTCCGTGACGTGCACCCCACGCATTACGGACGCGTGTGCCCGATCGAGACGCCTGAAGGGCCGAACATCGGCCTGATCAACTCGCTGGCCGTTTATGCCAGGACCAACAAGTACGGGTTCCTGGAAACGCCCTACCGGCGGGTTAACGACAGTAAGGTGACCAACGAGGTTGATTACCTCTCCGCGATCGAGGAGAGCGAATTCGTCATCGCCCAGGCGAATGCCGCCCTGGACGGCAAGGGCAAGTTCACTGACGAACTGGTGTCCTGCCGGCACCAGAACGAGTTCACCCTCATGCCGCCGGACCGGATCCAGTACATGGACGTGTCGCCACGGCAGATCGTCTCGGTAGCGGCGGCCCTCATTCCCTTCCTGGAGCACGACGACGCCAACCGGGCCTTGATGGGATCCAACATGCAGCGGCAGGCCGTGCCCACGCTCAGGGCTGCTGCTCCGCTGGTGGGTACCGGTATCGAGCGGACGGTAGCGACCGACTCCGGAGTGACCGTCAACGCCAAGCGTGGCGGCGTGGTGGATTCGGTGGATGCCTCCCGCATCGTGGTGCGGGTCAACGAGGCGGAGGTGACCGCCGGCGAGCCTGGTGTGGACATCTACAACCTCACCAAATACACCCGGTCTAACCAGAACACCTGCATCAACCAGCGCCCGCTGGTGCGGGTGGGCGACACCATATCGACCAATGATGTGCTGGCGGACGGGCCGTCCACCCATCTCGGTGAACTGGCGCTTGGCCAGAACATGCTGGTCGCCTTCATGCCCTGGAACGGCTACAACTTTGAAGACTCAATCCTGGTCTCAGAGCGGGTGGTGGAAGAGGATCGCTTCACCACCATCCACATCGAGGAGCTGACCTGCGTCGCCCGCGACACCAAGCTGGGCTCGGAGGAGATCAGCGGCGACATCCCCAACGTGGGTGATGCCGCGCTGAACAAGCTCGACGAGGCCGGTATCGTGTTCATTGGTGCCGAGGTCAAGGCGGGCGACAGCCTGGGCGGTAAGGTCACGCCCAAGGGCGAGACCCAGCTGACCCCGGAAGAGAAGCTGCTCAGGGCCATCTTTGGCGAGAAGGCCTCCGACGTGAAGGACACCTCGCTGCGGGTTCCGCCGGGCATGGATGGCACCGTTATCGACGTCCGGGTTTTTACCCGCGACGGCGTGGAGCGCGATTCGCGTGCGCTGGCCATCCAGGATGCCGAGATCAAGCGGGTCCGCAAGGACCTCAATGACCAGCGGCGCATCCTCGAGGAAGACCTGTTTGCGCGCCTGCGTGCAGAGCTGTTGGGCAAGGTCGCGGAAGGCGGGCCCCAGAAGCTGAAGGCCGGGGCGGTGGTTGATGCCGCTTACCTCGAAAGTCTTGAGCGCGAGAAGTGGTTCGAGATCCGGTTGCGCGACGAGTCGGCCAACGCCGCGCTTGAGGCAACCCGCAAGCGCCTCAGCGAACAGCACCGCGACTTCGAGAAGCGCTTCGAGGCCAAGAAGGGCAAGATCACTCAGGGCGATGACCTGGCTCCGGGCGTACTGAAGATGGTGAAGGTCTACCTGGCCGTCAAGCGGCGCATTCAGCCGGGCGACAAGATGGCGGGCCGTCATGGCAACAAGGGTGTGGTGTCCACCATCGTCCCGGTGGAAGACATGCCTTATCTGGAGGACGGCACGCCAGTCGACATCGTGCTGAACCCGCTGGGCGTGCCCTCGCGCATGAACATCGGCCAGATCCTCGAGACACACTTGGGCTGGGCGGCTCATGGTATTGGCAAGAAGATCCAGCAGATGGTGGATTCCCAGCAGGCCATGGTCGAGCTGCGCAAGCTGCTGGACAAGGTCTACAACGAGTCTGGCGGACAGAAGGAGAATATCGCTTCCCTGTCTGACGCCGAGGTCACTGAATTGGCCCACAACCTGTCGGCGGGCGTGCCTATCGCGACCCCGGTGTTCGACGGTGCCAGCGAGGCCGAGATCAAGCGGCTGCTGGAACTGGCCGGCCTCCCGACCAGCGGTCAGGCAGCACTGACCGACGGGCGCACCGGCGAGCGTTTCGAGCGCGAGGTGACCGTCGGCTACATGTACATGCTGAAGCTCAACCACCTGGTGGACGACAAGATGCACGGGCGCTCTACGGGCCCCTACAGCCTGGTCACCCAGCAGCCGCTGGGCGGCAAGGCCCAGTTCGGCGGCCAGCGCTTCGGGGAGATGGAGGTGTGGGCGCTCGAGGCCTACGGTGCCTCCTACACCCTGCAGGAGATGCTCACGGTCAAGTCGGACGACGTCACCGGGCGCACTCGCATGTACAAGAACATCGTCGACGGCAATCACGCCATGGACGCCGGCATGCCGGAATCGTTCAACGTCCTGGTCAAGGAAATCCGTTCGCTCGGCATCAACATTGAGCTCGAGCAGGAGGGCTGATCAATGCGCGACCTACTGAAGTTGTTCAAGCAGCAGCCGGAAGTCGAGAACTTCGACTCCATCCGGATCGGGCTGGCCTCGCCGGAGATGATCCGCTCGTGGTCGTTCGGCGAGGTCAAGAAGCCGGAGACCATCAACTACCGGACTTTCAAGCCGGAGCGGGATGGCCTGTTCTGCGCCAAGATCTTCGGGCCCACCAAGGACTACGAGTGCCTGTGCGGCAAGTACAAGCGCCTCAAGCACCGCGGGACCGTCTGCGAGAAGTGCGGCGTCGAGGTCACCCAGTCCAAGGTCCGGCGCGAGCGCATGGGTCACATCGAGCTGGCCAGCCCAGCGGCCCATATCTGGTTCCTCAAGTCGTTGCCCTCGCGTATCGGCCTGATGGTGGACATGACCCTGCGCGATCTGGAGCGGGTGCTCTACTTCGAGGCCTTCGTGGTCATCGATCCGGGCATGACGGAACTCGAGCGCGGCGATCTACTCAGCAACGAGGCCTACCTCGAGGCCCTCGAGCAGCATGGCGATGAGTTCGACGCCCGCATGGGCGCCGAGGCCATCCTGGAACTGCTGAAGTCCATCGATCTGCATGCTGATGCCGCCAAGGTCCGGGAGGACATGGAGGGCACCTCCTCCGAGACCAAGATCAAGCGCCTCTCAAAGCGGCTGAAGCTGCTGGAAGCCTTCATCGAGTCCGGTAATCGCCCCGAATGGCTGGTGTTGACCGTTCTGCCCGTGCTGCCGCCCGACCTGCGGCCGCTGGTGCCGCTCGATGGCGGCCGGTTCGCGACCTCGGATCTCAACGACCTGTATCGCCGGGTCATCAACCGCAACAACCGCCTGCGGCGCCTGCTCGAGCTGAACGCCCCGGACATCATCGTCCGCAACGAGAAGCGCATGCTCCAGGAGTCGGTCGACGCCCTGCTCGACAACGGTCGCCGTGGCCGCGCCATCACCGGCACCAACCGCCGTCCGCTCAAGTCGCTGGCCGACATGATCAAGGGCAAGCAGGGGCGATTCCGCCAGAACCTGCTCGGCAAGCGTGTGGACTACTCGGGCCGCTCCGTGATCGTGGTGGGCCCGACCCTGCGCCTGCACCAGTGCGGCCTGCCAAAGAAAATGGCGCTGGAGCTGTTCAAGCCTTTCATCTTCAACAAGCTGCAGCTGCGCGGCCTGTCCTCGACCATTAAAGCCGCGAAGCGCCTGGTCGAGCGCGAGGGGCCCGAGGTTTGGGACATCCTGGAGGAGGTCATCCGCGAGCATCCGGTCCTGATGAACCGGGCGCCCACTCTGCACCGCCTTGGCATCCAGGCCTTCGAGCCCGTGCTTATCGAGGGTAAGGCGATCCAGCTACACCCGCTGGTGTGCACGGCCTTCAATGCCGACTTCGACGGTGACCAGATGGCCGTTCACGTGCCGCTGTCGCTGGAGGCCCAGCTCGAGGCCCGTGCCCTGATGCTGTCCTCGAACAACATCCTGTCGCCTGCCAACGGCGACCCGATCATCGTTCCTTCGCAGGACGTGGTGCTGGGGCTGTACTACATGACCCGTGAGCGCGCGGGCGCGACGGGCGAGGGCATGCTGTTCGCCGACCTCCAGGAGGTCCACCGTGCCTACGAGTCCCGCTCCGTTGAGCTTAACGCCCGGATCAAGGTCCGGGTGCGCGAGCACATCGCCGGCGAGGACGGTCAGGTCGTGAACCAACGGCGGCTGGTCGAAACCACCGTCGGTCGTGCCCTGCTGTTCGACATCGTGCCGAAGGGACTGTCCTTCGACGTGATCAACCAGGACATGACCAAGAAGCGCATTTCGGCGGTCATCAACCACTGCTACCGCGTGCTGGGATTGAAGGAGACCGTGGTCTTCGCCGACCAGCTGATGTACACCGGCTTTTCCTACGCGACCCGAGCCGCGGTCTCGATCGGTGTGGACGACATGATGGTGCCGCCTCAGAAGGAGAAGATCCTTGCCGGGGCCGAGCGCGAGGTGAAGGAGATCCAGGCCCAGTACGAGTCGGGCCTGGTCACCAACGGCGAGCGCTACAACAAGGTGGTCGACATTTGGTCGCGGACCAACGACCGCATCGGCAAGGCGATGATGGACCAGTTGCGGACCGAGCAGGTCACGGACTCCAAGGGCCAGTCCGTCCAGCAGGCCTCGTTCAACTCCATCTTCATGATGGCCGATTCCGGAGCGCGTGGTTCGGCCGCACAGATCCGTCAGCTCGCCGGCATGCGCGGCCTGATGGCCAAGCCGGACGGCTCGATCATTGAGACGCCGATTACCGCCAATTTCCGCGAGGGCTTGAACGTCCTTCAGTACTTCATCTCTACCCACGGTGCCCGCAAGGGTCTCGCGGACACCGCACTGAAGACCGCCAACTCGGGTTACCTGACCCGCCGGCTGGTTGACGTGGCGCAGGACCTGGTGGTCACCCAGGTCGATTGCGAGACCGAGCAAGGACTGCTGGTCACGCCGATCGTAGAGGGTGGTGACGTGGTCGAGGGACTCGGCGAGCGGGTGCTAGGCCGCGTGGTGGCCACCGACGTGGTCAAGCCGGGTACCAGCGACGTCCTGGTTTCGGCTGGCACGTTGCTGGACGAGAAATGGGTTGCCCGGCTCGAACAGTTCGGCATCGACGAGGTTAACGTCCGCTCCCCGATCACCTGCAGCATCCGGTACGGAGTCTGCGCCATGTGCTACGGCCGCGACCTCGCACGCGGGCGCCTGATCAACATCGGCGAAGCGGTCGGTGTGATTGCGGCCCAGTCCATCGGCGAGCCTGGCACCCAGCTGACCATGCGGACCTTCCACATCGGCGGTGCGGCCTCCCGGGCAGCAGCCATTTCGCAGGTGGAGATCAAGGGCCAGGGCACCCTGCGTTTCCACAATGTGAAGGCCGTCCGTCACGAGAAGGGTCACCTGGTCACGACCTCGCGCTCTGGCGCGCTGGGCGTCATCGACGAGTTCGGTCGCGAGCGTGAGCGTTACAAGATCCCCTACGGCGCCACCGTCGTGGCCAACGAGGGTGACAGCGTGGCACCAGGCCAAATCGTTGCCAGCTGGGACCCGCACACGCACCCGGTGGTCACCGAGGTGGCAGGCCGCCTGAAGTTCCAGGACTTCCTCGACGGCGTCACCGTGCAGAGCCAGGTGGACGAGGTGACCGGCCTCTCCAGCATCGTGGTGCTCGATCCGAAGCAGCGCGGCGCGAGCGGCAAGGACCTGCGCCCGACGGTCAAGCTGGTCAACGCCAAGGGCAAGGAAGTCACCTTCGCTAACACAGACATTCCGGCCATTTACACCCTGCCTGCCGGTGCGCTGGTGTCGCTGGAGGACGGCGCGACCGTGAGGGTCGGCGACATCATCGCCCGTATCCCTCAGGAGTCGTCCAAGACCCGCGACATCACCGGCGGTCTGCCCCGGGTTGCCGACCTGTTCGAGGCCCGCAAACCCAAGGAGCCGGCGATCCTCGCCGAGGTGTCCGGCACCGTCAGCTTCGGCAAGGAGACCAAGGGCAAGCGTCGGCTGGTCATTACCAGCGGCGAGGGTGGTGACAAGTATGAGGAGCTGATCCCGAAGTGGCGCCACCTTAACGTGTTCGAGGGCGAGCACGTCGAGCGGGGCGAGGTCATTGCCGAGGGCGAGCCCAACCCGCACGATATCCTGCGCCTGCAGGGCGTTACGGCGCTGGCCAATTACCTGACCCGGGAAATCCAGGACGTTTACCGGCTGCAGGGCGTGAAGATCAACGACAAACACATCGAGGTGATCGTCCGCCAGATGCTGCGCAAGGCCGAGGTAGCCGATGCCGGCGAGACCGGTCTGTTGCGCGGGGAACAGCTGGAAAAGGCCCGGATGCTGGAGCTCAATGAGCGGGCGGAGGCCGATGGCAAGCAGCTGGCCCGCTGGGAGCCGATGCTGCTGGGCATCACCAAGGCCTCGCTGCAGACCGACTCGTTCATCTCGGCGGCGTCCTTCCAGGAGACCACCCGCGTCCTCACGGATGCCGCGGTTCGGGGCATTAAGGACAGCCTGCGCGGGCTCAAGGAGAACGTCATCGTTGGACGCCTCATCCCGGCCGGCACTGGCAGCGCGTTCCACGCCAAGCGCAAGCGGGACTCGCTGGCGGAGGCTGAAGCCGGTTTTGTCAGCTTCGGTGCCGTGGATGAAGGGCCTGGAACCGAGGCGACGGGCGAGACTGAAGCGGCCGCCGAGTAGGCCAGCCAAGCCGGAACCGGGGTGTTGCTGTGACGCGACACCCCGTGTTCCTTGACACCGGTGGGGGCGGTTTCTAGAATTCCGCTCCTTTTTGGTCGGCCTGTGGTCAGGTGCGACCGTGGACAGTGAGTTTCACGCCGGGCCGCCGAGTGGCGGCCCTGCATTTAGGGCCTGAATTCCCTGGGGATCGGGCCCGCAACTACGGGGCTATTCGCGATGTCGACGACCAACCAGCTGATCCGTGGAGGGCGCACTGCTGCCATCCAGAAGTCCAAGGTACCTGCGCTGCAGCGCTCGCCACAGCGTCGCGGCGTGTGTACCCGCGTGTACACCACCACCCCCAAGAAGCCGAACTCCGCGCTTCGCAAGGTGGCGCGCGTGCGGCTGACCAACGGCTTCGAGGTCACCAGCTACATCGGCGGGGAAGGCCACAACCTGCAGGAGCACTCTGTGGTGCTGATCCGTGGCGGTCGAGTCAAGGACCTGCCCGGTGTGCGTTACCACACCGTTCGCGGCACCCTCGACTGTGCCGGAGTCAACAACCGCAAGCAGGGTCGCTCCAAGTACGGCGCCAAGCGTGCCAAGAAGTAACCGGGGAGTAAGCTGAATGTCTCGTCGTGCCCAAGCACCCGTCCGCGAAATCCTTCCTGATCCCAAGTTCGGCAGCCTGATGCTGGCCAAGTTCATGAACATGGTGATGGAAGACGGCAAGAAGTCGGCCGCGGAAAAAATCCTTTACGGGGCGATCGACCGTATCGCGGAGAAGACTGGTCGGGCCGGTGACGGTGCCCTGGACCTGGTCAGCCAGGCCCTTGATAACGTCAAGCCCGCCGTCGAGGTGAAGTCGCGTCGGGTCGGTGGCGCCACCTACCAGGTGCCCGTCGAGGTTCGCGCCCAGCGTCGCCAGACCCTGGCCATGCGCTGGATCATCGACGCCGCTCGTGCCCGTAGTGAAAAGTCCATGGCCCAGCGGCTCGCGAGCGAGTTGCTGGAGGCCTCCGAAAACCGGGGTGCCGCCGTGCGCAAGCGCGAGGACACGCACCGCATGGCGGACGCCAACAAGGCGTTTGCGCACTACCGCTGGTAAGCATTCGAAGAGGACATCATGGCCCGTACCACCCCCATCGAGCGCTACCGGAACATCGGCATCTCCGCTCACATCGACGCCGGCAAGACCACCACCACCGAGCGAGTCCTGTTCTATACGGGCGTCTCCCACAAGATTGGTGAGGTCCACGACGGTGCTGCCGTCATGGACTACATGGAACAGGAGCAGGAGCGCGGTATCACCATCACCGCCGCGGCCACCACCTGTTTCTGGAAGGGCATGGACAGCAACTTCCCCGAGCATCGCATCAACATCATCGATACCCCTGGGCACGTGGACTTCACCATTGAGGTGGAGCGTTCGCTCAGGGTGCTCGACAGCGCGATCGCGGTGTACTGCGCGGTCTCCGGTGTGCAGCCCCAGTCGGAAACGGTCTGGCGGCAGATGAACAAGTACAAAGTGCCGCGGTTGGCCTTCGTCAACAAGATGGACCGTGCCGGGGCCAATTTCCTTCGCTGTGTCGAGCAGATCCGCACCCGCCTGAAGGGCAATCCGGTGCCTATCCAGCTGCCGATCGGCGCCGAAGACAACTTCGCCGGCGTGATTGACCTGATCCGCATGAAGCAGATCTGGTGGGACGACAGCACTCAGGGCATGCGCTTCGAGTACCGGGATATCCCTGCCGAGATGCAGGGTGACTGCGATGAATGGCGCTCCAAGCTGGTTGAGGCGGCCGCCGAGGCCAACGAGGAGTTGCTCAACAAATACCTCGAAAGTGGCGAGTTGAGCGAGGACGAGATCCGCGCCGGCCTGCGCGAGCGCACCCTGCGTAACGAAGTGTGCCTGGTGACCTGTGGCTCGGCCTTCAAGAACAAGGGCGTGCAGGCGGTGCTGGACGCCGTAATCGAATTCATGCCGGCCCCCACCGAAGTGCCGGACGTGCGCGGCCAGACGGAAGGCGGCGACGAGGACACCCGCAAGTCCGACGACGGGGCGCCTTTCTCTGCGCTGGCCTTCAAGATCCTGAACGATCCCTTCGTGGGCAACCTGACCTTCTTCCGCGTTTACTCCGGCGTGCTGAATTCCGGCGACACGGTGTTCGTGCCCAACAGGTCCAAGCGCGAGCGCGTCGGCCGTCTGCTGCAGATGCACGCCAGTGAGCGCATTGAACTCAAGGAAGTGCGTTGCGGTGACATCGCGGCCGCCGTCGGCCTCAAGGACGTAACCACCGGCGACACGCTGAGCGATCCCGACAAGGTGATCATCCTCGAGAAGATGGAATTCCCCGAGCCGGTGATCTCGGTGGCCGTCGAGCCGAAGACCAAGGTCGACCAGGAGAAGATGGGCCTTGCCCTGCAGCGACTGGCCAAGGAAGACCCCTCTTTCCGCGTCCATACCGACCAGGAGTCCGGGCAGACCATCATCTCCGGCATGGGCGAGTTGCACCTCGAAATCATCGTTGACCGCATGAAGCGCGAGTTCAAGGTCGAGGCTAACGTGGGCAAGCCCCAGGTCGCCTATCGGGAGACCATCCGCGCCCAGGTCGAGCAGGAAGGCAAGTTCGTTCGCCAGTCGGGCGGCCGCGGCCAGTACGGTCACGTCTGGCTCCGCATCGAGCCGCAGGAAGAGGGCAAGGGCTACGAGTTCGTCAACGGCATCGTCGGCGGCGTGGTGCCGCGGGAGTACGTGCCGGCGGTCGACAAGGGCATCAAGGAGGCCATGGAGGGCGGCGTGATCGCCGGTTATCCAGTGGTAGACGTCAAGGTCACCATCTTTGACGGCTCCTACCACGACGTGGACTCCAACGAGATGGCGTTCAAGATCGCTGGCAGCATGGCTTTCAAGGAGGGCTTCCATAAGGCCCGTCCGGTGCTGCTCGAGCCGATCATGAAGGTAGAGGTCGTGACTCCGGAGGAATATTCCGGTGACGTTATCGGCGACCTCAACCGGCGCCGCGGCCAGATACAGGGCATGGAAGAGGGGCCGTCGGGCAAGGTAATCACCGCGGAAGTGCCGCTGGCCGAGATGTTCGGCTACGCGACCAACGTCCGTTCGATGAGCCAGGGTCGCGCGACCTTCACCATGGAATTTTCCAAGTATCTCGAGGTGCCCAGCAACGTCGCCGAGGCGGTGCTGAAGAAGGCATCCTGATCCGTCATCCACCCAAACTAGCACAGCAGGTAAACCGTCATGGCTAAGGAAAAATTCGTACGTAACAAGCCGCACGTGAACGTGGGGACGATTGGGCACGTTGACCATGGGAAGACGACGCTGACGGCGGCGTTGACCAAGGTGATGGCGGAGACGCACGGTGGGGA
>Ga0222714_10004420_pt1 | contig 13767 bp, 12 predicted proteins | sample C33_3DmetaG_FD_165048 | JGI IMG/M metagenome (GOLD analysis project Ga0222714, IMG submission 165048) | Estuarine water microbial communities from San Francisco Bay, California, United States - C33_3D | ecosystem: Environmental > Aquatic > Marine > Unclassified | place: USA: California... | reverse complement strand
TATCTTCCTAATTCAATAGGAATCATGTTACTTGACATATCTGCCCACTCAGGAAGATCAGGCTCAGATCCCATGTCATTAAAGATTGCATCTCTAACCACATCTAAGTGACGTGTAGTACCATTACCACTTCTGTTGTTTGCTTTTACGCGCTCGTCGTCGTAAACAGAAGCTCTAGTAGGTCCAGTTCCACCACCTAAGGCTGTAATATAAACCTGAGTCTCATAGCTAGTTGCCCACTGAGCAAATAACCATGCAGCATCCTTATTCTTAGAGTATTTAGATACAGCTAATGAAGATCCACCTTGGTGAGCAACACCAGGAATTTCACCATATCCACAATCACCTGTAGCTCTTAAAGGGCTAGCTGGTGCAGGACAGGCTGCTGCCATCATTTTACCTTGAACAGAAGATTCATCAGAATCCCACCATGGGAAGAACTCACCCCATGAGATAGTTTGTGCAGATCCACCTTGTAAGATGTCCTGACCTTGTCCATCCCATGTCCAGCTGGTTACACCAGAAGGCATGTTCTCTTTAAGTTTAGTCCAGTATTCCATACCTGCCAGACCGTTTGCATCATTACCTGCAAAGCTTCCATCAGGGTTAGTAATTGAACCACCAAATGCCCATGTAAACATTGTCCAGTCACACTCTAAGCTGTAGTGACCTGATTTCATCTGACCGTTAGTACCATAAATTGGTCTTCCGTCAGGATTCAAGTGACCAAGCTTTGCTCCTTGGATTGCTTGTGCATTTGCCATGTATTGTTCAAATGTTTTAGGAACACTAAGGCCAAGTTCTTTATAAACATCATCTCTGTACATCATAATGAAAACAGGGATGTCATAAGGAACACCAACCATTGATCCGTCATACATTGAAATACCATCAACAAGAGGGCCTAAGAAGTCATCAAAGTTGTATCCAGGCATCGCCAAGTCAGGTTTAGCTGCATAAAGTTCACGAGGATCTTCTGCATCTCCTCTGAAAGCTGCCATCCAACTTTGGTCTAAGTAATAAGTATCATAAGTACCTAACCCAGATGCAACGTCGAGAGTAAGTTTTTGTAAAACCTGCTCAAGGGGTAAAACTTCGATATTAACTTTAATCCCAGTTACTTCCTCAAAGAAAGGTTTCAAAGTAGAGTTAATAGCGTTTGATGGAGGAGTTGATTCAGTTGCCAAAGAAACTGTTTGACCTCTGAAAGGTGATGAGACATCTCTCAACCAGTCCATCATGTCACCTCTCCATTCAATATGAGAACCTGCATGAGCAGTAGGAATGAACTTCCTGCTCATAGTGCCCATTGTGCCTAAGCAACCAGCGCCAAGACCAAGCATACCGGCATTCTTAAGAAAATCTCTTCTCTTCATACTGCCATTTACATACTTGCCAACGATGTTTGCTAAATGCATTTTTCTATACATATCGCGCATATGTTATTCCTCCGTAATTGAGGTAATTATAAGTTTTTCTGAGTACCTCTTTCAAGAAATAAATGTAAAAAAAGGCATTGACAAATGCCATTATTTTTAAGATCAAATTATTTGTTCAGATTCACATGATTGTTGTGATTGCTAATTTAAGTGACAAATTACAAAAAAATATGTGTATAATCCTCGGAAATGTCTGATCAAAAATCTTTTTCACTGCCGGGCTTTATGACTTCAGATAGCGCCTTTCCTTGGCTTTTGCCACTAATCACGATGTTATTGGTTTTTGCGATTGTTCCTTTTTTCTATAATATCTATTTAAGTTTCCATGAGTTTGTGCCTTTAAAAAGAGCGCTCATATTTGTAGGTTTTGATAATTGGGTAAAGCTTTTTACTGATGGTGTTTTCTGGGGGTCTTTAAAAGTTTCTTTATTTTATACCTTTACATGCCTAGCTATCCAACTAGTACTAGGAATGGGAATAGCCCTTTTAATTGACTCAGATGAACCTGGGTTTGGTATTATTAGATCTATTCTTACTCTTACGCTTGTAATCCCTCCTGCTATAGCTGGAATGATATTTTTGATTATGGAAGATGCTAACTATGGCTTAATTCCGTGGGCTTTAAAATCAATTGGACTTTTTGGCCAAGAAGACACAATTTTATCTGATCCTTCTTATGCTCTTTGGGGTGTCATGATTGTAGATATTTGGCAGTGGACTCCATTTATGGTCCTGATACTTGTCGCAGGATTACGTTCTTTGCCTAGCGAACCTTTTGAGTCTGCTATGATTGATGGCGCACGTCCTTTTCAAATTTTTAGAAGGCTCACTTTACCCATGCTTCATAAAGTTATTGCAGTAGCAGTTTTAATTAGGGGAATTGATCTATGGAGAATGGTAGACTATGTATTTGTATTAACATCTGGTGGGCCCGGCACTGCCACTTACACACTTAGTCTTTATTCCTGGCAAAGATTTACTTTCGTTCAGTGGGGTTATGGTGCAACTATTAGTTTATTCTCTCTCATTGTTATTTTAATTGTCGGTAATGCCTTTATTCATTTTGCAAAAGTTAAGTGGTAGTTAATGAATAAAGTTTTAAAACAAGTTTTAGGATGGTTTATTGCTGCCGTTTTCTTTTTTCCCATTTATTTTTGGATAACTGTTTCTTTAAAAAAAGATAAGGATATCTTTGCCCTACCTCCTAAACTATTTAATTTTGAACTTTCATTTCAAGCATATGAAGAAGTTTTTGGTATCTCCAGATTTCTCTATGTTGAAGACATGGGGGCAGTAAGACCAGGCGGTGGTGACTTTTATATGATGCCTAATTTAGTAGACAGCATCATTATTGCCTTAGGGTCAACAGGCCTTGCGATGATGATTTCTATCCTTGCTGCATATGCTCTTTCAAGACTTCCTATGAGAGGTCAAAACCATTTTATGGGTTGGATTTTATCCACTAGAATGATGCCTCCAGTTGCGGTGGCAATTCCTATGTTCTTTATCTATAAAAATATAGGGTTAATGGATACTCATCTAGGAATTATCATTATTCACGCTTTAATGAACCTGCCTTTAGCGGTTTTATTAATGAAAAGTTTTTTTGATGACATCCCCAAAGATATCGATGAAGCGGCTCTGTTAGATGGTGCCTCTCGATTCTATGTCTTCTGGAGATTAATTGTTCCACTTGCTATTGGTGGTATTGCAGCAACTGCTGTGCTTTGTTTTATATTCAGTTGGACAGAGTTTATCTTTGTCTTAATGCTTACCCAAACTGGATTAAAAACAATACCTGTCGTCTCAACGTCATTTGTTACCTCTACCGGTACTGCTTGGGATAACATGGCCGCCTTAGGAACTGCAGCAATCATACCTGCGTTTATCTTTATCTTGCTAGTTCAAAAACACCTGGTTAGAGGACTAACATTAGGTTCGGTTAAACAATAAAATTTGTATTTAAGAAAAACGCTTGCTTATATAGTTGGATTAATATTTTTTTTTCCAATCTTTTTTTTACTCTCCTCTTCTGTAAAACCATTAAGAGATATTTTGAATGTACCACCTAAACTATTTGGATTAAATTTTAAATTTTCAAATTTTGAAGTACTATTTCAAAGTTCCTATTTTGTGTCTTCATTTGTAGATAGCTTAATTATATCTATTGGCTCAGGATTACTCACTGTGATTATTGCTGTATATGCTGGATACTGTCTATCAAGGTTTCATTTTAAATTAAAAAGTTTTTTTATTTTATTCATTATCAGTTCACGAATGCTCCCTCTCGTCGCTATTGCCATACCTATTTATTTTGTATTTAGTAAATTAAATCTTCTAGACTCTATTTTTGGTATTATCCTTGTTCATACATTTATAAATTTGCCATTGGCTGTACTTTTAATGAAAAGTTTTCTAGATGAAATTCCAAAGGAGATTGATGATAGTGCAATATTGGATGGAGCTAGTCGGATGATAATATTTCATAAATTAATACTGCCTCTAAGTATTGGTGGAATAGCAGTAACATTTATTTTATCTTTTATTTTTAGTTGGACTGAATTTATCTGTTCTCTTGTTTTGGGGCAAATGGATGTTAAGACAATCCCTGTTCAAGCTTCAATTTTCAAAACAGCCCCTAGTTGGGATTTAATGTCAGCATTAGTTGTGTCATCCATCTTACCTCTTTTCCTCCTTATTCTTACAATTCAAAAGTATTTAGTTAGAGGATTAACAATGGGGTCCATTAAAGAATAACTATATTAATCAACAATTTTTTATAATTTTTGTTATAATTTTCACATTATGGATGTTAAAGAACACAGAATTTCCGTCATTGTAAATAAAATAATTGAAAAGGGTCAAGTTGATATTAAAGACATGGCTCAAAAGCTTAAAGTTAGTCAAATGACTATTTATAGGGATGTTGATTCTCTAATATCTAGTGGGGTAATTAGAAAAGAAAAAGGAGTTTTAAAATCTAGTGAATCATTTTCCCTTGAATATTTTCATGATGTTAGAGCAAATTTAAATCTTCGTGCAAAAAATAAACTAGTAGAGGAAGCAGGAAAATTAATTAAACCGAACTCGTATGTAGCCATAGATGATAGCACTACTTGTTTACAATTTTTAAACTTTCAACATTATTTTGAAGGCACTACTGTTATTACCAATAGTTATAAGCTTATAGAAGGTTTTAGCAAAAATCCTAAAATTAAATTAATTGCTGTAGGTGGAAGATATCAAAAATCTACAGGGAGTTTTACAGGCCTGCTAACAGAGCATAATATTGCGCAAACACCTTCAAATTTTTTGTTCACTTCTTCATCAACTTTATTTGACACTAAACTATACACTCACGATGAGGATGTTTACCGGTTTAAAGCATCATTTATTTTAAATGCTGAAAATAAATATTTTTTAATAGATACAAGTAAAATTGGTAAAAAAACTGTCAACCTACAAGCAGATATGTCTGACTTTGATAAATGTTTTATTGCCGGACCTAAATTACATCCAGATTTTCTATCTACAATTCAAAAGAAAAAAATTAATTTTGAGTTTTTTAAAGTTAAAAACTAATTACTGATCAAGTTCGTTAATTTTATCTACTTTTTTTCCTGAACGCTCTGATTGGAAGTCATTCTGTAACCAAATATCAGTATACATTTTCGCATTGGGTGCTCCGGTAATTAAAGCACCAAAAGTAATAACTTGTGCGTTGTTACTGGCGATAGATCTTTCTGCTGTATAAGCATCATTAACGCAAACTGCTCGAACACCAGCAAATTTATTTGCAACAATTGCCATACCGGCTCCGGTTCCACATACTAAGATACCGCGTTCAAACTCTTTTTGTTGAACCCTTAATGATAGTTCTTTCCCCACATCGGGATAATCAACAGTCGCATCGGAATTAACACCAATATCCGTGACTTTTATACCTTTTGACTCTAAATGTTCCTTCAGTGAGTCCTTTAACTCGCGTCCTAAGTGATCAGATCCTATAACTATTTTATCTATCATAGCCTCAATATATCTAAAGTTTGTTCCAAGGTATATGGAGCTTTTTGTCCGCAGAGATAGCCTGCACTAGTTCGTAAAAGATAGGTAGCTGCTCTTTACTAAAAAACCCATTGTTAAATTTTTCTTTCAGTGCGTATTGTAAATCTAAAATAAGTTGTGCGCCTTCTACAGTCTGTTCTTTCAACTCTTTAGTCATGATTTCTGAATAGACTTTTCCCTCTCCTAAGTATTTACCCAAAGTGCCGTTTCTTCCTGTACCTGATGTAACATGTAAATCACCTATTCCCGGCAATCCAAATGCCGAGAAAATATCACCTCCATGTAGTTTTACAATTTGCGCTAGTTCTTGAATGCAATGAGTGAAGATACCTGACTCAGGATTAAAAATTTTAGTATCGGAATTATAGCAAGTTTGAGAACATCCAACCATAATTGCAAAAACATTTTTTAGAGCAGCGCAGAATTCTCCACCAATAAAATCTGACAATATTTCAATGATATAAAAATCATTTTTAAAAATTCCAACTAATTCATTAGCTATTTGCGTGTTTTGATTAATAAAACAAATATTTGTAATATATCTTTGAGCAAGCTCGATTGCTTTACAAGGCCCTGCCACCGCAGTGATATCAATATGATAGGGAATATTTCTTAAAATCTTATTAGGAAGAATGTCAATAGTATTTTGATCGTTTATATATAAGCCTTTAGTTATGATAAGAAACTTTTTATTGTCTGCCTGAAATTTTGTAAGTAGTTCAATAAACCAATTAACACCTGCAGAGCTTACACCAATCACAATTACATCTGCTTGATCAAAATCAGACTGCTGAAGTTCATCAATTTGCTTGGATATGGTATTTTCTAATTTTACCTTTAAAACAGGATGAATGCCTGTCGTTTGAATTGAGTTAATAATTTCGGTATCTAAATGTGTTCCAACTAACGTGATTGAATGACCATTAGTCGATGCAGGCACAGTAATGGCCGTTCCCATAACTCCAGCCCCGATTGATAAAATATTAGCCATTTAAGATATAAACTGACCTCCGTTTACTTCTATAATTTGACCAGTGATATATCCACTTAATTTATCTGAAGCTAAGAAAAGAATTGGGCCAACACAATCATTGGCTTTCCCTAATCTTTTCATTGGAATTTTTAATCTTGTTGCTTCTAATTTTTCAGGTGAGGAGTACTGTTCATGGAATTTAGTAGCAATTGTTCCAGGGGAAATTGCATTAACCCTAATATTGTAAGGAGATAATTCAGATACTAGTGATCTTGTTATACCTGAAATAAATGATTTTGATGCAGCATATACACTAGAGCCCGCGCTACCTCCGGTGCTTGCACTAATGGTAGAGACATTAATGATACATCCATAATTTTGTTTTTTAAAAACCTCACTTGCAACTTTGATAGCAAAATATGCTGACTTTGCATTGAGATCAAAAATATTTAAAAAATCTTTTTCTGTAATTGAGTCTAATTGATACCTGCCCACCATGGTACCAGCGTTGTTGACTAAAATATCTAAACCACTTAAAGCAATTATAGCCTCATTCATAAATTCTTCCACTTGCAATAGTTTAGTAAAGTCTGCTTTAAATATTTTATAATTCTTACTCTCTGTTCTTTTTAGAATTCTATCTTCTAAAGTATCAATAGATTGATTACCATGAAATATAACTTGAGCGCCTAAATTTAAAAATTCTATACCTGTTTCAAAGCCAATGCCTGTACTGGATCCAGTTACAATAATTTTTTTACCTTTAAATTCAGTTTGATCTAGTATCATTGAAGTCTCTCCATTATATATTCTGGAAAACCAGTTGTTTGATAATCTGATTTTATTTCTCTTATTATATCTTCATCATTCATTTTTTGTAAAAATTCTTTTCTATGAATGCCGGATGTTAATAACAAAGAGTCTATTTTAAAATTATTAGCTCCAGCAATATCATTAAAAAGTGAGTCTCCTATCATCAGAATTTTCGATTTTTCACACTGGGACAATTCATAAGCATGCTGGAATATTTCTAAACCCGGCTTGCCAATAACAAACAATACACCTCCCATTCTCTTGTATTTAATAGCCAAATCACCCGTTGAAGGATGAATTTTATCTCCAGATATTCCTAAAATATCTGGATTGGAACAAATAAGCGGTAATTGAAGTTTAATTGCAGTTTCAAAAATTCTATCGAGAATTTCAAAATTTTGAAAACCTGTAGTACTTGACAATAATAAAAAATTACTCATTTCTATCTCTGATACCTTTTCGTATGATGTGTTTTCTAATAGAGGATAATCAGTTGCTATCACAAAATATTTCTTGCCTAAATTTTGAAAAGGTAATTTTTTATTTATTAAACAATCGTAACAAACATCCCCTGAGGTTATTAAAGGGGATTTCAAAATGTAATCTGCACCTAATTGTTTCATGCGATTAGTATTATCGATACCTCTCTTGCCTGAATTACTAATAATAAAAATTTTTTTATTTAAATTTTGGAGATATTTAAAAATTAATTCAGCTTCCTGAAAAATTTTTTTTCCATCATGAACCACTCCCCATTGATCAAAGAAAAACGCATCATACTTATTTGATAACTCTTTTAGACTTGAAATTTTTTTAATCAATTTAAATAATCTCCCATTGATAAAAGGGCAGAACCGAAGGCTGCATCATTAGACAAAGGTATTTTTAATTCTACATTAAGAATTTTTTTTCTAATTTCATTCCATTTTGCATTTTTACTACCGCCGCCAATAGTAAATATAGTTTTAGGATAACTACCGCCAATTTCTACAATTTTTTCATAACTTAATTTTTCAACACCCGTAATTCCTTCCAATACTGCTTGAAAAAATTCAGTTTCAGAATCTGGTCGAGGGGTTAACACAGGCGATTTATTTGGGTCATTAATTGGGAATCTTTCTCCAGTTTGAGCCAACGGATAATAGTTTAGATTTAATAAATTATTTGGATCGAGTTGCTTAGATAAAATATCTATTTTATCATTGAATAATTCTTTGAGAATTTTCCCACCAACGTTTGAAGCGCCTCCTGCAAGCCATTTATCACCTAACCTATGACTATAAATTCCAAACTCTTTATTAAAAATTGGCTTATCTGATATTGCTTTTACAACAAGTGTAGTTCCAATTGACGTGACAGCCTCTCCTGAATTATTAGCTCCAGTAGCTAAAAATGCTGCAATACTGTCTGTAGTACCTGCAATTATTTCGGTTTTTTTATTAAACCCTAAATTTATTAATTCTTTATTATTTAAGAATCCCATTGCCTGTCCGGGAATTTTAATTTCAGGAAGGTTGTCTAATTTAATTGGTAGTTCATCGAACCAATTAGGCCACTTTCTATCAATACAATCATAACCTAATTTTAATGCATTATTTTCATCAGAATATTTAAATTCATTAATAATTTTTGATGCTATCCAATCTGCTTGATGAAGTATTTTAAAGTTAGTTAAATTTTGTTGTTTAGTTAATGATAAAGCTCTAACTAAGGCATTCGTAGGACTGGAAACAATTGGATGATTGTTTGAAACTTTTTCAACAAACTTAGCCTCTTCAATACTAGAGGCATCATTATACATGAGTGCATTTGTTAAAGGCGCTCCATGCTTATCAGTAAGTAATACTGTTCCAGAGGTTCCATCAATAGATAATTTACATATATTATTCAAATCAACTTTAGTTTTAAGGAATGTAATATTTTGAATAAAAGCCTCCCACCATAAATTAGGGTTTTGATATACTAGCGATGATTGAGATATTGGATTTGATATTACAACTGAATGATTGAAAACTTCGTTTTTATTTTCATCAACAATAGAAGTCCTAACTCCCGTTGTGCCAAAATCTATACCTAGAAATAATTTCATTAATTAATTGATTGATTGACGATATTTCTCAACATCCCAATTTAATAACTCACTTTCCTGATCTTCTGATAGAAATTTAAACGATTGAGATAAATCTACTCTGAGTAAAACCTGTAAAAAACAATCAATCATTTCTTTAGCAGCAGGAATGGCAGAATTGTTTTCAAAAAGTCCTTGTTCTTTAATGATAAGATAAGGGGGCAAAGGAAGATCTTTATTTTTTAAATTGGTAATAAATTTATTCGCATCTTCATTGTTTAAAAAAGTTGGAATACCTGGGCCTAAAAAAATTACATGATCTGGATATAAAGACTTAGAGAACAATGAAAACAATTGCTCGTCGGCTGATTTAAATAAACTATATTTTTCATCGTTTTTTTGTGAATAGTCATAAACAGCGGCAGTGGTTGAGCTAGTAGTAGTAATGATTTTATCATTTCTGATGTTATTTAATTGGTTATGTATTTTAAGAAGTAACTTATATGTATTTTCTAATTCATTTCCTGCAACAATTAGCCCATGATTTTCTAAAATAAAAATTCTTGTATCAGGCCGAATTAGTTTTTTTATTCCCATAGTTAATCTAAATCCAGGTCGATAATATGGAACGCAAACAAAATCATCGCTAATATGTTTTTTAATTACTTTAGTTGAATTTTCTAAAATCGCATTTGCAATGGTTGCAGTTGAGTGAACATGCAATACATATTTATAATTTATTAATGCATGAAAAGAAGTTTCTAAGGAGGGTCTTAGGTTATTTGTAGAAATAACATCATTTATAAAACTATCATCTTGCTCTTGAGATATTTTCTTATTAACAGAAGGCAAATCTACCTCTACAAAAATATCCTTATCAACTGAATTAATTAACCAAGTGCCCGAAGCTTTAATAAGCATAGCATTATCGCTCTTAATAGAAGTGTTTCCTCCAGCTGCCTGAACTAATGAAGGGTCTTTACCTAATTGATAAGAAATTTCCTTGAATGAATTAATTTCAGAACTAGAAAAACTACTGTTTGCCATAACTTTTAACAGCTTCGATAATTTTTTTCATATCTTTTTGACTTACTAGTTTTGGACTTCCATTAATTTTTGCAATAGTAATTTGCTTGCATAGTACTTCAAATTCTTCAGCTAGAAATAAAGCCTCTTCTATACCAGAACCTGTCACAATAATGCCGTGGTTTGCTAATAAGCACGCCTTATGATTTTTTAATGCTTTGACAGCAAAATCTGAAAGTTTTTGACTTCCAGGTAGAGCAAATTTAGCACAAGGAATAGAGTCACCCCCAAAAAAAGCAATCATATAATGAAAACATGGAACTGGTTTTCCAAGCATGGAAAACCCTGTACCGTAGGGAGCGTGGGTATGTATTACGGTATCTATTTCTGTTTTGTGCTTAAGAATATCAAAATGAAAAGGTGTTTCAGAAGAGGGCTTCCATTTTCCATGATACTTTCTATGTTTATCAACAAAAACAATATCTTGAGGTTTAAGTTTGCTATAGGCTATACCTGTTGGAGTGATGAGCATTCCCTCTTTCCAACGTACACTTATATTTCCAGCCTTTCCCTGATTTAACTTTTTACGATCTAATTCTAGTGCAGCATCTATTATGCTTTGTCTAATTTTAATTTCTGTTCTTTTCATGTAATAACCTTTAACAATATTATTTTTTAAATCTAAGTTATTTAAATAGTTATTTAGACCTTCTGTTATTGACTTTCCACTATAATACATAGTCTTAAAAGAACCACCAACAAATAATTTTAATTTTAATATACCAAGTTAATTTTATAGTGTTGCTATTAAAAATATATTTTATTTAGGAGATAGATTTGCTTAATTGGATATTGTTTAATATTTAAAAACAATCGATCACAATCTTACCTAACTTTTCGATTTTATTCCAATTACATTGTCAATAAAAATTTGAATTATTTTAATTGAATTTTATCAAATTAATTTAATCGACTATTTACATTGAACATAGAGTTTGTGATTAATATCAAAAATGAGAGATTTATTAATTATAGGTGGTGGAATAAACGGCGTTGGTATTGCTAGAGATGCTGTTGGTAGAGGTCTTAAAGTTATACTGATTGAAAAAGGCGATTTGGCTTCTCAAACCTCTTCTTGGTCAACTAAACTTATTCACGGCGGGATTAGATATTTAGAAAATTATGAATTTCGACTAGTAAGAGAGTCACTTAAAGAAAGGGAAGTGATAAAAAGAATTGCGCCTCATATAACCAAACCAATTCGATTTGTTATGCCTCATGTTTCTAACCTAAGGCCACTTTGGCTTATAAGAATTGGATTGCTGATGTATGATTGGATTGGAGGCTTTATTACCTTACCTAAGTCCAAAATAGTTGATTTAAACAAAGATTATTTGGATAACCCCCTAGAGGGAAATTATACTAATGGGTTTGAATACTCTGACCTTTTTGTTGATGACGCACGATTAGTTTTATTGAATGCCCAAGATGCTAAATTGAGAGGCGCAGACATACTCACTCAAACAGCAGCAGTAGGCGCAATTAGACATTCCGATCATTGGGAGGTTAAATTAGATTCAGGTCTAATAATCAAAGCTAAACTAATTATTAATGCCTCAGGGCCTTTTGCATTAGACACCCTTAATAAGATTTGCAACGTCAAAACAAAAAAAAGTCTTCGTTTAGTTCAAGGTAGCCATATTATTGTCAATCAACTCTATAAAGGGGATCAGGCGTACATACTTCAACTAGAAGATAAAAGAATTATATTTCTTATTCCCTATTTAAGTAAATATACCCTAATAGGTACAACTGATCACGAAGTGCAATCCTATGTGAACCCTACAATAAGTGAAATAGAAATTGAATATTTGATTAAGGCTGCAAATTCTTTTGTAAAAAATAAAATATCCAAGGAAGATATCGTTTGGACATATGCAGGGATTAGACCTTTGCTAGAGGATTTTAATCAAAATGCCTCTAAGGTTACTCGTGATTACACTTTTGAACTCAATGAGGATGGTGCTCCTATTTTAACTATATTTGGAGGGAAGTTAACTACTTATCGAAAGCTTGCTGAACATGCTTTAGAAAAAATATCTAAATTTTTTGATATTCCAAATAAAAGTTGGACAGGAAACGAAAAACTACCAGGAAGTAATTCCTATTCGGTAGATCAATTAAAATTTGATTTACCTCAGATGCTTATTCAGAGATTGATTAATACGTATGGTGATAAAATTTTAATACTTCAAAATTATTACAATAATCTTAGCAAAGGGGGAGAAAAGATTACGGAGGATTTGTACGAGTTTGAGATTTCTTATCTAGTTCAAGAAGAATTAGTTACTAAGATAGATGATATTCTGTTTAGAAGAACAAAATTAGGGATTAATTTTCCCGAAGAAAAAAAAGACCAGTTAGCAAGCCTAATAAAAAAATACTCTTAATACATATTCAACTGGTATAGAATTATGAAATGAGTAAATTTACTCTTTCAATAGATCAAGGAACAACTTCAACACGTTCAATAATATTCGATCTAAATTTTAATATTATCGCATCCCATCAAATTGAATTTGAACAAATTTTTCCTAAGGATGGTTGTGTTGAACATAATCCAGAAGAAATTTTTGAGTCTGTTTTAGAAACTGCTCGAATTGCTATAAAAACTGCAGCAATTTCAGTGGATCAAATTGTAGGTATTGGCATAGCTAATCAAAGAGAAACTACTGTTTTGTGGAACAAAGAAACCGGTAAACCTATCTATAATGCAATTGTTTGGCAGGATCGTAGAACAGTCAATTATTGTAAAGAGCTAGTTAAAAAAGGTTTAACCAAAAAAATTCAAAATATAACTGGATTGGTTATAGATGCTTATTTTTCTGCAACAAAAGTAAAATGGATTTTGGATAATATCGCAGTGGCAGATACTTTATTAAGCGAAGATAAACTTTTATTTGGAACTATTGATACTTGGTTGCTTTGGAAATTAACCGAAGGTCGATCACATTTAACAGAAGCCACCAATGCCTCTCGAACAATGTTATATGATATCAAAAAAAATAACTGGTCTGATGAATTACTAAAACTTTTTAATATTCCTAAGAAGATATTACCTGAAGTCAAAGACAGCGCTGATCACTTTGGATATACAAAATTATTAGGAGGTAAAATATCTATTGGAGGGATAGCAGGAGATCAACAAGCAGCAACAATCGGTCAAGCATGTTTTGAAGAAGGCTCTATTAAATCCACATATGGTACAGGCTGTTTTATGCTGATGAACACAGGAAGTAAATTTAAAGTATCAAAAAATAATTTGCTTTCGACTATCGCATACCGTTTAAAGGGACAGACCTGTTATGCGCTTGAGGGGTCAA
>Ga0222714_10004419_pt1 | contig 13772 bp, 3 predicted proteins | sample C33_3DmetaG_FD_165048 | JGI IMG/M metagenome (GOLD analysis project Ga0222714, IMG submission 165048) | Estuarine water microbial communities from San Francisco Bay, California, United States - C33_3D | ecosystem: Environmental > Aquatic > Marine > Unclassified | place: USA: California... | reverse complement strand
ACGCTTCCACAATCGTGCCCCTGAATTCGAAAAGCGATATAGGGCATGGCTCGCATCTTGGACGACGATCTCGTAGGCATTGGTGTAGTGATTTTTTACAAACTGCGGATCTATTAGTGCCGGCGCATCAAGTGATAAGCTAAGTACAGGGCTCACTATGGCCTCGTATTTGGGAGTTGTAAGTGGAGCAGAGGTTGCCGCCGTGAAGTAATGTGTGGCGTCTTTGACTACTGAAAACAGTTGAGCTCTTTTGTCTTCTTGCGCTAGGTACAGTAGGCTAATCTCTTGGGCAATAGTTGACTCTAGACTAGCGTAAAGGGCTCCGCGTTTAAAGGTTTCTTCGCTGCTGATAAATTTAATAAGCGACTGAAGATCGGTATCTGATGTGCTATACCAGAAGGCGTCTTCATAAAGCGCCACGTAATTTACAGTTGAAGGCAGGCCCAATGATTCAAGATCTTTTGAAAAATCAACATCAGTCAATTGGTAGAGTGTAATACCCATGTAGTCTTCTTTTTCAAACTGACGGCGATTGAGTTCTTCGATAATTTGTTCAGAAGCAATGCTGCGAACGTACAACAGTTGCTGAGCCTCGAGGTCTACACGTCCGATTTCAATGGCTCCGTTGAGTAACGGATGCTTCAGGCCCACGGGAGCAGCCCTTACCATTAGGCCCTTAGTTGCTCTTGGAGCGTGGTCTAGCAGTCGAGGTTGAATTGGAGCGCTCTGCGCAAAGCTTGATAAATAGTGGTTTAGACTGTCTGAAGCAAAGCTAATTCCTGTCGCTTTTATGAGTTGGCCTTCTTGGCTGATGTCTAACGAAATCGAGGAGGCCAGATCGGCATAAGCTCCGCCTCTGAGTGCGCCTAAAACGAGTTGACTATTTTCGGGCTTCATCACTAGATGGATCACCTCTTCTGCTGCTGCACTGGCATAAAGACGCTCTACCTTTTCATCTACCGTAAATCGTGCCTTGCCCCTAAGTGCCTCCTGGAGAACCAAGATTGAATTACTAATGAGCGAGCGCCCTTCAACAGTTGCATAGTACAGCTCATTGTCGCCCACTTGGGTGACTCCGACATCACTATTCTCATAAGCAAGGGAATCATCTACCTGAAAAGAAGTCTTAAGATTTTCGTTGGTTGAAAGGACCAAGAAGCTCAGCGCGTCACGACCTTCTGGATAGAGCGCAATCTCAACCATTCCAACGGGAATAAGCCCGCTAAGCTGCTGTTGTATGCCGTCAATGGCATCGCTCAAACGAACCAGATCTTTGTGGACCCTATCGGCACCCAGCATTCCAGACCATAGGTTTTCGGCTTTATTGGCTTTTATGATGAATGAGTAGTCGTCTGGAAAAAATCTCAGATTCGACTGTGTAAGCGTGCTCTCGACCGCACAGGCGCTCAAAAAAAGAAGTAAGAAGAAACCCACGAATCGCTTCATGAAAAATACAAATTAGTGCAGTGAAGGTACGACGAACTAGAGGTTTGCCGCAAACGATTTTCGGTGATGCTTACAGCGCCCATGGTGCTTTAGGGCCTCCTTGTGGGCGGCAGTGGGATAGCCTTTGTGCGCGGCAAACTTATAGACCGGAAATTTTTTATCTAGCTCGCACATCAATTCGTCTCTATAGGTTTTGGCTAAAACCGACGCCGCTGCAATACAAGCATATTTACTATCTCCCTTTACCACACACTGGTGCCCAATTCCGAGATAGGGTTTAAAGCGATTGCCGTCTACTAATATGAATTCAGGGGTGATCGACAGGGCATCAATACAGCGATGCATAGCCAAAATGCTCGCGTTTAAGATGTTGATCTTATCTATTGTTACTTCGTCTACGTGCTCAACGGCATAGGCCAATGCTTCTCGCTCGATCACGGGCCGAAGTTCGTCACGCTGCGCCTTAGTCAGCTTTTTAGAGTCGTTAAGTAGGGGATGGTAAAAGTCTTTGGGTAAAATAACGGCAGCAGCGGTGACCGGTCCTGCTAAGCAACCCCTTCCGGCCTCGTCGAGACCCACCTCAATTTGTCCTTTGAGGGCGTACTGCAATAACATTAACGAATGATTACTTTATGGGTGGTGGTTTCAGCCACCGTCTCATCGGTTATGCTCAAGAAGTAAAGCCCAGGAGTCAATCCCTTAACACTCAATTGGGTTTTTTGGTTAACTAGCGGCTGTTCTTTCTCGAATACGAGCACTCCATTCGCGTTATGCAGACTTAGGCGCGCTTTGGTAGAACGGGATTGTCCTAGATAAAGCTGAATAACCCCATCGGTAACTGGATTCGGATAAATAAAATTTTGATCAGAAATGATGTAGGTTGTCTCGAAAACGCCTTGACAGCCCTCCTCGGCGCTTACCCGGATGCGGTTTTCTATGCGATCTAGATTGAGAACTACGGTGCGCTCGCGGGTTGTTAGGCGCTCACCGTTTAACTCGATCGTAAACCTGTCGGACCCACTGAGATTTAGGGTAAGCTCGTTGCGCTGACTATTCACAAAGCTCTGTACGTTAAGCGGCTGAGGTTGCCCAATGACCACGTTATAACAGCGGCTAAAGGATGTCGACAGATCGGTCGTAACACAAACGGTATAGCTGCCCGCCATCAAATTTTCGAAGTGAAGTCCGCTAAGGGCTAAGTTTTGAGGGCCTACAGCGATGGTCTGATCGGCATTGTATAGTGTGACGCTGTAACTACCGGCTGGAGCCGCTGATAAAAGGGCCATCTCGATTTGACCGGTGGCGCTATCGGGGCAGTTGGCGTCAATGGCCACTAGGTCGAAAGCATTGGCCGGAATAGTTATAGGCTGCTCAGTCTCCGGTTCGTTGGGTTCTGTGGGCTCCTCGTAGGCCAAATCAAACACCTTAAAATTATCAATGGCAACGCCCTTAGCGTTTACCGATTCATCGGAATGAAAAACCACTCTAAATAAGATATCGGTCTGATCACTCAAATCGATAGTATCAATGGAAGCATTAGCGATAAAGTCGTATTGATAGGTGGTCATTTGAGCATAGGCGGGCTCTTCACCCGTCCACTGTGCACCCACACAATTGTAGCAGTCATTCTGGTTAGATTGAGCGCTTCGGCTTGAATTATACCATTTAGGAGTTGAATTTACACTACCCAACACCTGCCATGTAAGGCCTTGGTCGGTCGAGTATTGCACGTAAACCAAATCCCAATTGGTTTCTAGCTCAAAGGCCATATCTAAAGATAAGGCGGGTTGCTCAAGCAGGCTAAGATTGTAAAAGTCAGAGAGCAGATAGCTGCGCTCCATATCGGGGTAGTTTTGCCCGACTGCAGTCATCGCCACTTGACTATCGGTTTGACCTAGAAATTTTTGATTGAGTGCCGCAACCTGCCATGAACCGGTTCCGAAAAGATTGTCGTAAGCTAAAAGCCCCGAGTCAGAAGATTCGAAGTCGATTGAAGGGTAGGTCTCGTTGAATACTGCCTCGGGCTGAACCACTAGTTTGGTGCTGCTGAGGTTATTGTCGCTCCACGCATCGTCTAGCGTAGACACCTCTGCTGCTGCAGAGACAATGCCCAAATAGGTCTCGGGCAGCCCACCTAGACTAATAGTAGCGCTAGCGTTGGGCGCTAAATTTACAGTTTGATTTAGCGTTTCATGAGCTAAACCGTTGTATGTCAAGGCCACTGAAACGTTTTCAATGGGTTGACTACCCTCGTTTTTAAGCTGCGCCTCAAATTGAGCCTCTGCGGGTTTAAAAATCTTGGGGTTGGGAACAGATAGCTGGCTGATTCCGATGTCGAAATCTGCTTTTTCAACGGCGATGGGTGAGGTGAAAACTCCCCTTCCATAGGTAGAGGCAGCAATGATTGCGTCTTCTACACTAATTTCAAGGTCGCTTACAGCGGTATTCGGAAGGTTGGATCCGTAGAGTTCCCAGCCCGTTTGGCTATCATCTGTGCGGTATACTCCTAAGTTGGTTCCGACAAACAAACTGTTGTTAGGATCTCTGGGCTGATGTATTATCGAGAAGTAAACTTGATCGGTCGGAAGGTCTGCTGTGAGATCTTGCTTGTCAATTGCAGTTTTATCTGTTGCATTGATGCGCCAAACACTCGGATTTTGAGGCTGGTCAACATAAGCAATATCTACTCGGCTTGAGGTGGTAACAAATACCTCTTTTGGATTATTGCTGTTTATGCTTATATCCGAAACTGGAGCCAAAAGAGTCGTGATCTCTGAGAAGGTGCGCCCCGCATCTTCACTTAGATAAAGCGTTGCTCTAACAGCAGCCCAGACGATGTTCGGGTCTGATGGTGAGGCCTCTAGGTCGTCTATGTTTCCTTGAGCTAAGGGTTCAGACCGCTCGGTAAATCCCGAACTTCCCAGCACGTAGACCGATCGGTAACCGGCTAGCACCTCTCCGTTTAGGGTTATGGTCAGCGGAGTGATCCAGTTGCCGTTTTCTGAATAGGGCCCCTCGATGAGCGCGAGGTTATCTCCTTTACTAGTGCTTATAAACAGAAAACTTCCACCTTGAGCAAATCCGTACGATAGGTCGTTGTTTAGTGGGTCAATCTCATAGTCCATGCCGTCGCCACCCGTGTATAAAAACCAATTATTTTCGGTGCGAATAAAGCCCGAGTTATCTTGGGTGCCCCCAACCATAACCGATGCGTCATTTCGCCCGATATCTAAGCGGTAAAACTGACCGGTAGCTATACCGTTATTGCTGTAATCTATAAAACTGGCACCCCCATCTGTACTGCGATAGAGCCCACCGTCTGTGGCTGCAAATAGCGCCCCGTCAAAAAACTTCATCGTGTGAATGTCGGCGTGAGTGTAGGCTTCATTAGCATCGTACCAGTTGTTCAGCTTGTTAAAGCTATTTCCGCCGTCGCTGCTCTTCCATATATTGAGGCATCCGGCGTAGAGAATATTGGCGTTTTCAGGATCAACGGCTATTGCCAGATCGAACCAGGCCTGATTAGACTCCATTATATTGTAATTCGGTGTGATTTGGGTAAATGGATTTCCGTCTGAACCTGTTTTTTGTTCGCGAACGGTTACTGACATTTTTGTGAAGTTGACCCCAGAATCAGTTGAGCGGTAAAGGCCCTCTAGGCTACCGTCACTGCTTTTGGCGTACAACAAATACAATACTTCGCGGTTTGCGGGGCTTACATCCATAACACCCCTCATGTAACTTCCTGGCAAAATACTCGCTGGGTTGGTGGTGTTTCTGCTGAAGGTGGTGCCGCCATTAGTAGAGCGATAGAAGGTTGTTGTAGACAGGGCATAAATGGTTTTAGAGTCACCAGGCTTGAGCCTGAAATCGGTAACCTCGTCGTCAATTACTTTGGTGAAGGTTTGAGCCGCATTGATTGACTTGTAAAGTCCTTGAGTACCTGCAACCCATATGGTATTGCGGTCTTCGGGGTCAATAAATATCTCGTTAAGGGCCGTTCCTCTATTTATATTTTCTACGTTAAGCCCGGTTTCAGTAAAGGTCTGTCCGCCATCTGTCGATTTCATTACCCCAATCGAATAGCTTTCAAGCGCATCGTCATCTCCTGTCGCGATATAAATTATAGAGCTGTCTACCGGGTCGATGGCTATGCCCGAGACCCCGATTTGCGGATACTGGTCAAAAATCGGAACCCAAGAGAGCCCGGCATCGGTACTTTTCCATAGCCCTCCGGCTGGCGCCCCCACATACCAAACATTCGAATTTGTAGGGTCTACTGCGACCTGATTTAATCGGCCAATTCCCGGAACTTGATCGTTTTTAACCGCTGCCGAAAAGGGTCCTAGTGCAGACCAGTTGGCAATTGCGCTTTCAGGACGCTCTGATTCAATCTTGTTTTGATAGGCTTTATACAGTGTTTGGGGGCTTTTTATAATTCCGTTTTCGGTAAAATAACTCCAGTAATTGCGCCACCTGAGGTATTGCTTGTAGCCGCTACCCTTTTTTCGCGGATTCTTGTTTTTAAAGTAGGCATCAAAGGCCTTGTCGTATTCTGGGATAGAGATAAGTCGCTTGTTTAAATCAGCAGCGTTCGAAGAGTCTGCGTGCCGAATAAGGGCCGTAAATGGGGCATTTGATTTGTACTGACCTAAACCTGAGTGGTTGATGCTAAAAATCAGTAATACTGCCAACTTAATGACGGCTAAAGGGCTTTTCAAACTACAGGTTCTTGGGTTCATAGCAACGCGGCCTCGCTAGAATGATTATTTTTACGGGCCTGTGGTAAAAAATATATGAAGATACGGCCAATTCTTATTTTTCTGTGCTGCCTGCTCTCACTTTCTTTCGGCTATGCCCAAGAAGAATTAGCGGTTAAAGAGGGCAAGAAAAAAGAAAAAGAAAAGCTGAAAATGCCTCCCAAATCCGACTACTTGCGTATTAGCGTTAGTCGAGATACCACTTCTCTAGACACGTTGCTGACTTTTGAGAAAGGTCTGAGGCACAACGTGGCCAATCGCGATCTATTTGCCTTTTTGCCCTTTGCTAATCCGGGCAGACCGATGAATGCCCTTATTCGTGATTTGCCGGTCTCCAGACCAAGCCTCGGTGTGCCCATGCAGCACTATATGCTCTACGAGAAAGAGCAGATGCGCTTTTACCGCAATCCGACCCCCATATCTGAGTTCTTCTTTCTGACCATCTTAAACAGGGGTCAAAACCTCGATTCGAATCTGGCCTTTAACTTGACCGATCAGTTTAATATGAGCCTAGGATTTCGCGGATTTCGATCAGAAGGCCACTATGTGAACGAAGAAACGAATTCGACGAGCTTTCGAACAACCTTCAATTATACCTCTGAAAACAAACTGTATCAGATTAGGGGATTTATGACGACCCACAACATGAATCAACTTGAGCCCGGAGCCCTCAAGTTTGCAGAGACTCAATTCGAGTCGGGAAATCCGCAGTTTTTGGAGCGCAGGTATGTCGATCAACTGCTCACCAATGCCGATTCTCGGGTATTGCAGCGGGCCTACTATATCGATCAGCGGTACACATTGGTTGGAGCGCTTGAGCTTACCCAGTCTTTTCATTACGACTCAAGGGCCTATATATTCAATCAGTCTTCGGCTAGCGATCTTTTTGGTGACTTAGCAGATGGAACTGCAGTCGGCGACAAGCACGCCTTGCGTTTTAGCGATCTATCTGCTGGTCTTTCGTTTTTAGGTCGATCATGGGGAACACTTTCGGCTTCAATTCGTCAGCTCTCTACGCGGCAAGAGTTTGCGAACTTATTGCTCGATGCAGAACCCAATACTGATTTGACAACAGATCAGACCCCGACAGATCCTCAAGTAACTCAGCCAGTCTATACATATGGCGACACCCAATTAAGAGGTGTCTATGCAAATGAGCTGGGAAGAGTCGCTCTAAATGCTGAGGTGAATTTACCGCTTCAATCTGCCTTACAAGGTTTTTCGCTTAGTGCACGTGCCTCACTAGAACTTGGACAAGGGCGCTCTTTAAGTGGTAGGTTTGATCAAAACAATCAGATGCCCGCATTAAATTTTTTAAGGTATCAAAGTAATTACAGTGCGTACCGTTGGAATGTATTTGATCAAGCTAGCATGGAGAACCACACCCGCCTGCAAGTGGCGCTTTCGGATCGTCGACTGGGCACCCTGAGTGCTCAGCTGAAGACATTGAATAACGGCTATTTCTTTGAAGCCCCTGTTGACGCATACAATGCCTTTGGAAATGATTTTGTGAATTTGAGCCCTAGACGTTTAGACGCCCTGGTCACTGAAAGATCTCTCTCATACAGTAATGCTATTAAGTGGCGTAAACTCACACTTGATCTAAAGGGGCTTTACCAGCAAAGCGATGATAGTTCAGGCCTTTACAATATTCCAAAGTTTGTTGCACGATCAGCGCTGTTTGTGTCGACCGACCTTTTTGATAAAGCTATGTTTGCACATATCGGAGTGAAGGCGCGATACTTTGACACTTATTTTGCCGACGGATACCATCCCGTCTTGGGTGTTTTTTACGCGCAACAGCACACATTGTTACCAGGGTATGCCGTTTTAGATGTCTTTGTGTTTGCTAAAGTGCGCACGATGGACCTCTTTTTGACCTATGAACATTTGAATGCAGCTTGGTCGCTTCCGAACTATTACGCCGCACCTGGCGTACCATTTAGAGACGGCGTACTGCGTTTTGGTTTTACCTGGAATTTCTTTGACTAAATTTTTTTCAATCGCTTTTTTGACGTAACTTCCTGGTCCTTTTCTCTTTAAATGAAAAGGTGTGGTGGGCGAAAAAAAAATTTTAAATATTTTTCGAAAAAAGTTTGCCAGCATCTAAAATTCGTTTCTATATTTGCACCCGCTTTGAGAAACAAAAGCGCACTTGAAACACTGAAGTAGAAGTCGCAAGACGAGTCAAGCTAACGTTTAGTTTTGGCTGTTTAGTGTGAAGTTCTTTGAACATATTGAGATGACAAAAGCGTAAGATTCGTAATGAATTAAAACTAAGATGCTCGGGGTCGTACTGTTTAATTGTTAGTCATTAAGTTATTTAAGATTCAACAATGAAGAGTTTGATCCTGGCTCAGGATGAACGCTAGCGGCAGGCCTAACACATGCAAGTCGAGGGGCAGCGGGAGTGCTTGCACTCGCCGGCGACCGGCGCACGGGTGCGGAACGCGTATGGAATCTACCTCTTTCTGGGGAATAGCCCATGGAAACGTGGATTAATACCCCATAGTATTTAGAAATCGCATGATTTTTGAATTAAAGCTTTGGCGGAAAGAGATGACCATGCGTATCATTAGCTAGTAGGTGAGGTAACGGCTCACCTAGGCTACGATGATTAGGGGTCCTGAGAGGGAGATCCCCCACACTGGTACTGAGACACGGACCAGACTCCTACGGGAGGCAGCAGTGAGGAATATTGGACAATGGTCGAAAGACTGATCCAGCCATGCCGCGTGCAGGATGAATGCCCTATGGGTTGTAAACTGCTTTTATACGGGAAGAACACCACCCACGTGTGGGTGACTGACGGTACCGTAAGAATAAGGACCGGCTAACTCCGTGCCAGCAGCCGCGGTAATACGGAGGGTCCAAGCGTTATCCGGAATCATTGGGTTTAAAGGGTCCGTAGGCGGGCTATTAAGTCAGAGGTGAAAGTTTGCAGCTCAACTGTAAAATTGCCTTTGATACTGGTAGTCTTGAGTTATAGTGAAGTGGTTAGAATATGTGGTGTAGCGGTGAAATGCATAGATATCACATAGAATACCAATTGCGAAGGCAGATCACTAACTATATACTGACGCTGATGGACGAAAGCGTGGGGAGCGAACGGGATTAGATACCCCGGTAGTCCACGCCGTAAACGATGGATACTAGCTGTTGGATTTTTTCAGTGGCTAAGCGAAAGTGATAAGTATCCCACCTGGGGAGTACGTTCGCAAGAATGAAACTCAAAGGAATTGACGGGGGCCCGCACAAGCGGTGGAGCATGTGGTTTAATTCGATGATACGCGAGGAACCTTACCAGGGCTTAAATGTAGTCTGACAGCTTTAGAGATAGAGTTTTCTTCGGACAGATTACAAGGTGCTGCATGGTTGTCGTCAGCTCGTGCCGTGAGGTGTCAGGTTAAGTCCTATAACGAGCGCAACCCCTGTCGTTAGTTGCCAGCATGTCATGATGGGGACTCTAACGAGACTGCCGGTGCAAACCGTGAGGAAGGTGGGGATGACGTCAAATCATCACGGCCCTTACGTCCTGGGCCACACACGTGCTACAATGGCCAGTACAGAGAGCAGCCAATGCGCAAGCATGAGCGAATCTACAAAGCTGGTCACAGTTCGGATCGGAGTCTGCAACTCGACTCCGTGAAGCTGGAATCGCTAGTAATCGGATATCAGCCATGATCCGGTGAATACGTTCCCGGGCCTTGTACACACCGCCCGTCAAGCCATGGAAGCTGGGGGTGCCTGAAGTCCGTCACCGAAAGGAGCGGCCTAGGGCAAAACTAGTAACTAGGGCTAAGTCGTAACAAGGTAGCCGTACCGGAAGGTGCGGCTGGAACACCTCCTTTCTAGAGATGTTCTAACATACCCAGTTACGGCCCCAGTATTTTTAGTTTTTGTTCAACGTTTCTTACGCCGTCATCTTTTTATAATATAATGCAGTCTCATAGCTCAGCTGGTTAGAGCGCTACACTGATAATGTAGAGGTCGGCAGTTCGAGTCTGCCTGAGACTACAACAAAATGTTCTTTTGAAAATTGGGAATTTAGAAGTTGAGCTTGAGCCACTCTACACAGGTAGATGATGATAATGATGCAGCTGTGTGCTCATCTTTAACACTCAAGGGGAATTAGCTCAGCTGGCTAGAGCGCCTGCCTTGCACGCAGGAGGTCATCGGTTCGACTCCGATATTCTCCACAATTAAGTTCTTTGACATATTGAGACGAAAGTAATGCTCAGGCATTATGGACGTAAAAATCAAATTTGAATCAAACGTAAGTTGATAGAATAAAATAAAGGATTACGAGGGACTTTCTTTTGTATGCACAAAAGTTAAGTGAACAAGTAAATTAAGGGCGTATGGGGAATGCCTAGGCTCTCAAAGGCGATGAAGGACGTGATAAGCTGCGATAAGCTGCGGGGAGCTGCACATGAGTGTTGATCCGCAGATTTCCGAATGGGGCAACCCGGCATGTTGAAGACATGTCATCTTTTTAGAAGCTAACCCGCTGAACTGAAACATCTAAGTAGGCGGAGGAAGAGAAAACAATAGTGATTCCGTTAGTAGTGGCGAGCGAACGCGGAAGAGCCCAAACCAGTGTTGTTTCGGCAATGCTGGGGTTGTAGGACCACAACATTCTATGCTTAGCGAACTAGAATATCCTGGAAAGGGTAACCATAGAGGGTGATAGTCCCGTATAGGTAAGCGACGATATAGATAGTGGTATCCTGAGTAGCGCGGGGCACGAGAAACCTTGTGTGAATCAAGCAGGACCATCTGCTAAGGCTAAATACTCTTGAGAGACCGATAGTGAACTAGTACCGTGAGGGAAAGGTGAAAAGTACCCTGAATAAGGGAGTGAAATAGATCCTGAAACCATACGCTTACAAGCGGTCGGAGCCTTCGGGTGACGGCGTGCCTTTTGCATAATGAGCCTACGAGTTACCGTTACTGGCAAGGTTAATAGTTTAAGACTAGGAGCCGTAGCGAAAGCGAGTCTGAATAGGGCGCTTAGTCAGTAGTGGTAGACGCGAAACCGTGTGATCTACCCATGGGCAGGTTGAAGCTGTGGTAACACACAGTGGAGGACCGAACCCGTTGACGTTGAAAAGTCTTGGGATGACCTGTGGGTAGGGGTGAAAGGCCAATCAAACTCGGAAATAGCTCGTACTCCCCGAAATGCATTTAGGTGCAGCGTTGCGATAGTTTTATAGAGGTAGAGCTACTGATTGGATGCGGGGGCTTCACCGCCTACCAATTTCTGACAAACTCCGAATGCTATAAAATGTTTCGCAGCAGTGAGGGCATGGGTGCTAAGGTCCATGTCCGAGAGGGAAAGAACCCAGACCATCAGCTAAGGTCCCAAAATATGTGTTAAGTTGACAAAACGCGGTGAAACTGCATTGACAGCCAGGATGTTGGCTTGGAAGCAGCCATTCATTTAAAGAGTGCGTAACAGCTCACTGGTCGAGCGGTTTTGCATGGATAATAATCGGGCATAAACACATTACCGAAGCTATGGACGAAAGTGGTAGGGGAGCATTCTATGGGCGTTGAAGGTGTATCGCGAGGTATGCTGGAGCGCATAGAAAAGAAAATGTAGGCATAAGTAACGATAAGCGGTGCGAGAAACACCGCCGCCGAAAGACTAAGGTTTCCCCAGCTATGCTAATCAGCTGGGGGTCAGTCGGGGCCTAACATGTACCCGAAAGGGGAAGTGGATGGACAAACGGTTAATATTCCGTTACCTCCTTATCAACAAAAGTGACGGGGCTCTGGAGTTACTGCGTACTGACGGAATAGTACGTTGAAGCTTCGGCAATAGTACACCAAGACTTCGGTTGCGGTGATAATGTAGCGAAGGAGCCTCCAAGAAAAGCAAGATAAGGAGCCCGTACCGTAAACCGACACAGGTAGTTGGGATGAGTATTCTAAGGCGCTCGAGAGATTCATGGCTAAGGAACTAGGCAAAATTGACCTGTAACTTCGGGAGAAAGGTCGCCCTCCTTCGGGAGGGCCGCAGTGAAAAGGCCCAGGCGACTGTTTATCAAAAACACAGGACTATGCTAAGTCGAAAGACGATGTATATGGTCTGACACCTGCCCGGTGCTGGAAGGTTAAAGGGAGATGTTAGCTTCGGTGAAGCATTGAACTGAAGCCCCAGTAAACGGCGGCCGTAACTATAACGGTCCTAAGGTAGCGAAATTCCTTGTCGGGTAAGTTCCGACCTGCACGAATGGTGTAACGATCTGGGCACTGTCTCGGCCATGAGCTCGGTGAAATTGTAGTATCGGTGAAGATGCCGATTACCCGCAGTGGGACGAAAAGACCCCGTGCACCTTTACTATAGCTTCGTATTGACCCTGGGCAAGGGATGTGTAGGATAGCTGGGAGGCTGTGAACCTGTTTCGCTAGGAATGGGGGAGCCATTGTTGAAATACCAGCCTTCGTTTGTCCGGGGCCTAACCTCGAAAGGGGAACAGTGCGTGGTGGGTAGTTTGACTGGGGTGGTCGCCTCCAAAAGAGTATCGGAGGCTTCCAAAGGTGTCCTCAGCACGCTTGGTAACCGTGCGTAGAGTGCAATGGCACAAGGACGCTTGACTGTGAGACTAACAAGTCGAACAGGTACGAAAGTAGGGCATAGTGATCCGGTGGTTCCGCATGGAAGGGCCATCGCTCAAAGGATAAAAGGTACGCCGGGGATAACAGGCTGATCTCCCCCAAGAGCTCACATCGACGGGGGGGTTTGGCACCTCGATGTCGGCTCGTCACATCCTGGGGCTGGAGAAGGTCCCAAGGGTTGGGCTGTTCGCCCATTAAAGTGGCACGCGAGCTGGGTTCAGAACGTCGTGAGACAGTTCGGTCTCTATCTACTGCGGGCGTTAGAAATTTGAGCGGATCTGATTCTAGTACGAGAGGACCGAGTTGGACCAACCGCTGGTGTACCAGTTGTTCTGCCAAGGGCATTGCTGGGTAGCTATGTTGGGATGGGATAAGCGCTGAAAGCATATAAGCGCGAAACCCGCCGCAAGATGAGATTTCTTTAAAGAGTCGTGGGAGATGACCACGTTGATAGGCTACAGGTAGAAGCGCAGTAATGTGTGCAGCCGAGTAGTACTAATTGCTCGTATACTTGCACAGTCCCTTGTGTAATTCTTATTTATCTAGAAACTTACCGATTTGATTTGATTTTTATAGCCATAAAGGCTTTCGTCTCTATTATGTCATTTATATACCGTATTGAAAACTTTGGTGGCCATTGCGGTAGGGTTCACCTCTTCCCATCCCGAACAGAGAAGTTAAGCCTGCCAGCGCCGATGGTACTGCCCCAAAAGGTGGGAGAGTAGGTCGCCGCCATCCTCGAGCCCCGTACAGCAATGTGCGGGGCTTTTTTTTGCTCTATACTTTCCTATATAGTTAGTTTTAAGCCCATAAAAAAAGGCCTCCGTTTAGGAGGCCTTTTGCAATCACTTAGCGTTTCGTGTGTGTTAGATGATTGGTGTTTGCGTGAATTACATAAAATTTATAGTCGGGGTAAATCGCCTTCTCCTTTCAGTGGAAGGT
>Ga0222714_10004418_pt1 | contig 13773 bp, 7 predicted proteins | sample C33_3DmetaG_FD_165048 | JGI IMG/M metagenome (GOLD analysis project Ga0222714, IMG submission 165048) | Estuarine water microbial communities from San Francisco Bay, California, United States - C33_3D | ecosystem: Environmental > Aquatic > Marine > Unclassified | place: USA: California... | reverse complement strand
GTAATCCATCCAGCAACACCATCCCCCAACTGTGATGCAATAGATGTTGCTAAGTTAGTTCCATTTTGCTCAAAAGTTCCATATTGAGAAGTATAACCATTTTGATAGATATATAATCTTATTTGATTTTGTGCAGTAATTGTGGATGATGGTGTCCAAGTAAGTAAAGAATCTGGTTGTGCCCCAGTTGCTGATAATGAACCGTCAAATGCTTCACCGACAGTACTATTGAGAGGAGTTCCTGTTATATTATTACTCCAAGTGGTTCCATTATTTGGATTATTAAAGTCATCAAACTTAAACTTTTTAGGTCTCCAAGTATTTGTGAGTGGGTCAGTATATCCAAAATATCCGGGTCCTAATGCTTGGCCGTCTATCAGGTATACGTTGGATAAATAAGAATTACCATAATCCCAGGCATTATCTAACTGCCTATTGATGTAAAGATTGGATCCACTGGTATTGATAAATGAACACTCTAGATTTAGAGCGGGATAGTTTGCTATTCCGAAACTGGTTACACGCTCTCCATTTACATATAATTTAATTCTGTCACTTGCCGCTGAGTTAGTAGTATCAAAAGCAGCAACAATGTGATACCACGCCGATGGATCTCTATAGTATGGTGTAGTGATCACTTCAAATTGCTTACTAGACTCCGTGAGGCGTTGGTGTAAATATATCCGCCCATCAGCAATCAATCGCAGGACAAAGTAATAATCTTTTGTCGGAGACGATCCTTGAGCGTTTAAAAAGTAAAAACCTTGATTTGTTGATTTAAACCAAGCAGAATAAGTAAATATTCTCTTGTTTCCATTGGAACTTAAAACTTTATTTAAGTAATGTTGTTTATCATCATCAAACCTCAAACCACCATCAACAATTTGAGCACCAGATGCTCTATCCTCACTGACAACCTGTGGAATTACTACACCCATTTATCTATTCCTCAACTAAAGTTCAGTGAAGCACCAGCAAGCAGTTGTGTTCCTGCGGCTCCTACTTGGTTGACTGTAAATGAAACTAAACTAATCGCACCAGATGCTGTTGGGAGAACTGGTGGTGAACCTGATGGGAATAAGAAATAAGTGCTAAATCCAACAGTTGCAATACCAGAGTTTACAATTCTTACTGTATGACTATCTCCTTCTGTACCACCAGATACTGTGATGGTTGTAATACCAGTTGCTGTTACTTTATGGTCTTGTGCAGAACTCAGATCAAGAGTAATTGAACCACCTGATGCCGCTGCGGTACTTATACCACCAGCAGCAATCGTAATGGTTGAAATACCACCAGATCCAGTTGTGAGTGTAGCTCCTGATGCAAAGTTAATTGCTGTTAATGAAGTACCAACAGAACTTCCTGCCTGCTGAAGTTCAATACCTGATACAACACCAGTTAATTGTGAACCATCACCTCTATAACTTGTTGCAGTAATAATACCACTTCCACCAGTAATATTAATACCTCCACCACCAGTAATATTAATACCACTTCTAGCTGTAATAATACCAATAGAATCTACGTTAGTTACATCTTCATAAGTTAGTGTTCCTGCAATACTAACATTGCCAGTAAAGGTTCCAGTTGTCATCGTGATTGATGTTCCCACGATGAAATCTGTATTAGCAACTCCTGTTAATGCACTACCATCTCCAACGAAACTGGTGGCAGTTATAACACCAATATTCTGGATATTTCTACTGTCATCAATTACAGTAGTTCCTGCTATCTTAATTGCCATCTACCGTCCTCGTATACACTAGGTAGTTTTTATTATTTAGCGTTCTTGAGTTCCTCTACTTCTGCTTTTAATTCCTTGATTGCTTCAATCAGAACACCAATGATACCATTATAGTTCACAGTCTTGGGGTCATTGCCGTGAACCAGTTCAGGAAGAACCTGTTCCAATTCTTGAGCAATCACACCATATGAAGGATTACCACTCTCTTTCCAATCAAACTTAACACCACGCATTTGCTCTACTTTAAGTAAAGCATTATTAACAGTAGTGACATTTTCTTTGTAATTAATATCAGAAAGTGAGTCAAAATCTTGAGCAGTTGCAATACCAGTTACACGAATTCCACCAGGATTAATGTTGAGTATTGATGATCCAACAGATACAACAGTAAATTCTCCAGGTGTTGGCGAGAAGAAACCAGTTTGATTATCACCAATAAAATACATTGATGGTGATATTGCAGTTCCTGGTGCAAAAGATACATTAATTAATGAAGTAATAATACCAACGTTTGATGGCGATGCATCAACCCATTGCTCACTATCAGTATCTTGATAGTAAATAAACAATCTACCAAGATTATTGTTATACCAAAGATTACCTGTTGTTACAATTCCTGGGAAAGCTTCTCCTGGAGTTGTTCCAATACCAATAGATGCACTACCAGAACCTCCACCTTGGAAGAAAATGGTTGCAATTCCTACATCATTATTATAATTAACTGTTGAAAGTCCAGGACCTCTTAAGTCTAAGAATGAAACTCCATATCCAACAGGAACACCTGAAGTTCCAATACCAATTGTTGCAGTTAGATTTCTTGCATTTCCAGTAAGATAAGAACCGTCCCCATAATAAGTAACAATTCCAGATGAAGCGGTAATGATTCCTGAAGAAATCTGAACTGTTGATAATGTTGATACTCCAGTTACATTCAGAGAAGTTATAATTCCGTTATCTACTCTTGCCTGATTAATTGTGGTAATACCACTTAATTGCGTAGACTGAGAAACCGTTAGAGTTGATAATGCAGCACCAGCAATACTGACTGTTGCAATTGTTGCAATACCAGTTACATTTAAGTTCGTTGATGTTACATTAGTGACAATGCCAACATCTGCGTAAACATTATCAAATTCAGCATTGGTTCCATAAAGTGTTCCAATTGTACCAACACCACTGTAACTTAAATCTGTACCAGTTAAAGTTGTGACTATACCAACGTCAGCATAGAGATTATCAAATTCAGCATTGGTTCCATAAAGTGTTCCAATTGTACCAACACCACTGTAACTTAAATCTGTACCAGTTAAAGTTGTGACTATACCAACGTCAGCATAGAGATTATCAAATTCTGCCCCAGTTCCATAAAGAGTGTTGATAGTACCAACACCAGTATAATTAAGATTAGTTCCTGTTAAGTTAACAACTGTGCCAATACCACTATAATTTAAATTTGTTCCAGTGATATTAGTAACCAGTCCAACCTGAGAAGTGATTGAACCGATACCAGTAATGAAAAGATTTGATACTGTCGCAAATCCAGTTACATTTAGATAACTTATATCTGCTTGATCAAAAGTAATATCATCTACATTGATATCACCAGTAATTCTAACATCACCTTGAACATAAAGAGCAGTGACTCCTGTACTAACTGGTCCACGAATATCTAATGTATATGCTGGGAGTGATGTTCCGATACCGACAGATCCAACACCAGCATTTACAAATGCAGTAAGAACTGTTCCGCCAGCACCAACATTTAATTTTGTTTCAATTGTTCCAATACCAGTTGTATTGAAAGATGTGATAATTCCTACATCACCATAGAAAGTATCATACTCTGCAGTAGTACCACGCAGAGATGTGATAGTGCTAATTCCACTATAATTTAAATTTGTTCCCTGTAATGTGGTAACTACTCCAACATTAATAGTTGCAATACCACTTACATAGACAGTAGAAGCACCAATTCCTCCTCTTACATCAAGAGTAAACTCAGGAACCGTACTTCCGATACCAATTCTTCTGGTCGTATCATTAGCAAGGATTAAGTCCTGGCTGACTTCTAAACCGTTCTTAACTACAAAATTTCTATTGACAGCCATTAGGGTTCACTCTCCCCCTGATACAGATTTTCAACTATTTATGCGAGTTGAATGATGGCATAACCAGTGGTGCTAGTATTTCCACCAAGAACAGATGAAACAATTGTTGCATCTCCACTTGAATATCCACTACCTCCTCCACCACCAGATCCTGTTCCAGTTGCGGCATTTCCTCCACGAGCGCCTTGTCCTCCACCACCATTGCTTCCGCTACCATTACCTCCATTGTTTCTGTGAGATAATCCAGACTTAAATCCTCTCAATATTGTTGCTGTTCCAGAAATAATTGTTCCTGATGCATTCCTAAATTGAGATTGTCCAATATCAGCACAAGCAGAGAAACGTGTTGCAAAATAAGAATCTCCAATAGTACAAGGTGATATTCTACCACCTGTAACTTGTGTATAATTCTCAGTTGCAGATCCTCCCGCAAAGAATCCAGTGGATGGCAGAGTTCCTGCAGAAATGCTTGCTCCACCAGTTCCACTATTTCCACCAAAACCATTTTCACCAGCAATACCAATTCCTCCACCATCACCACCTCTTGCATTGGTTCCAGCACCACCTCCTCCTCCACAACAAGCAATCAATCTTGCTCTATCATAGAAGAATGCACCGACTCCGCCACCAATATTTCCTCCAGGACCATTAACTCCAGATACACCAAGAATAATGTTGTATTCAGTATTTCTTCTTAACGTATATTGGAAAGTTGATAATCCACCATATCCACCACGATTACTTCCATTAGAAAGTCCAGCAGATGCTGCCAAAGTAATTCTAACAATAATATCTTTTTCTGTTGGGTAGATAATAATATTCTTCATATTATTACCAGTGCTTGGATCTCCATAGAAGGTTAATGATCCACTAACTAAGTTTTGATCTCCAGTTGAAAGTAAAGATGATGAAATTTGTTCGTAAGCAATAATTTCTCTGCTTGTTACTACATTATAATTAACAACATTTGTAAGTATCGGTGAATTACAAGCAGCAGTATTAGTCACTCTACATCTAATTGTACTTAATCCAACAGCATCAGATGTTAAAGTTAATGTTCTAGTGTTTGAACCAGATGCAGTTCTTGTTCTTTGAGTGGTAACAACTTCACCAACTGCACTTGCAGACTTAAATTGCAAACTAATATAACCATCTCCACCATTTGTTGAACTACTACCAGATGTAAAGGTGGCAACAGAAGAATTATAACGGCTACCACCACCGCCACCTCCTCCACCGCCAGAAGAGTTGTCTTGACCACTTCCTCCTCCACCACCGCCAGTGGCACCACCTCCACCACCACCGCCACCAGCACCATCACCACCAGCAGTAGATCCAGAAGAACCACCAGAAATTGAAAAAGGACCAGAGGATGATGACCAATCACCCGCAGTTCCACCACCAGAACCACTTGCATTTAGAGAAGCACCACCACCACCACCGCCGCCGCCTGCGACAATTACATATGCACTAACAGAAGAATCATAAACTCCAGAGGCACCACCACCGCCACCTCCTCCACCAGACCATCCACCAGGACCAGCTCCACCACCTCTTCCGCCACCAGCGACACTACTTGATCCACCCGGACCATATGCACCGGCATTTCCACTAGTTCCGCTAGATCCACTATCACCACAACGGAGAGTTAAAGTTCTGCCACCATCAAGAAGAGTAAACGATCCTACTCTTCCATTTGCGCCACCACCAGCAGATGCACCAGCATCTCCACCACCTCCTGCACCTCTCGCACCAGCAACAGTCAAATTAATATCAAATGCATCAACCGCTAATTCTACAGAAGCATCATTTGTAAAGGTTTGGTTATATTGATTGACTTGAGAAGTGAGAATAGTAGTTCCGTCCGTTAAATCAGTTCCATCTAAAGACCACTGATATGAAAGGAATCCTTGTGTTGGATCTGAAGATTCTGCATCTACAGTAAATGTGGCAGATATATTTTGCCCTACTAATTGAGAAACTGGTTGAGTTGTAATTGATATATCTGGAAATACTGTTAAAGAAGCTTCTGTAGAGTCTAAGGGATCATTAACAGCATTTCCAGTAAAAGTGATTCCGACACCAGATGATGCAAGATAATCTGCTCTCAGGAAAAATCTTCTTCCACTATCTTGCGGAGTTCTTAAATTTGAGATAGAAAGAATAGTGGTGGCAGTTCCAGTGACATTAGCAGAATCTGATAATGCACCAACACCAACTTCATACCAACGATATGACAAATTACCTGGATTCGTTAAATCTGGGAGCGGTGGATCCTGAGTTGGGAAAAATGCAGTTGCTACTCCAGTAAATGTTGCAGTGCTTCCACTACAAAATGAAGTAGAAAATGGTTGTGTGGTCCCTGCTCCAGTAAATCTTAAGAAGGGACCATTGAGTGCTGCTTTTGTTGGAATTACGTTATGAAACTGAAGTCCTATCATACGAAGTTTTGACCTCCAACTACGCCATAGAATGATGATCCACTATCAAATGTCTTGAATGAGTAAATGTCTGCTCTATTTGCAGTTGTTGTAATACCAGGAATAACTCCACCACCGCTCCAATAAATCGGTATTGTTCCACCAGAAACGTTCCTGAATGTGTCAATTCCAACACTTCTTCCACCAGTTGCATCTTGAGTGAGTTTCATTGTAAATGCAGTTGATCCTGTTGGTGGATTCAGAATTGTAAATTGAGTTACGTTTGAAGTTAGTTCAACAGTAAATGTTTGTGCAGTTGCAAGGTCAATTGTAACAACTCCACCAACAACAGTTGCAACACCAACATTTTCAGAATAAGTGCGGAGTCTTAAATGTCCATCAACGTCAAGTTTATCTCTTGGTACGGTTGTTCCAACTCCAACTCTTCCAGTTGAAGAGACTGTAAGAGCAGTACCACCAGTTCCAACAGACAGTGTTGTTGCAGTAACAACTCCAGCATTAACAGATCCAGAGGATCCACTGAGTCTAAAGTTAGTTGCAGTAATAACGCCAGTTACGTTTACGTTGTTTGCAGAAACCTGATTGGCAAATTCTGCAATGTTATTGACGTAAATATCTGTTGTTCCTGCTCCAGGAGATCCAACTTCAAGAATATATTTTGGAACTGAAGTTCCAATACCAACACGAATCAAATCATTTGGATAAATTCCAGTTCCAAGACCTGCAGCAACTGCTGACCAGAGACTATCGTTCTGAAGATTTGTTAATCCTGATCCATCACCAATAAATCCTGTTGCAGTTACATATCCAACAAAGTTTGAATTACCAACAACTTGAAGTTTGTATTGATTTGCAGTTGTTCCAATACCAACACCAGATCCATCTACACAGAAAATAGAAGTTCCAGATCCAACCTTAAGTGTACAATCTCCGGGTGAAGTTGTAGCAATTCCTACCTTATCAAACAGAGAAACAATAGAATTTGTTTCAAGACTAATATTACCAACTCTCTTCCATCTATTGCTTCTGGTATAAACCCATCCAAGATATCCGCCATCATCAGGATTAGCATTCCAGGTTACATCTCCTGGGTTACCAGCAAGAATTGGAGTGGAGATTCCAATGGTTTGTTTTCTTGAAACAGTTGCATCACCCTGCAAGAAGAGACTTGATGCTTCAAGTCCTTTTTCTGAAGTTGAAGTAATCTTGTTGTTGAATACCACAGGACCATCAAATTCAGAAACAATGTTTCCATCTGATCCACCCTCAACACGAATTGATCTGTTAATAGAAACTTCAAGAGGTGTTAGAACATCAAATCCAATGTTCAAACCACCAACAACAACGTCTTCTCCAACAACAGAAGGAATTGGAGTATCAAATACTTCTTCTTGACCAGTTGCAGAACTTACTTTCTTATTACCAATGTAGAAGTCACCATCATTGTTCATTCCAGTAAATACATTGATACCGCCACTCTTCTTAGTTGACTGAGAGAGTAGTTCCTCTGCAGGCGAGATTGTTCTATCTTGCTTATCTGGAAGTGCAGTAGAGTAGTTACCAGGACCAAATCCAACATATTCAAATGTATGTCCAGAAGCTCTCATAATTGAGTTTCTTCTGAATTCAATTGGACGAACGTTAACCTTTCTAACTACAGTACCAATGCTATGAGTCGTTGGTTGAGTGGCAAGAACTCCTCTGAATACTGAGATTGTGCCAGAAGCAGCACCAGCAGATCCAGTTACACTATCAGTAGATACTGTTGTCTTAACTCTAACAATTTCATCATCAATCATCAGATAATCACCAATGTTGATATCTAATGTATCAATATTAAGAATATCAACAGACGCTGTTGTTTCTGTTAAAATATCTCCAGAAAGTGTAGTTGTAATACCAGCATATTCAACAACAGATCTTCCACCCAAGTTCTCAATGTCATCTTTAACAACTCCACCTTGAGAAGTGTATAAAGGTCTGAATACGTAAATTGTTCCTGATGTTGAAGGAGAATTTGTGCTTACTCCAATATTAATATTAAAGGATGTTGTGCTATTAAGTTTTTTGATGATAAACTCATTATTATAGAGCGAGTTATCTGCACCAAAGAGTCTGACTTTATTATCTACTCTATATCCATGTGTCTGATTAGTGGTAACTGTGCCAACACCAGTCGTATTATCATAAGATAGTGAAGAAACTAAGAAAGATCTTCCAGTCAGAGTGAGGTTTGCATTAGATAGATCAGTTCCAGTAATTCTTGTTGTTGTACCAACACCAACCACATCAATTGATTGAGTTTCTATCCAAGTATCGTGTCCAGTAGAAATTCCAGTAATTCTATATGAAGTGTTATATTCATTATTTGAGTCTGGAAGAACTCTAGATAGACTGATTATATCACCAACATTATTGTATATTGCTGTTACACTGACAATACCAACACTGTAACCACTAGTAGTTGCAATACCAACAACGGACAGTGAATCGCCAACACTATGAGCACTACCACCGTTTATAATCTTAACTTGTTCAATGTTACCTGAGGAGTTTACATATACTCTAGCAGTAGCATGTTTTCCTGTTGCAGTTACACCAGTTCCTACTAGTTTTGCATTGTAAATATATCCTGCAGAACCTCCACCATATCCAGCACCACTGTTTGCGATTGAAACTGTAGTAATTCTGTTTAATCCATGATCAACACTAGTATAAATTGTATGTGCAGCACCAGCAGACTTTGTGAATATTTCTGTGATTCCAAGTCCAACGTTAAAATCATAGAGTTGAGATTCTAAGGTTTCTTTTGTTAGACTGTATCTTGGATCGTTAGTTACAACTCTTCCAATAGGATCTGGTAGAGCAAAGGATGTTGCTTCCTTTGGATCAGACTCTGGATTATCTCTATTAGTTTGTGGATAGAGATTTTGAATGTTTTGAGAATATCTTTCTGTTGTGAATGGAACCTTCGTTGAAGAATTGGATGAGTTAAAGAGTAATAATTGGTAAATACCCGTTTGCTCACCTGGAACATACTTCTGTATTTCCTGAGATCTATAAATTTGATAAATTCCAGGATATTCTTTTTCAGTAATAAATGGTAGAGACGGTGCCCTATCGGCAGTATTGTTTGTAAAGGTTCCTGGATCCGTTGGATTTGCTACGGTAAACTCTCTGGAACTTGTAATACCAGTAACAACGTATTCTCCATTATATCCAGAAGTTGCAGATCCAACCGTGTTATTGGTGCTGATTATATTATTGATCTTAACTTTTGCACCAACTTTTAAATTGTGTGGAAGTTCAGTTGTAACATAGGAAACATCGGAACCCCATCTTGCACCAGCAATAATTTTGTAATTTCTTAACTCATTTTCATTGCTTAAAGTTGCAGAAGTCTCAGACAGGTACTTTTGAACTTCTGTTGTGGTAACTCCTATGTTTGAACTTGAATCTTGAATTACATAACCATCAATTGGCGGTCTTGCTGAAGTTATACCAGATCCTGCAGGAATTACATAGCGAACTCTATAAACAGTATCAATTAGATTTCTAGTATCTGGTTTTCTTGTAATAAATGTTCTTGGTGTTGCATCTCCGAGTGCTGTTGTACCAAGAGAGACGAGGGTAGAATAAATGTCATTATCTGTAGTGGCAGTGCCAACATTTACATACCATCCACCAGTTTGACCAGAAACTCCGTTCAATGTGTAGGTATTGGTGTCAAACTGAATAGGGTGCCCAATATCTCCAGTGTTTTTATCAGATACTCTACTTACAACACTAAGAATTCCACCACCATCATTGATTGTTGCTTCATCACCCTCAGTTGCTTTTGTTAAAGTCTGAGCAATTTTGAGTTGATTTGCAGAAACACCTGAGGTAATTGCATAGTAAATTCTATTATGCTCTAATCCATCAGGTAAATTACCATCTTCACTAATGATTCTGATAGATTCTCCATTTATTAAAGCATGATCTTCAGTTAGAGTAACAACATTTGCAGTGATACTGTTAATACCAACACTTCTACCTACAGTATATTTTTTCTCTTGAGTAATTTGGTTTGCAGTAGATCCAGTATTCGGCATAATAACTCTTGCCGAATACTGTGTAGTGATTCCTGACTGAGAAATCAGAACATTAATCTTATCATTTACCTTTGCACCAATTCTGTAACCCTCTATAACATTATCTGGTTTAATATCTGGGTTAGTTTGATTATAAAGATAAAGTCTATTATCACTTGAAATTCCAACAGTTCTTAAAACATCAATGGAACTAAATTCAATTGAAACATCAGTTGACTCTAAATGTCTTGGCGGAATAATATGAGTGATGTAACCAACATCGTCCCTTGGGAATGCATCATTTCTAAATCCAGTTGCAATTAGTGATTTTGCACCAAAGTTTGAGTTAGAGTTGGTGATTGACATATCACCACCACTTTCTGCAGAGAAGTGCTCTGCATATCCAATTGCAAAGATAGAAACTGCCTGAATAAATGAGTTGTTAGATACTTTAATATGGTAGTTTCTATATGATGGTTTAAAGACTGCTAATGAGTCAGTGTTAATATTTTCATTTCCAGCAAAAGTTACGTCTTTGTATTCTCCGCTAGAAGCATCATATTTGACAAAAGCATTTTTATCTTTCTGTAGACCAATTCCAGTGAACTGGGCGACAACCATTGATTTGAAACCACCTGCAGCTGCTCCATCAGCGTGTAATCCACACATACCAAATACAGAACGTAATGATATGTTGAAAATATATGGAGAAGCAGATGTTACACTATCAACATTTAGTTGAATAGATGCTCCAGTTACAGATGGAAGTGGATTTGCAGGTGCAGATGATACTCTGTATTGAATTCTTGGTTTTCCTGCCGTAATTGGTGCAAGTACATCAGTTACAACAAATTGACCATTATACCCAGTTGCAGAAATATCACTGATTTGGAAAGCAGTATCAACTGCAATTCCTTCAAGTTCATTTTCCAATTCAACTGTAATTACATCAGATGAAATTACACCATCTCCAGCTCTGATGCTACTAATTCCAACTCCGCCGCCTGTAGGACCAACGATTCTATACTCATCAACTTTTGGTTGAATATCCAAAGCAGATGATGGATAATCTGGTTGAATTTCTCTTCCAGAAGAAGGACCATATACGATTCCAACCTTTTCATAATACATTTCAAGGTCAGTTCTGTCTGTTGAATATGACAAGAAGTTGTCATTAATTACAACATTATTCACACCATCAGCATACTCAAATGCAGTTAATTTATGGTGAGAGAAGTTTGGAACAAATTGATTAGTTGTATAATCCTTGTATGCTTTAGAGTTAGGGTCAGCATCAAGAACAGTAAACTGCCAAAGATAACATGTTCCAGTTACTCTAAAAATTGCAGATCTCTCAATACCATCATTTTCAGGATTTGGAACATACTTTGGACGAATTTTAGTCTTTCTTAAGTCAAGACCAACAATAGAAGTACCTCTAGGAAGTATGACACCACCATGAATACTATTCAGTTTATAAAGTGAGTTATTTTCATCATTTAAGTCAAAACTTGTAGTGAGATCCCACTGCGACATGTCACTTGAGGTTGCACCACTTCTTAATGCAAAAGTATTTGATCCTGTTGGAATCCATCCAGGACGATTGTCAACAATATGATCGCCAGGATATAGTAAAATGGTTGTTTTTGAAAATCTATCGTTATCTAATCCACTCTGATAAGAAAATCTTGCCGCCTCTACAAGTGCTCTTTGAATAGTTTTAAAAGGTCTTGCAAGAGAATTGCCTTGATTCTCTATACTATCAGTGGCATCTAAATCATTTGGACTTACATATAAGATATTTCCACGGGCATTCTTAAGGAAATTATCTAAACGACTGAGAGGCATCTTATTTGCACGATAAGTTCTGTTATGACTTATTTATCATATGAAAAAAGGGTAACCCGTTACCGAGTCACCCTTTTCGCACTTCCTTCACACCATATTATTTTACCACTTTTGTTCTTGCCATGTCAAGCGGTTTTTTAGTTCCTTTTCAAATACCATAAGATACCGATGTTTACGAGAGCGATTCCTCCACTCACCATCAATACCCCTAATGCTACCTCTAGAATGTTTAGTCCCGTCAGCATAATAAAAGTCCTTTTTAGGATCTGTTAGCCCATAGTACTTGAAATTACAAGCTCTGTATATAGTTCCAGAGTGGTGATTAGAGTCAGCGTAACTAAGAATAGCACGAACGCGGGCATCTTTCCTAAACCTCCTTATACAACGACTAACGAACCAAGATGTAATGTTATACTCTTCTTTCTGCAAATCTGGGTGAATACAAAGTCTTGAGAGTTCGTATATTCCTTCTTGCTGGTTTCTCTCTAGACCAAATGCACCTACTGCTATTTCTGGAACTGGGAGACCAGTAAAAATGCAAGCACCAAGGCAGCTGCCAACCCTAAGGATGTCTGTGAAAGAGTTGCGATATAGTCCATAGTTGAAACCAGATTTAAAATCTTTGGATTCGTCTTTGAGATAATGATAGGTATAAAGAAGTTCTTTGATTTCTTCTTTACCTACTCTATCTATGTAAAAATCCGATTTCATCTAAGTATTTTTACTCAGTTTGTTTGCATTCTAACATATATTCTACGGTGTTTGCAACATCATTCATTGCATCACGAAGAAATGGTTGTTGTCCCGATTCTTGTTTAATAATGGGTCTAGAATTGTCAGTTAACGTCCAACGCCACTGTTTCATGTCCTCACAATACCAGAGATTAATCTTCATGTTTGAAATACTCCAGTCGTATCCAGTTGAGGAGTGTGTTATAGGAATAAATTGCTGCTTCGTTGCAGTTGTTTTTTTCCATGTCATAAACATAATATTCTAGTGCCTCAATGACCATTTCGCGGTCTTTTTGTGAAATAAGTGACATTTGGAGTTTATAGAACTCAGAGCCCCCGATCCGATTTGAACGGACAACCTTCTCATTACAAGTGAGATGCACTACCGTTGTGCTACAGAGGCGAATGGTGTATTTAATCAACAGGCAACATTTCTGGATTTTCTAAATCCAACTCATAAAGCATAGGATGACACTCTTCTAACATTAGGTAGTAAGAAGACTGATAGAGATCCTCTGGTTCAAAGCGTCTTTCGTTGTCTGCTAATTCAATCAACTCCAAGTCAAATAAAGATTCGTCTGGGAGTTCATCAAAAGTAAAAGGAACTTGATTTATGAAGAACATAAGGACAATTTGTTTTCCTTTATTGAACCAAACGTACCTGGCATCAATTCTGTACTTCATAGGAATGTTCCTATTACTTTTGAGTATTTAGAGGTTGAACCTCATAGGAGCGGGGGGACTTGAACCCCCACAGGATTTACTCCCAACGGATTTTAAGTCCGGTGCGTCTACCGATTCCGCCACGCTCCCAAAAAACTTAC
>Ga0222714_10004417_pt1 | contig 13774 bp, 22 predicted proteins | sample C33_3DmetaG_FD_165048 | JGI IMG/M metagenome (GOLD analysis project Ga0222714, IMG submission 165048) | Estuarine water microbial communities from San Francisco Bay, California, United States - C33_3D | ecosystem: Environmental > Aquatic > Marine > Unclassified | place: USA: California... | reverse complement strand
ATGCATTTGGTGGTTGGACTCATGGTGTTCATAAGTCCATTAAGTGGCCTACTGGTATTGGTGCCAAAGGTAATGAAGGTGTTGCTGGTCAAATCAGAACTATTTCTGGTTCTATTGGTTATGTAAACACTGGATTCATTCGTTCTAACAAACTCCAAGCCGCTGTGCTTCAGAACAAAGCAGGTAAGTTTGTTGGTCCTTCTGCCGTGACTGGTGCTGCAGCTCTGAATGGTATCACTCTTGATGCCAACCTTGCTGGTGAGAACCCCAACCCTGCTGGTGCTCAGGCATATCCAATTTCTTCATTGACTTGGATCCTTGCTTATAAGACTGGTAATGGTGCGAATGCTCCTGCCGTCCGTGAAGCACTCAAGTATATGTTGAGTGGTAAGGCACAAATGGTTGCTGATGACTTGGGTTATGTCCCTCTCGCAGGTTCTATCCTGAACAAGGCACGTCTTGCCGTTGATCGTATTCAGTGATAACTTAACTACATAATGTAAATCGGGGGTTGACAAAACCCCCTTTTTTATTGTATTATTTTTAACGAAACGGAGTAGTAATGAAAATTAACCTCTGGTATTGTCAATCCATGAAACAATGGCGTTGGACTCTTATAGACGATAGACGCCCTGTTTGTCACCAAGAGTCTGGACAGCAACCAGTTCTCAGAGACGCTATGAATGATGTTGCCAATACCGTAGAGTATATGCTACAATGTAGAAGTTGAGGGTGATTAACTCAGCGGTAGAGTTCCTCCTTTACACGGAGGCAGTCGGGGGTTCGAATCCCTCATCACCCATATAAATAAGTCAAAACTGAATACAGTTAACTTATAATGGATAACATTAAAATAAGATGCCGCTCCTGCGGAAAGGAGTTGGAGGGGCATCAGAATAAAACGGTGACTTGTGGTTGCCCAAATATGGCGACCATTCGTGGTGATAAGGTATCAGCATCTGACTTGTCAAATGTTGTTATGTTGAATGCTTATAATACCAAGCACAAGAAAGGTGTATTGACAAACGAAGATATCCTCTGGCAGGAAGAAAGACGCCAGAGGAAGGTTAGAAAACTGGACTTTGAGATCAGATAGGTCTTAGGATACAATCGTCGTCATATCTTGCATAGCAAAATCCATTTTCATATAAGTTTCCAAAACCAACTCTTTTAGCAACCAAATATCTTTGTTGAGTTCCAATAGTAATAGAAGATTCATTGAAACCTTCATTTATTTTTGGTCCATGTGGTTTTGCTGCAAGAACCATACCAGGTTGTGGTTCATAACCACACATACCTTCTGTTAATGCTTCTATCAGTTGTTTGAATAGATTGAAAACAATTCTTGTTCTGTCTTGCATCTCATATTGACTTGGTTGTTTGGTATACTTTGCTTCCCAACCAACATCTGCAAGTATAGTTTTTTCTTCAAATCTAATGATTTTTGTAAGAGACAAAATTTTTTCCTTGATTTCTGGGTCGTTTTTTAATTCAAGAAATGCTGGATAGATATAACTTTTCTTTGTCAAATATGGAATGAGGAAAAGATAGACTGCCATAGCAGAACCATCCTCACACTTGTAGTTTATTTGTCTTCTCTTCTTTGACTGCTCTGGATAAATGGGAGACCTGTCCCTATAACCAAGTTTATAAATTAAACGTTCAAACTTAATTCTATTCTTTGAGGGTCGAATATATTTTTTATTTCTTGGCAACTTTATGAGCACTTGACAAATACAAATACATAGAGTATATTATAACACATATGGAAAGGTGGCAGAGTGGTTTAATGCACCTGTCTTGAAAACAGGAGGTGTGCAAGCATCCGGAGGTTCGAATCCTCTCCTTTCCGCTTCATATAAATACCAGAAAAGTCTTTGTGACTAATGGGTATTCAGATAAACGGACAAACTGATACTATTTCAGCGACTGATGGTAGTTTTACTATTAGTGGTGCCAGTGGAAACTTGACTGGCAATCTGACTGGCAATGTTACAGGTAACGTTACAGGTAACTTAACAGGAACAGCATCAACGGCAACTGCTGCTGCTACTGCTTATGGATTGTCTGGGACTCCAACGCTTTCTGGTATCACGAGTGTTTCTACCACGAACTTAACAGTCAATGGTAATGCTTATCCTTCTGCTGGACCGCTTAGCAACCGCAACCTGATCATCAACGGTGCGATGCAGGTGGCTCAAAGAAGCACTAGCAGCAATGTGGCTGGATATACTACACTTGATCGTTTTGCAATGAACGCGAATGGTGGATCTAGATTGACATCTCAAGAAAGTTTAACATCTGGAGATCCATATAATGAAGGTTTTCGTTATTTTATGAGAGTAAAAAACACAACTGGATCTTCTGCTGCGTCTGCTTATAGAGAAATACTTTATAAAGTTGAAGCACAAGACCTAGCACAATCTGGATGGAATTATGCCTCTAGTTCTAGTTTTATTACTCTTTCATTTTGGATTAGAGCAAGTATCTCACAAACTTATTATGCCTTTCTTTTAACTTATGATGGAACCCGTCAGTTATATTCTTTTTCTATCTCTTTATCTGCTGATACCTGGACAAAAGTTACAAAAACTATTCCAGGAAATTCTAATATCACAATCAATAATGATAATGGTCAAGGTATAGCTATTGCTTTTATTCCTTTCTACGGGACCGATTATACAACTAGTGGGCATACTGATGATGCTTGGGGTGCTTTTGACTCAGCAGATAGTTTGCCTGATATGACAACTACTTGGGCAACTACTACTGATGCCACCTTCGACATCACAGGAGTCCAATTAGAAGTCGGCAGTGTCGCCACACCGTTTGAACACAGAAGTTATGGTGATGAGTTGGCAAGGTGTCAGAGGTATTTTCATAGAATGGATACCGGTCGTTTTGTTATGGGATATAAAAGACATGATACTGAATGTGCTTGGTCTTATCAATCACCAGTTCCAATGAGAAATTCACCATCTCCAACATTAAATAGTGGAGGTAATTTTACTAATTTTCAATCAAGTTTTGCAACCACACAATCAAATCCTACTGTATATGAGTATTCTACAAACACTGGTAATGGTGTACTAGGTTGTAGTAGCACATGGACATCAACACACACATATATCCCATCTTGGGAAGCATTTGATATTTCTTTTAGTGCGGAGTTATAAAAATGGCAGTCTCATATAAAATTCATATTCTTCCAAATGGGGAAGAATATCCTATAAGAACAAATGAAAACGGAACTCAAACAGGATGTTCCAAGGGGACAATAGAATATAATCAGTATCTAGAATGGCTAGCAGAAGGCAACGAACCGCTTCCTGCGGATGAGCCTTCATAATTTCTTAATCACTTTTTTGAAATCAACACATAGTTGACAGGTTTAAACTACTGACTATTATAGCTAGTAGATAGTAAACACTGGACCTTATGGATCAGCACACCTATAATAACTGGGTGAAGATCAAGGCGACCTTCGAAGAGTCTGGCAACACAGACAATATGTTTTACAAAAGAGCTTGCGCTATCATAAGCGGAAAACCAGATCCATTAGCAAAAATGCTTGGCGATGAAAAATGATGAACGCCTGATAACTCAAAAAGAATGTCAGGAGATGATTGATGCAGCAATACGACGACACAACCGCAATGCTTCTATCATTAGTATGTGCGTCGGTTGGGTGGTTCTTGCTTTATTTGCTGAGGGATTACTAAGGCTTGTCGGAGCCATACCACCTGTGCTACCATGGTTAGACATTACCCTGAAATAATCGGTATTGTTCTCTTGCTTATCTTTGCTGCCACGATGTTTTATCAAGGCACAATGATAATCAGAGGTGAGCGTGGTTACATTCACATGGACCACGAAAAGCAGAAAATGTCCGATATGAGGAAGCGTGTTGAAGAACTAATGAAAGAAAATGACGACTGAAGAATGGTTTATCTTCATTGAGTTTTTTTCACATATGCTCTATATGTTTGTTGCATTTATGTGCGGACTTCTGATAGGATACATAATAGGATTTCGTAATGGAGGAATGTGATGACTGTATTATCAGTAAACCCAATTTTAGAGTAAATGAATCTTACCAACGAACAAACAGAACTTCTCATTGATGCTATCTGGAAGCGTCAGCATCACTTTATTGCTGGTGACAGAAGGTATCGTGAGTATGGAGAACTTCTGGAGACACTGGAAGCATCTCTGCCTTACAAGTACACCAGAGACGAGTTTAGATAATGCTAAAGAAATATACCGTTACAGTCAATGATAAACAGTATCAGGTTATTTCTTATGCATCTGAATGGTTTGTAAAAACAGCAGTCCTATCACACATTCCCGATAATATCGAATCATGGAACATCTCTTGGGAAAAGCACTCATTATAGTTGCAATACCTTTTGTAATCGCTACACTGTATTTCGGTTCTAAGAAAGGTCACTACTATGAATCCGAACACTATAAGGGCAATGGCACCGCTCATTAGACAGCGGTTTCATTTTGCAGCATCATCTTTTTCTAGAATATATGGGGTCAGTCATGTTACTTTAGATATGATTGACTTTTGTTATGATTGGGCACATACGGAAGAACAAGCACCACTCGATTGTTTAAACCACGCAGACAGATACTTTAGACAACTATGGGACACTTCGCAGCAGCAGTATTAAATAACAAAGTTGCTTTAGCCTTCATTTGTTACATTATGGTTTTTGTGCCTATCTTAGGTATCTGGGCAGTCCACAAATACAACTGGCAACACTGGGCACCGTTTGACAAGGGACACAAGAAGTAGTATAATATCTGAGTTGAGAGGGAAACCACTCAACTGCGGCAGTCCCCTTCTGATAGGTTCAGGACTGGCGGCGAAAGGAACCTATCGCAACGGGGTGTAGCTCAGCTTGGATAGAGCGCTGCTTTTGGGAAGCAGAAGTCGCAGATTCGAATTCTGTCACCCCGACTCGCCAGTTTTCTGACTGGCACCTTGACTAAATATCAGTCAAACCCTTATAATACTAAGGTATTCAATCACAACAATGTCTCTGATCGAAAAATTCAAGAAAGATGTTAGCACTCTGCGTTCTGCTGCTAACGGGGATATCTACCTTGATGTAAAGAGTCCGAAACTTTATAAGAAAGTACGCCGCTATTATGAAAATGAGGGCGTCGTGTTTTCTGGAGATCCCCTTGATGACTATGAAATGCTGATGGACTATCTCTATCAAGACCTCTCTACCATTGAGGTTGCATGATGAAAGTCACTCAAAAACCTACCGTTCTTATGGAGCGGTTTCCTTATCGTTATGTGCAGGTTGGGAAGTTGGAAATCAACGGAATGCCTGATTGCCGCATTCAGAAGGTAGATTCTTATACTGGACGCTACCGTGATATGTATCTCTGCGATAATGAGATGCAACTTATGACTGCAATGGAGGATTTTTCTTACACTTGTTGGTTGGATCCTGATAATGTCCCTGCGTACCGTAAGGACGATGATGAAGACATGGAGAGTCTTTAAAAAACCTGGTGGAGTCAATCCCCTTATGCCCGTGATGGAGACACGATAAAAACCCTGGTCGGGATGGTCAAATGACCCTCGGAGTTTACTGCCTCTCTCAAGGGCAGTTGGTGCGGATGGGATAACTCCCGCCCAGTTTCTTGCTTCTGGTCAAAGAGCAAGTGGCGAGCCTGCAATACCTAAACGGAATCGAGGACGGTTGCATAAACCGTCCTTTTTTAGTATAATAGATACTATATGAGTTTTCATTTTTAATGTCTGAATATAAGAAAACAGCACTTGTGCTTGGTGCTGGTGGATTCATTGGAAGTCATATGGTCAAGCGACTTCGTGCCGAAGGATACTGGGTGCGTGGTGTAGACCTTAAGTATCCTGAATATTCTGTCAGCGAAGCAAATGAATTTATTCGTGGTGACCTGCGTGATGTAAGATTTGTTTCCCGTTGTATTCGTTTCACTGGTTATCTTGGTAACTTCTATCAGCAGATTGCTGAGAAGTTTGTACAACCTTTTGATGAAATCTATCAGTTTGCTGCTGATATGGGTGGTGCAGGTTTCGTTTTCACTGGAGATAACGATGCAGATATTATGCATAACTCTGTGTCAATCAATTTGAATGTTCTTGATGAGCAACACAAGTTGAATGAGAGTCATGATTTAAATAAGACAAAGATTTTCTATTCTGGATCTGCTTGCATGTATCCAGAGCACAATCAACTGGATACTGACAACCCTGACTGCCGTGAAGAATCTGCCTATCCAGCAAATCCAGATAGTGAGTATGGTTGGGAAAAACTGTTTTCGGAAAGGTTGTATCTTGCCTACAATCGTAATTATAATATTCCTGTTCGTGTTGCCAGATATCATAATATCTTTGGTCCCGAAGGTACATGGGATGGTGGAAGGGAGAAGGCACCAGCAGCAATCTGCCGTAAGGTAGCATACCTTTCAGAAGATGGTGGCACCATTGATGTCTGGGGTGATGGAGAACAGACTCGTTCTTTCCTTTATATTGATGAGTGTATTGAAGCAACTAGACGACTGATGGACTCCGACTTTATGGGTCCTGTGAATATTGGGTCTGAGGAAATGGTCACCATCAATCAACTCGTTGATATTACTGCTCGTGTTGCTGGTAAAACTGTAGAGAAGAATCATATTGATGGTCCTCTTGGTGTGCGTGGTCGTAACTCTAATAACGATGTGATTCGTGAGCAACTTGGTTGGGACTATTCGCAGACTCTGGAAGAGGGTATTGCTAAAACTTATAATTGGATTAAAACACAACTAGGAGACTGATAAATGGCACACGAGTATCAAAAACGATTTACAGAAAGGGTTAAAGATACTAATCCAACATTTTTCTCAAACACAAGAGTATTAGAAGTTGGTAGTCTTGATATTAATGGTAGTATGAGAGATTTTTTTGATGGATGTGAGTATATTGGACTTGATGTTGGTGAAGGTAAAGGAGTTGATGTAGTTTGTTCTGGACATGAATATGATGCTCCAGATGAAAGTTTTGATGTAACATTATCTACTGAATGTTTTGAGCATAATCCTTATTGGGCAGAAACATTCTCTAATATGGTAAGACTTACAAAAAGTGGAGGACTTATATTCTTTACCTGTGCAACTACTGGTAGACATGAGCACGGCACCAGAAGAACCTCTCCAACAAAGTCTCCACTAACAATTAATAAAGGTTGGGATTATTATAGAAATCTTGATGAAGAAGATTTTAGAAATGCTTACGAAGAATCATTTGATGAAATGTTTGAATCATATGAGTTTCATAGCACTGTTTCTAAAACACCAACTGAGTTTATTGTTGAATTGAAAAAGACAAATCATCAATTTTCTGAGGACATATATTTCTGGGGAATAAAAAAATGAAACTATCCATAGCTATTCCTACTTGGGAATGTCATGGAAGAGGTGGAGAATTTATTGATGACTTGCTAAGAACTATTGAGATACAAACATTTAAAGACTTCGAAGTTTGTATCTCTGACCATAGTGTGAATGATGATGTATTGAATGTTGTCAATCAATTCAAAGATAAATTTAAAATAGTTTTTAGTAAGAATGAAAGTAAAAGAGGTAATGGTCCTGCCAACACAAATGCTGCAATAGACCTATGCTCCGGTGAGATTATCAAGATTATGTTTCAGGATGATTTCTTCTATGATGATGAATCGCTGGAAAAGATAGTTGCTGAGTTTGAGAATAATGATAAGGAATGGTTGGTAAATGCTTGTAATCATACAAGAGATGATGGGCATAACTTTTACTGGGATTTTTATCCAAAATGGAATGATAAGATTTTACAAGGAGTGAATACTATAAGTTCTCCTTCAGTATTGAGTATACGAAAAGAAGTTTTTGAAAAAGTTAAGTTTGATACTGACCTGGTAATGATGATGGATTGTGATTATTATTACCATGCAAGAGAAGAATTTGGAGAACCAATTTATCTTCACGATATTTTGATTACTAATAGAGTTCATGAAAATCAAATATCTCTGATGTATGATAAAAACTTACAAGATGAGGTAAACTATTGTATAGAAAAATACAAATAAAATATTATGCTTAAATTTTATGTTCCAGATAAAAATTCTGTAAGATCTTCTGCTAGACTCAGAGCATCAATACCAGCAGAAAAATACGGTAAAGTTATAACTAACATATCTGATGTAAGTCAAGATGATGTTATAGTATTTTCTAAAAAATCCTCTATTCCAGAAATTCAATATATTGTTGATAGAGGAATCAAATTTATATTTGATATTTGTGATGATCAATTCAAAGACCCTGTATATGTGAAATTATTTTCATACGCATGTTCTCAATGCGATTTAATTACAGTACCATCTCAAAAAATGAAAGAGTTGGCGGAATATCACACAAACAAAAAAGCATTCGTTATACTTGAGCCATGTGAAAGAGAAAGAAGAGAAGCATTCTTTTCACCCTCCGATACCTTAAAAATATTTTTCTTTGGATGTGTTGATAATTTTAACACTATTCCCTGGAAGGAAATTGTGAATGAATTAGCATCTAACAGTCTTAAATTTAAGATAGATGCAATAATTAATTACCAACACATGTACGATATTAATGAAAGTTTTTTTCAGACTCACGAGTGGACATTTGAAAAGCATACTAAACTTTTAGATAATTGTGATATAGTTTTTCTTCCTTTCAAGAATAATACAAAAAATATATCAACAAAAAGTCCGAATAGAATTGTTGAATCTATAAATCGTGGAAAGTTTGTAGTTACTAATTATGGAGTTGATAGTTATAATAACTATAAGGATTTCATCTTTTTAGATAATTATGATAAACTAATTGATGGTATCTTATGGACTCTTGACAATAAAGAATCAGTCATTAATAAAGTAATCGAAGGTCAGAAGTTTATTGATGATTATCATAGTATAGAATCCGTTGCCAACACTTGGAGGCAAGCACACAATTTAGTAAAAGGTGAACAATGAAATTATTTGCTGGACCATGCTCCTTAGAATCTGAAGATATTTGTTTCTCAGTTGCAGAAACTATAAGAAATAATCTTCCGGATGAGATTGATTATTATTTTAAGACCTCTTTTGCAAAAGAGAATCGCTCAAGTTCTAATAGTTTTATTGGACATGGGATTGACTATGCCAAAGAAGTATTCGTAAAACTGAGGAGTGGGGGATTTAAAATTATCACTGATGTGCATGAAACATGGCAAGTTGATGAGATTGCTCCATATGTTGATGCACTTCAAATTCCAGCTTTCTTGTGTAGGCAAACACCACTTCTTCGTGCTGCCTCAGAATCTGGTTTGTTAGTGAACGTAAAAAAGGGACAATTTCTTGCCCCAAATGATACTAAGAATATTGCTGATAAACTAATTGATTTTGGATGTAAGGAATTCTATCTATGTGAAAGAGGCACTTCCTTTGGATATAATAATCTGGTTGTGGATTTTAGATCCATTCCGATTATGAAGCAATATGGTAAAGTGTGTTTTGATGCAACTCACTCCACACAACTACCCGGTGGGTGTGGTAATACCACTGGTGGGGAAAGGCAGTATGTAGAATCTCTTGCTAAAACTGCTATGATATGGGGTGCAGATGCACTCTTTATGGAAGTGCATCCAAACCCATCTGAAGCTTTGTCTGATAAGGAGTGTCAGATTCCTTTACACGAATTCGCTGAAATGTTCAATCGCATATACCAAGTCAGATTGAGTGTCAATTGAAAATATGGAATGACTCGTTTCATATGTTTGAATAGGAATACCATTATCAATAAACTTTAACTGCTCTAACTTCTCCATTTTTTCAAGTGGGGAAGTTTTTAGTTTGTGGAAGTTTAACAAAACATCTTTCTTATACCCATACATCCCAAGATGACCATAAGAATAATCTGCATTGTATGGTATAGGACTTCTGCTAAAATAAATTGCTCTTCCGTTAATATCTACAACTACTTTACATTTTGATGGGTCTGAGTATTTTTCAGTGTAGATTTTTATAGGCGTTACGATATCGTGAGTTGGATTATTGATGATGAAAGAATTCATCTCATTGATTGCCTCAGGACTTATGAAAGGTTGGTCTCCTTGAACGTTTATAATGTAATCAGCATCTATGATTGATGCGGCGTTAGCAATCCTTTCAGTACCACTCTCAGCATCCTTCTCTTGAAATATTACAATAATATCATCGTCATCAATAGATGATACTATCTCTTCACTATCGGTTATTAGATAGACAGGCAAATCTGATTTCTTACACTGCTCTATTACTCTTTGGATAAGAGTTTTGCCGTGAATAACTTTCAATGCTTTATTTGGTAACCGAGAACTATTGATTCTTACTGGTATAGCGAGTGCATTCTTCATGATAGTCAATCCAAGTTTTTTCGTAATCTGATTTGTTGTTGTATCCTATTCCATCGTGGAACCATGGACCACCCAGAGTGAAATGAATATTTGAAACATCTTCAGTATACTCATATTCATCTGCAAGGTAATTCCATCTCTTTGGTAATTCTCCAATCGATGATGCCCATTTAAACTGATGTAAATCCAGACCAGAGGCAGTGTTTACATAATCCTTTGTCAAAGATTTACATTTGGCATTATTGAAAAGAATTAGAGACGACCAATTTTTCATTGAGTAGTTTGTCTGCTTTTCGCTATCAAACTTCTTTTCTGACTTTGGTATATAATTGTGCTTGACAACCATTACATCATAGTTATCATCCTTCATATCCCATAGTTTTACTACATCGTCTTTGAATAGCATATCGCAATCCATAAACAAAGACCACCCATTATAGTCTGATAGATATGGTGTAAGAAATCTTGAGATTGAGAAGTCAGTTGAATCCAAAGGACCTCTTTCTCTTTCCAGAATTCCATTCAGTTGATTTCTCTTGATGAGAGTAATTGACAATGGTTTTGATGAAAACTTGTTTAGGGAGTCTATTAGAAGACTCGTTGCAACTCTTTCTCTTTCATCATACCCGATGAATATTTTTATCATGGTGTCTGGATAAAATTTACTTTTTATGCTAAAATTGATTTAGCATTAGTTTGTACATTCTACTAAAAAATCTATGAAAAATCAATTGGTTGAGATTATAGAAAAATATAAAATGAATGGGTTTGACGAAAAGTGGGACTCGATGGGAAGATCTCTTGGTGGATGGGGAACTGATAAAAATGATTGGCATGGATATTGTGACTACTATGAGGAGCAATTACTTCCATATCAAGATAAGGAAGTTAATGTTCTTGAAATCGGAAGTTGTTTCGGGTGCTCTGCAATTATGTGGCACGACTTTCTTCCAAAGTCAAAAATATTGATGTTGGATATTTTTGATAAGCTCAGTCCAAAGTGTTGGGATATCATGGATAATGATAGATTTACATATGCAAATTGCGATGCATATGATACTGAAACTATCCCAGAAGTGAAGAATCTTTTCCCTGACGGATTTGATATCATCTTCGATGATGGTCCACATACTTTACAATCGCAAAAAGAATGTCTTGACTACTATCTTCCTCTACTGAAGACTGGTGGATCACTCTTTATTGAAGATGTGCAAAGTTATGAAGAGTTGGAGAAATTGCAAGAACATTTTGATGGGATGGTAAAAACTTGTGATGGCGAATATTCATCCGAACTTGTAGATTTGAGATATGTTAAAGATCGATATGATGACTTGATTTTTGCAGTTAAAAAAATTAAGTGATGAAGAAGATTGTTTTTGTAAACAATACAAGAAATCATTTAAGATTTTTAATACCACTGATGCAATCCATTTGTGAAAAGGGTCATGAAGCTTTGCTTTATGCCCCTATCGGTGAGATTAATTCTGATACAATCTCATATAAGTTGGGAGAAATGCTTGATAAGTATGACAACTTGTATTTTCTGGATAGTGGTGATAGGGACAAATTCTTTGAATATGTAAAGGATGCCCATGCAATGCTGGTTACATCTGGAACTAGTAACCAGTATCATAGATTTGATTATGAACTTTGCAAAAAAGTTTCTTGTAAAACATATGCCATTCAGCATGGATTATCACAAGAAGGCATCACAAGATTGCCACAATACAACTTTAGTGCAGATTATGTTTTAACTTGGGTAAAGAAAGAATATATTCTTGATAATGTCTCAACACCAAAGGAAAAGTTTATTCCTGTTGGAGTGCCAAATCATTTTTATGAAAAGACGGATATTGTAGAAGGTAGTAAAGTATTTTTCTTTACCACTGGATTTGATAAACCAAATAGTCAGGACATTAAAATAGATACATCTAATACCGAATGGTCTGGAATTTATACAACTAAGTGGAAAGAAGAGACTTGGAAAAAAATTGATGAGTTATCCGATGGTGTTTGTTACTATGTAAGACACCCTACAAATACTGGTGGAGACCTTCATCCTACACTCCAATCAATCTTAAAGAGAGATAATAAGTACTTAGTAGATAATGTTTGGTTGCAAAAAAATAATCTAAACAGATCTCAACTTTATTCTCTTGGATCTAAGTATTACATAACTTATCCGTCAAGTTGTTTGGTTGATTGTTGCCTAAACTACCTTGACTATGAATTGTTTGTGGACTATAATAGTAAAGTTTCAATTTTGCCTGACATTCACAATGTTACGCAGGGTCTGAATACTACAGATACTATTAGTGAAATTTTATTGAGTAACTAAATGATTGATAAGAAAAGATATTGCTTTGATATAGATGGCACTATCTGTAACAATACTTACGGAGAGTATGAAAATGCTTCTCCAATATTTGAAAGAATACAGCGCATTAATGAGTTGTATGATGAAGGGCATCACATAATCTATCTTACCGCAAGGGGAATGGGAACATGTGACGGTAATATCAATCTTGCATATGCCAAATGGTATCACTTCACCTTCAATCAGTTATCTGAGTGGGGATGTAAATTTCACGAGTTGTATCTGAGTAAACCAAATGCAGACCATTACATAGATGATAAAGGTATTTCTGATTTTAATTTTTTTGACCTGAGGTAACATTAATGAAGCAAGGTAAAGTTTGGGGTAAAACTGAATTAATCTGTGCAAACCATGCATTAGAGTTTCACAGAATTGATTTCAAAAAAGGTGGAGTATGTTCTAAGCACAAGCATAAATTCAAGTGGAATGGATTTTATGTTGTGACTGGAAAACTATTGATTAGAAACTGGAGACATTGCCAGGAACTAGTGGATGAAACTATACTTGGACCGGGCGAATTTAATGCTGTAGAGCCAGGATATTATCATCAGTTTGAAGCTCTTGAAGATGGACTTGCCTTTGAATTGTATTGGGCAGAGTTTAATCATAATGATATCGTGAGAGAATATTCTGGATTTAAAAAGGAAGAGTGATGAAAGTAACAATTCTTGGGTCCAGTGGGCAGATTGGTGCCTACCTGACAGATTACCTTAAAGAAAAAGGTCATACTGTTTTGGAGTTTGATGTTGTAAATTCTGTTGAAGAAGATATGACTATCATCCCAAATGCAAAATTGGAATTCTCTATCTCGGAAGCAGACTTTGTTTTCTTCCTTGCCTTTGATGTTGGTGGGTCAAGATACCTTAAGAAGTATCAACACACATTCCAATTCATCAATAACAATACTAGACTGATGGCAAATGTCTTTGGTCTTCTTGAAAGGTATAATAAGAGATTTGTGTTTG